>Ga0153948_1000439_pt1 | contig 22757 bp, 19 predicted proteins | sample TSNJ032MetaG_FD_104696 | JGI IMG/M metagenome (GOLD analysis project Ga0153948, IMG submission 104696) | Attine ant fungus gardens microbial communities from New Jersey, USA - TSNJ032 MetaG | ecosystem: Host-associated > Fungi > Mycelium > Unclassified | place: USA: New Jersey, Wharton State... | reverse complement strand
TCTTCGGCTGGCTGTCGGACAAGATCGGTCGCAAGCCGATCATCATGGCCGGCCTGTTGCTGGCGGCTGTGACCTACTTCCCGCTGTTCAAGGCGCTGACCAATGCCGCCAATCCGGCTCTCGCTCAGGCTGAACAGACCATCAAGGCAACGGTCACCGCGGCACCTGGCGATTGTAACTTCCAGTTCAACGCCACGGGCACGTCCAAGTTTACCAGCTCCTGCGATGTCGCGACCAGCTTCCTCGCCAAGAGTTCGGTACCGTATGAAGTTGTGCAGACCGCTGCGGCTGGCACGCCTGCAACCGTCACCATCGGCGATGCAACGATCACGTCCTTCGACGCTGTTCAGGCCGGTGCAGGTGCTGCCGCCAAGCAGGCTGAACTCGCCCATGGTGTGAACCTTGCACTGCAGAAGGCTGGCTTCCCGCTGGTACGCGATCCTGCAAAGGTGCCGGACAGCAAGCTTGATGCTTTCCTTGCTGCCAATCCAGAACTCCAGCTCAACGCTAATGCTGTCCGCGCTGGCGACAAGGCAATGGTTCCTGCTGCCGATCTGGTGAAGCAGAAGCTCCTGACCCAGACTGAAGCCGAAGGTCTTGGCGTCAGCGCCGATCAGGCCGTCTACACCATCCCGAATGCAGGTGCATTCAAGATGGTTGCAGATCCTGCCAAGGTGAACTGGGTCATGACGATTGCGATCCTGACCATCCTCGTCATCTATGTGACGATGGTTTACGGCCCAATCGCTGCAATCCTGGTGGAAATGTTCCCGACCCGCATCCGCTACACCGGCATGTCGCTGCCTTATCATATCGGCAACGGCTGGTTCGGCGGTCTGCTTCCGGCTGGTGTGTTCGCACTCAGCGCGGCCAAGGGCGACATTTACTATGGCCTCTGGTATCCGATTGTCATCGCTTCCATCACCTTCGTGATCGGCATGATCTTCGTGAAGGAAACCAAGGGCGTCGATCTGCACAAGCTCGACTAATCCTGCAACACCGATAATGCGAAACGCCGCCCTTAAGGGGCGGCGTTTTTGCTTCTGCACACGGAATTTCAGCGATATTGCGCTTCGATCTCAATCAGTTTCTGTTTACGCCAGAGACCACCGCCATACCCCGTCAACGACCCATCGGCACCGATCACCCGATGACACGGAATGATAATGGCAATCTGGTTAGCGCCATTGGCCCGCGCGACGGCTCTAACAGCAAGCGGCTTGTCGATAGCCTGCGCAAGCTCGCTATAGCTGCGCGTTTCCCCTGCCCCAATCGTCTGAAGTTCACGCCACACGGACTGCGTAAAGGCGCTGCCATGCAAGACCATCGGCAGATCAAAAGTCGGCGACCTGCCCTCAAAGAACGCATTCAACTGCCGTTCTACCAGATCATGCGTGCCGAAGCGACCGATGCCGATATCGCCGCGGCAAGTGGCATAAAGTTTCTTCAACTCGGTGGAGAGCGCCTTGCGGTCTGCAAACTCCAGCAGATGCAGATTTTTCGCATCGCAAATGGCGATCATCGTACCGAGCGGCGACTTGATCCAATCGGCGCGCAAAAGGCCGTCACCGCGCAATCTTGCCGGTGGAAGACCGAGAATGCGGGCAAAGGCGCTGCGAAACGCTTCGGGCGATTCAAAACCCGCATCAATCTGCGCGTCGATGACCCGGCCTCCGTCAGCCAAAGCCTGAAAGCCATGGCGCAAACGCTCCTGTCGCGCCATTTCCAGAAATGTCATGCCGAAGTGTCGCCGGAAGCTGCGCCGCACCGTGGAGAGATCAAGCCCCATCCGCGCGACATCGTCTTCGCTCCAGCGCCGTTCGGGGTCCGCCTCCAAAGCGTCGAGCAATCTCTTGATGGAAGGCTCGGCTTCCGCTGCGGGCTGCAATGGATGGCACCTTTTGCAAGCGCGGAAACCATCCGCCATGCATTCGGCAACCGAAGCGAAAAAGCGGCAGTTTTCCCGGCGCGGTTTCCGCGCAGGGCACGTCAGGCGGCAAAAAATGCCGGTCGAAACGACGCCGACATAGGCCCTGCCCTCATAAGAGGCATCGCGGACCAACAGCGCGTCGTAAAGTTTGTCTTGGTTTGGGAGCGTGAACAACATGACACGCATTCTTATCCGTCTGTTCGGAAATTACAGCCTCAAATCGGGCATCTATTTTCGAAAAGAAAAGCCCGCTGGTATTATTCAGCGGGCTTTCCAAATTCGCAATTTTTTGGCTGGTGATTAAGCCGAGAGCGCCTTGAACTTGGCGAGGATCGCATCACCCATTTCTGTGGTGCCAACCTTGGTCGTGCCTTCCGACCAGATATCCGCCGTGCGGATGCCGTCGTCGAGAACACCGGCAATCGCAGCTTCCAGACGGTCAGCTTCGGCAACCAGATTGAACGAATAACGCAGGCACATGGCGAGCGAAGCGATCATGGCGATCGGATTTGCAATGCCCTTGCCGGCGATATCCGGTGCGGAGCCGTGTACCGGCTCGTAAAGCGCCTTGCGCTTGCCAGTCTTGGCATCGACTGCGCCGAGCGAAGCCGATGGCAGCATACCGAGCGAACCGGTCAGCATGGCAGCAACGTCCGACAGCATGTCGCCGAACAGGTTGTCGGTCACGATAACGTCGAACTGCTTCGGCCAGCGAACAAGCTGCATGCCGCCAGCATCGGCCAGCATATGCTCCAGTTCCACGTCGGAATGCTTTTCCTTGTGACGCGCCGTGACGACCTGGTTCCAGAGCACGCCCGACTTCATCACATTGCGCTTTTCCATCGAGGTGACCTTGTTGCGACGCGTGCGCGCCAGCTCGAAAGCCACATCGGTGATGCGTTCGATTTCGTAGGTGTCATAAACCTGCGTATCGATGCCGCGCTTCTGGCCGTTGCCGAGGTCAATGATTTCCTTCGGCTCGCCGAAGTAAACACCGCCCGTCAATTCGCGCAAAATCAGAATGTCGAGGCCTTCGATCACTTCCGGCTTCAGCGAAGAGGAATGTGCGAGCGCCGGGTAGCAAATGGCCGGACGCAAGTTTGCGTAAAGCTGCATGTCCTTGCGCAGACGCAGAAGACCAGCTTCCGGGCGCACTTCATAAGGCACGCTATCCCACTTGGGGCCGCCAACAGCGCCGAACAGCGTGGCGTCAGCAGCCAGCGCCTTCTCCATATCGGCATCCGAAATCGCCTGACCATGCGCGTCATAAGCGCAACCGCCAACCAGACCTTCCTCGGTTTCAAAGCCGAGCTTGAGGTCCGAATTGAGGTAAGCGATGATCTTGCGGACTTCCGCCATGGCCTCGGGACCGATGCCATCGCCGGGCAGGAGAAGAAGTTTTCTGGTTGCCATAATGCCAAGCCTCTGTTTTTCAATGCACAATCACGAAAAACCGGGCGTCTTCCGAAATTGTTTTTCAAAGTTCCGGGAGGGTTATAGAGCCCTGTTGCGTGGCAGGCAACAATCAGCAGGCATGAAACTTATGAAAAAGATCAGGCCCTGTGCAGAAATTAAATAACCGATGGGACGGTCAATCCACGAGCGTGCGGGCTTCAGATGGCAGCATGATGGGAATGCCGCCGCGCACTGGATAGGCAAGCTTTGCCTTGCGCGAAATCAGCTCGCTATGCTCCGCGTCATATTCCAGCGGACCCTTGGTCAGCGGGCAGACAAGCAGCTCAAGAAGGCGCACATCAATGCTGCCGGTATCGGTCGTTTCATTCACCATTTCATATCCTCCGGATCATTGCAGGCGCGATCCGTAATCGTCGTCTTTCACTCTCGCCAGCACCATTTCCGTAATGGCGATCAGCGTCGCAGCGCGTGTCTTGAGATCAGGAGCCTCCAGAAGCGCCTGTTTTTCCGCAGGACCAAAGGGCGACATGATCGACAGCGCATTGACGAGCGTTTCGTTTCCGGCGCGGGCGATACTCTCCCAGTCGGCTTCCAGATTATGCGCCTCGAGATAATCCCGGAAGGCGTGCAGCAACGCTTCGCGGTCAATATCCGCCGTATCACGCACCTCTTCCAGATCGGTCAGAAACGGCATGATGCGGCATTGGCGATAAGGCTGGCGGCAATTGACCTCTTCCTTCACACGGAAGCGGCAAATGCCCTGAAGTGTGATCAGCAATCGACCGTCACCGGTCTCCGCATAGGTCGTTATGCGACCGAGGCAGCCAATACTGCTCAGTGGCGGACGCAGAGTTTCATCCAGTTCATTGACGATCTCGTCGTCGTCTTCCTCGTCGTCGATCTGCGGCTGGATCATACCGATGATCCGCTTGCCGGCGAGCGCGCTTTCAATCATCGCCAGATAACGAGGTTCGAATATGTTCAACGGAAGCTGACCGCCGGGCAAAAGCAGTGCACCTTTCAGCGGAAATACCGGAACCAGATCCGGTATGTCGGAACCCGTTCTGTAACGGGCATTACCCACCTGCATTTCAACCTCCTTTGGAATGCTCCGCGCAATTGTTGCGCGCAGCATCCAGACAGTCTTATTTCCGCGCCGCCCGGCTCGCTTACGAAAACAGCAGCGAAGACAATTTCCGGCGGGCCGAAAGCGTTGCCGGATCCGTGTTACCCCATGCTTCGAAGAACTGGAGCAGTTGCATACGCGCGCCGTCTTCGTTCCAGCTGCGATCGGCCTTCATAATGGTCAGCAGTTCATTGGCAGCATCGTCGCGACGGCCCTGCGCGTTGCGCACCTGCGCCAGATCGAAACGCGCCTGATAATCCTGCGGATCGGCCTGAAGGCGTTTTTCCAGTGCAACCGGATCACCAATCAGTTTGACCTGATCGGCAAGCGCCAGCTTGGCTTCAAGCGCGCGCACCGAGGCTGCATTCTGCTTGTCGGCGGGAATGGTCGCGAGAATTTCACGCGCCTGTTCCCCATCGCCCGATTCCAGAACGCAGGATGCCAGACCGACAATCGCATCGACATTGTCGGGCGCGGCCTGAAGGATGGAATTGAAAATATCGCCAGCCTGCACGTAGTCGCCGGACTCAAGCAGTTCCTGCGCGGCAGTAATTGCCTCGGCAATCGCGTTTTCCTGATCGCTCGGGCCGCCGATCTTGGCAATGAATTCCTTCACCTTCGATTCCGGCAATGCGCCCATGAAACCATCGACCGGCTGGCCGTTGACGAAGGCGATGACCGCCGGAATGGACTGAATGCCGAGCTGGCCCGGAATGGACGGATGATCGTCGATGTTCATCTTGACCAGCTTGACCGCACCGCCTGCTTCCTTGACCACCTTTTCGATGACCGGCGTCAGCTGCTTGCAGGGTCCGCACCAAGGGGCCCAGAAATCGACCAGAACCGGCTGCTGGCGCGATTCGGCCAGAACGTCGGTCTGAAATGCCGCTGTCGTCGTATCCTTGATCAGATCCGATCCGCCCGCTGGCGTCGGCGCCGAACCGAAAGAAACATTTGCCGTCATCTGGCCGCCCGCATTGGCGTAAGGATTGTTCTGGCTGGTCATGGAATATTCCTCATATCTTCCGGCCGTTCATGCACCCCGCATTACAGCCGGTGTCGATCTTTCAGTTCGTGCCAATCAATTTGTATCTGTTCCGGCGGATTTCAAGACGCGTAGTCTATACCGTTGCGTCTGCCTTCGCACCTTCTGATACTGCAAGGATACGCGGTTCGTGACCGGTCGATTTCAGGAAGGTGATCAGGTCTTCGCGCTGGATCGATGTGGTCGCTTCATTGGTCAGCGGATGCCCGTTAATGACATCGTATTTCATCAGATCGGCATCGATAACGACCTGAACATTGTGGTCACGGTCATTGATCGCGCCAAAGACGGTCACCGATCCGGGAATGACACCCAGATATTCCAGCAGCTTCTCCGGTTTGCCGAACGAAACGCGGCTTGCGGCACCGATCACCTGATGGATCGATTTCAGATCGACCACGGCATCCTCTTCCACGGTTACGAGGAAGAAATTGTCCTTCTTGTCTTTCAGGAACAGGTTTTTCGTGTGTCCGCCCGGAATTTCGCCACGTAACCCTTGGGAATCTGCAACCGTAAACAAAGGCGGATGTTCAACGGTTGTCACCTCGATGCCGAGGTTTTGCAGATGATCGAGAAGCTCCTTCGGCGACAAGGCCATGATTCCACCCATTTCTATTCAATATTCAAATTGTTCCGTTCAGGCTTATAGACCATGGCTTGCACGGCTGTAACCACCCGAACGGAACTTTGGACAATCTCCGAAAATAGACATTTTATTGTAATTTCCCTGTTGCATTCCGAAAAGCCTTAGTCCATATACCGCCTGCCTGACGGAAACGACTTCCTTCGGAAGCGCTTTCAGGTCGAAACTGGCGCGAGCGGGTGTAGCTCAGGGGTAGAGCACAACCTTGCCAAGGTTGGGGTCGAGGGTTCGAATCCCTTCGCCCGCTCCAGTTTCCAGCAGGCACTATCAAAATCCCGGCTTTGTCCGGGATTTTTGCTTTTCTGGACCTCTTTTCAAAGCCGAGTTCAACAATTCGCCAGCAAAACTGAGCTTACGCTCAGTTGCCGACAAATTCGAACTTGTCCACGTCGACCAGACCGCGATCGGTGATCTTCAGATGCGGAATCACCGGCAGCGCGACGAACGCCAGTTGCAGGAACGGTTCTTCGAGAACAGAGCCCAGCTCCTCGGCTGCATGGCGCAGCTTGCGCAACTCCTCGCGCACCACCTCGTAAGGCTGGTCGCTCATAAGCCCGGCAATCGGCAAAGGCAGCTCGGCCAGCACCTTGCCATCCCGCACGACAACGAAGCCCCCTTCGATTTCGCCAAGCCGGTTAGCGGCGACGGCGATATCCTCGTCCGACACTCCGACAACACAGATATTGTGGCTGTCATGGCTGACGGTCGAAGCAATCGCTCCAGCTTTCAGCCCAAAACCATGCACAAAGCCTGTTGCGATGTTTCCGTTCTTGCCGTGACGCTCAACCACCGCGATTTTCACGACATCCTGTTCCAGATCCGGCTCAACGCCCTTCGGCCCGACTTTAAGCTCGAATTCAAGGCTTTCGGTGATGATCTTGCCGGGAATGATGCCGATGGCGCGCGTCTTGCCGCTGTTTGAATGCGAACGGAAATTGGCAGCACCGACACGCTGCGCCTTCACGCTGTTGCGCCCCACCTCGACAATTGTCTTGCGCTGGGCAAACAGGTCTTCTGAAACCACACGTCCTGCCGACAGCACAATCTCGGCATGGCAATCTTCCAGACTGTCGATGACGACGAGATCGGCGCGCTGCCCCGGAGCCACCAGTCCACGGTCGAACAGGCCGAAAGCGCGTGCTGCGGAAACACTGGCCGCACGATAGATGGCCAAAGGCGAAACGCCACCGGCAATGGCGGTGCGGATCAGATAATCAAGATGACCCTGATCGGCGATATCCAATGGGTTGCGGTCGTCGGTGCAAAGCGCCAGAAACTGCGCATGACGCTCCGTGATAATCGGCATCAGCGCCTTGAGGTCCTTGGAGACCGAGCCTTCGCGCACCAGAACATGCATGCCCTTGCGCATCTTCTCCAGCGCTTCTTCTGCGCTTGTCGCCTCGTGCTCGGTGCGAATGCCGACAGAAATGTAACCGTTCAGGTCCTTACCGCGCAGCAACGGCGCGTGACCATCAATGTGCCGCCCCTGAAAAGCCTGCAGCTTCGCCATACATTCAGGGTCCTTGGCCAGAACGCCTGGAAAATTCATGAATTCGGCCAGGCCGATCACCTTCGGATGATCCGCAAAGGGCAGAAGATCAGCGATCAGCAGTTCCGCACCCGCCGTTTCCATATGGGTGGCGGGCACACAGCTCGACAGCTGAACACGGATATCCATCACGGTTTCCAGCGCGCTATCCAGAAAGTATTTGATGCCTTCCGCGCCCAGAACATTGGCGATTTCATGCGGGTCGCAGATCACCGTCGTCACACCTTGCGGCAGTACACAGCGGTCAAACTCATGCGGTGTGATATGCGAAGATTCGATATGCAGATGCGTATCGATAAAACCCGGAACAACAATGCGTCCCGTAATGTCGATTTCCTGCTTGCCTTGATAGGTGCCGAACGTGCCGACAATGCGATCCCCGCAGATCGCAACATCGCTTTCCACGAGTTCGCCGGTGATGAGATCGAAGAAGCGGCCACCCTTCAGCACGATATCGGCAGGCTCGCGGCCTACACCCTGATCGATCATCCGTTCCAGCATCGCTTACTCCGTTCACACCTGAATCAATTCAAAAGAGGTTATCATAATGCAAGACGCGGCGGTAAGGTCGCCCTTCCGCCGCGTCTTCGCCAAACATCGCCTTGTTTTACCGCTGATATTCCATCATGCGGCTGCGGCTTAAAACCAGTTCGAGACGATTATCATCGAGCTGGTGCAAACAGACGCGCCGTGTCCACGGACCATCCTGCAGCGTGAAGAGCGCGCGTCCATTGCCAATGTCTTCCAGTGGCATGGCGCGGCGCGTCGGGCCGATGCCCGAAATCACATGCCCGTCCTTGATATCGAAACTGGCGCCATAGGCTGATGCCTGCCAGTGGCCATCCAGTTCTCTGCCGGCAGGTGTTACCGATGCCGGTGTCAGACGACACGGAGCATAGCCGATTTCGCCTTCCAGCACCTCGCCCGTCCAACGCAGCTTGATCGGCGACGACGCCGAAAGGGATGAAGACCAGCCATCCCCGAGATTGTACAACGTGTCTTCCGCATCAAGACAGTTTGCGACGCCATTACGCATTTCCAGCCATAGCGGGCCGGTCTCAGCGACGTAGAGCCCATCGGGAATAGCGCAGCTGGTATCGGGCAGTTGTAAGCCGTATAGAGCGGCCATGCAGTCGCGTGCGATTTTATATGTGTTGGCATCTTCCCGATTGGAGACGACAACCATGCCGCTTTTTTCCTGCGGATCGAGTAGAAAATAGCTCTTGTAGCCGGGATGCGAACCGCCGTGTCCGACAAATGCCTTGCCATCGATCCCGTTCCAGCGCAGGCCCAGACCATAGCCTGTAGGACGTCCATTCGACAGGTTGCGCTCGGCTGACAGATCGGCGAGCAGTCCCTTATAGGCGCCCTCGCCCTCCAGCAGCGCCTGCGCCCATATGGTCAAGGCCATGCCGCTACCGACGAGGCAGCCCGAAGCCGAGAGGTGCAAGCCAGCGGCACTCAATTGCCATTTGTCACCCGACTGCCAGTAACCCGGCGCCAATCCCCGTATCGGATCGCTCCAGACGTCGGGCGTGCTGAGTGACAGACCGAGTGGCACAGAAACTTCGGACTGTATGAAATCGCGAAAACGGAAGCCCTTGCGTTCCAGCGCAGCTTCCACCAGCCGATAGCCGGTATTGGAATAGGAGATTTCGCTGCCTGCTTCGAAATTAAGCCGCGTCAGCGAAGCGAGAAAATCCAGAAGCTGGTTTGCTTCAGTCTGCGTATAGACGGAAAGGCCAAGCAGCGTCAGGCATTCGCGCGTATCGGGCAGACCGCCGGTCATGTCCAGTGCGCGGCCCACGGTCACATCGGCCAGCGGGCTTTGCAACTCCGGCAGATGGTCGCCAAGGCGATCATCAAGGCTGATGACATCACTATGGCTAAGAACCATGGCGCAGAACAAATGCTTGGTGATAGAAGCATAGCGCACGACGGTGTTGGCCGTAAACGGAACACCTGTTGCGAGGCTTTCCAACCCGCCCGCATAGGCAAATTTGACCCCGTCCAGATCAAAACCGATAATTACACCACCGGGCTCGTCTTTCGCCCAGCTTCTCGAATAGACCTTCGCGGCCTGCGAGGCAGCGTTCCAGTCTGCATGCATTGACATAAAATCTCCGTCAGACAGCTCTTGCATTTCAACGCTCTCTGCGTGCGCATTCCCCCGCCGCGGAGCTGTTCCACGATCCAGGATGCCGAATGCTTGCTTTTTCAAGAAACATCGGGGGCGGCATTCCGTGTGATTGTGGCCGGATCGCAGATAATGCGGATTCTCTTGTCCACGCAAGACCGCCAGCGAGCGTCACATGCGACACATGTTGCAGAAAACTCGTTTGCAATTTGCTTTCTGCGGGTCCACTACCCCGTAAACTGAACGATCAGCGTGAAGGAAAACTCCCAAGATGGCGACAGAACAACTGATTCCGGTATTCGATGGGCACAATGACGTTCTGCTGCGCTTGTGGTCTTCCAACAAGCCTGCGCCTGACAAGCGGTTCCTTGAAGGTGAGGACGCCGGCCATATCGACCTGCCCCGCGCCCGCAAAGGCGGCCTGGGCGGTGGACTATGCGCGGTTTATGTTCCGTCCCCCGCCCGAGAACTGGATGCCGATGGCAATCTGCCGACGCCAAGCCAGCCGGACGCCATGAAGGCGACGCTGGGCATGGCGGCAATCCTGCAAAACATCGAACGCAAGTCGGAAGGACAAGTGCGCATCTGCCGGACGGCTGCAGACATTCGCGATGCATTCGCCAATGGCATTTTCGCTTCCGTCTTTCACATTGAAGGCGTGGAAGCTTTCGATGAGAGCCTCGACGCGCTTTATGTTCTGCATGCTGCGGGCCTGAGAACGCTGGGCCCCGTCTGGAGCCGCCCTAATATTTTTGCGCATGGCATTCCCTTCCGCTTTCCTTCATCGCCGGATATCGGGCCGGGCCTGACTGATCACGGCAAGGCGCTCATCCGCGCCTGCAATGAATTGAAGGTTATGGTCGATCTTTCCCATATGAATGAAAAAGGGTTCTGGGATATCGCAGCGCTGTCCGATGCACCGCTGGTTGCATCGCATTCCAATGCCCATGCGCTTTGCCAGCAGAGCCGCAATCTGACCGACCGGCAGCTCGACGCCATTCGCGATACCGGCGGTCTTGTCGGCCTGAATTTCGGCGTCGGCTTCCTGCGCGAGGATGGCAGGCGCGACCCGAATACCGACCTGAATGAACTGGTGCGTCATGCGGATTACATCGTCAATCGCATCGGTATTGATCATCTTGCGCTGGGTTCAGATTTTGACGGCACAACGATCTCGAACACCCTGCACAGCGTCGCCGACCTTCAGCGTGTAATCGAGACATTCCGCAAGCATGGTTATGACGACGCTTCCATCGTCAAGCTCGCCCATAAAAATTGGATCGACGTGCTTGAACGCACCTGGGGCGCGTAAGCCGCCGCACCAGCTTTTTATCTGAATATGGTGTTGAGGAGGCCTTCCAGGGCCTCCTTTCTTTTTCGCGCAAGACAGCGCCGTCAGTCTCCGTTACGGTTGACTGACCGCCTCGTCTTCGGTGTCAAGCCCCGAAATAATCCACAGCCCTTCACAATTTTTCGCGTAGCTTTCGATTTTTTTCTTTTTTAGAGCTACTATTTTCGAGTTTACTCTGGCATTGGGAAAATCGAAGGTTGATCCTTCACAAAAAATTGCATTCATATAAGCGCTACATAAAAACAGGGTTGCGCAAAGCGGACATGCCGGGATCGGCGAAGCCTGAATGCAGCCACTCAGCATGAGGAGGAAACATGCTTACCCGTCTGATCACGACTTCCGCGCTCACAGGCGTTCTTGCTCTTTCCATCGGTTCGCAGGCATTTGCCCAGACCGAATTGTCCTGGTGGCACGGCATGACCGGCGCCAATAACGAAATGATCAACGAACTCACCAAGGAGTTCAATGAAAGCCAGAGCGATTACAAGATCGTTCCGGTTTACAAGGGCAGCTACCCTGAAACGTTGAATGCAGGCATCGCCGCGTTCCGTTCCAAGCAGCCGCCGGCAATTCTTCAGGTCTTCGACGCTGGCAGCGGCGTGATGATGGGCGCAGAAGGTGCCGTTGTTCCGGCAGCCGAAGTGCTGGAAAAGGGCGGCTTCAAGTTCGACAAGTCGCAATATCTGCCAGGTATCGTCGCTTATTATTCCAAGCCGGACGGCACGATGCTGTCCTTCCCGTACAATTCCTCGTCGCCGATCCTCTATTACAACAAGGATGCCTTCAAGAAGGCTGGCCTGGATGAAAACAACCCGCCAAAGACCTGGCCTGAAGTGTTTGAAGCCGCCAAGAAGATCAAGACGAGCGGTGCTGCCCCGTGCGGCTTCACCTCGACCTGGCTGACCTGGATCCAGACCGAAAACTTCGCAGCCTGGAACAACGTTCCTTACGGCACCAACGAAAACGGCCTTGGCGGCACCGATGTGAAGCTGGAAATCAACTCCCCGCTTTATATCCAGCACTTCCAGTCGATTGCCGATCTCGCCAAGGATGGCGCATTCCGCTACGGCGGACGTACCTCGGAAGCAAAGCAGCTCTTCACGTCCGGTGAATGCGCGATGCTGACGGAATCGTCCGGCGGTCTCGGCGATGTGGTCAAATCCGGCATTAATTACGGTATCGGCCAGTTGCCTTATTACGAAGGTCACGGCCCGCAGAACACCATCCCCGGCGGTGCCGCGCTCTGGGTTTTTGCTGGTCTCAGCGATGATCAGTACAAGGGCATTGCACAGTTCTTCAACTTCCTGTCGCAGACCAAGATTCAGGTCAAGCTGCATGAGAAGTCCGGCTATCTGCCGGTAACGCTGGCTGCGTACGAAGAAACCAAGAAGTCGGATTTCTATGAAAAGAACCCGGGTCGCGAAACGCCGATCCTTCAGATGATGGGCAAGGAGCCGACCGAAAACTCCAAGGGCGTGCGTCTCGTCAACCTGCCGCAGGTGCGTGATATCCTGAACGAAGAGTTCGAAGCCATGCTCGGCGGCAAGCAGGACGCGAAGACCGCGCTCGAAAACGCCGTCAAGCGCGGAAACGAAGCGATCGCAGCCGCGCAATAAGTTTTAAATCAAGCAATGCCGCCTGCTCATAATCGAGTGGGCGGCTTTGTTTCCTGCAAGGAAATCGCCCGTGCAGAAAGTCACGTTCCCCAACAAGATTTTACCCTATTTCCTGCTGGCGCCGCAGATTGCGTTGACGCTGGTATTCTTCTTCTGGCCCGCCAGTCAGGCCATCTATCAGTCCTTCATGCGTGAAGACGCATTTGGCCTGAAATCCACCTTCGTGGGACTGGCAAATTTCAGCACGGTTCTTTCAGACCCGAATTATCTGCATTCCTTCAGGGTCACGATTGTTTTCAACATCCTGACGGCTTTTGTGGCCATGGGCGCTGCCCTGTTGCTGGCGACCGCAGCCGACCGCGTCATTCGCGGCAAGACCCTTTATCGTACGTTGTTGATCTGGCCCTATGCCGTGGCGCCTGCCGTCGCCGGTATGCTCTGGCTGTTCATGTTCAACCCGGCCATGGGCACACTTGCCTATATCCTGCGCCGCAACGGCGTAGCTTGGGATCCGCTTCTCGACGGCAATCAGGCCATGGGCCTCGTTGTTTTCGCCGCTGCATGGAAACAGATTTCCTACAATTTCCTGTTTTTTGTCGCAGGCTTGCAGGCAATTCCTAAGTCGTTAATCGAAGCGGCGGCCATTGACGGCGCGCGCGGTGCGCGGCGCTTCTGGACCATCGTGTTTCCGCTGCTGGCCCCCACCTCGTTCTTCCTGCTGGTGGTCAACACGACCTATGCCTTTTTCGACACATTCGGCATCATCCACGCCGTCACCGGGGGCGGCCCTGCCAAGGCCACGGAAACGCTGGTCTACAAGGTTTACAATGACGGCTTCGTCAATCTGAACCTCGGCTCGTCGTCTGCCCAGTCGGTCATCCTGATGGCCATCGTCATCGCCCTGACTGCCTTCCAGTTCCGCTTCGTTGAGAAGCGCGTGCATTATTCTTGAGCGAGGCGGCCATGATCGAAAAACGTCCCATCTCCAATCTGATCGGCCACCTGATCCTGATCATCGGGATCATCATCGTCGCCTTTCCGATTTATTACACCTTCGTCGCCTCGACGATGAGTTCGTCGGAAATCATCCGTCCGCCAATCTCGCTCCTGCCCGGCAATCATCTTGTTGAGAACTACAACGAAGCCATATTCGGCGGCGTGGAGCGTGTTGTCGGCGTCAGCCTTGAAAGGCTGCTGTGGAACTCGTTCGTCGTCGCAATGGCGATTGCCATCGGCAAGATCATCATCTCGTTCATGTCGGCTTTTGCGATTGTCTTCTTCCGCTTTCCGCTGCGCATGTTCTTCTTCTGGATGATTTTTGTGACGCTGATGCTGCCGGTCGAAGTGCGCATTTTGCCAACCTACAAGGTCATCGTCGATCTAGGTCTGATCGATACCTATGCAGGGCTGACACTGCCCCTGATGGCATCGGCGACCGCGACGTTCCTGTTCCGGCAGTTCTTCCTCACCATTCCGGGAGAGCTGGTTGAAGCCGCCCGTATCGACAATGCAGGACCGTTCCGCTTCATGCGCGACATCCTCTTGCCCCTATCGAAGACGAATATCGCGGCGCTCTTCGTCATTCTCTTCATTTACGGATGGACCCAGTATCTCTGGCCTCTGCTCGTTACCAATGATGCGAAAATGAACACTATCATCATCGGCCTGCGCCGCATGGTCGATTGGGCTGACGCTTCCACCCCGTGGAACTATGTCATGGTAACGGCAATTCTGGCCATCATCCCGCCGATCCTCGTTGTCGTGCTGATGCAGCGCTGGTTCGTCAAAGGTCTCGTGGAAACGGAAAAATAATGAGCAAGATCGTTCTTGATAATGTCCGCAAGAGCTATGGCGGCGGTATTGAAGTCATCAAAGGCGTTTCACTGGATATTCAGGACGGTGAATTCGTCGTTCTGGTTGGCCCATCGGGCTGCGGCAAGTCCACGCTGCTGCGTATGATCGCCGGTCTGGAAAGCATCACCGGCGGCACGATTGCCATTGGCGACCGGGTGGTCAACGATGTGGAACCAGCAGAGCGCGACATCGCCATGGTGTTTCAGAACTATGCGCTCTATCCGCATATGACGGTGCGCGACAACCTCGCCTATGGCCTGAAAAACCGTAAAACACCGAAAAACGAAATCGAACGCCGTATCAGCAAAGCAGCCAAGGCGCTGGAGATCGAGCAGTTCCTCGACCGCAGGCCACGCCAGCTTTCGGGCGGCCAGCGCCAGCGTGTCGCCATGGGCCGCGCCATCGTGCGCGAACCAGCTGCGTTCCTGTTCGATGAACCGCTGTCCAATCTTGATGCCAAGCTGCGTGTGCAGATGCGCGTCGAGATCAAGCGTTTGCAGCGTTCGCTCGGCACGACCAGTGTTTATGTGACCCACGACCAGATGGAAGCCATGACCATGGCCGATCGTCTCGTGGTGCTGAATGCCGGAAATATCGAGCAGGTCGGCACGCCAATCGAGCTTTACGAAAAGCCTGCCTCGACCTTTGTGGCAACCTTCATCGGCTCTCCGTCGATGAACCTGCTCGAAGGTGGTGCAAGCACGCTCTGGCAACCGGGAAGCGCCATCAGCGTCCCGTCGGGCACGTTCACGCTGGGTGTGCGTCCAGAAGACATGCGCATTCTTGAAGCCGGAGAACCGGCAGCAGACGGTTTCAATGCCGATGTGCGCATCGATGCGATTGAGCTGGTCGGCGCGGAAAGCTTCATTCATGGCTCGCTTTCTGACGGCAAACCGCTGGTCTTCCGCGTGGCCGGTCGTTCCAGCCACACGATTGATGAAGTCGTGAAGGTCGGTGCTTTGGCGCAGAACGTGCATCTTTTCGACGCGAATGGCCGTCGTATCGGCGACTGATTGAAACAGCCTTGCGCTCTGCAACCAGAGCGCAAGGCCACCTGTTTTCTGCGGCGCGCGATATTTACACCGCCCTGAATAATCAATTTCCGTTTGAAATTTTATGCGTTACACAGAAACGGAATAATTTTCTCATTTCTGGGAACGCGTACTGAATGACTCATCAACAGATACTATCCTTCGCTGTGATCGTACTTATGATGGGGGCATTTATCTGGGGCAAGTTTCGATACGACGTTGTGGCGCTTTGCGCGCTTTTGCTTGGCATCGCGGTTGGTGTCGTTCCCTTTGATAAAGCATTTACTGGCTTTAGCGATGACATCGTCATCATTGTGGGCAGCGCACTGGTAGTCAGTGCGGGTGTTGCGCGCTCCGGCTTGATGCAGCTCGCCGTGCAGCGGTTCCTGCCGGAAATGAACAGCGTTCGATTACAGTTGGCCGTCCTGGTCGCCATCGTGACGGTCCTTTCCGCCTTCGTGAAAAATGTCGGTGCGCTGGCGATCATGATCCCGGTCGCCTTTCAGTTTGCCCGCCGCTCCAATGTTTCGCCCTCCACATTTCTGATGCCAATGGCCTTCGGCGCGCTGCTCGGCGGATTGATGACGCAGGTTGGCACCTCGCCCAACATCGTCGTTTCACGCATTCGCGGCGAAATGGTCGGCGAACCTTTCACCATGTTCGACTTCACACCCGTTGGCGCAGTTCTTGCCGCGGTCGGTCTTGTCTATCTCGTTTGCTTCTACTGGCTGGTGCCACAGCGTACCCGTGAAAACGTTTCTCTCAACGAAGCAATCAAGATCAAGAACTACGCTTCCGAAGCGCGCGTTTCAAAATCCTCTCCGCTGGTTGGCAAACAAATATCCGAACTCATCCGCCCTGCAGAAGGCGAGGCCATGGTCACGGCCATTATCCGCAAGGAAGGGCGCATCACGCCTCTGCCCGACACGGTGCTTGTCGAAGACGATATCGTCATGCTGGAAGGTGACCCGAAAGCGCTCGATACAGTTGTCAGCGCCGGAAAGCTGACCCTGTCCGAAAATCGCGACCCGAAAGACACAAGCGGTTCGACCGATATCGAAGTGGTAGAGGCTGTCATCGGCAAGAATTCGCATCTTGTCGATCTGTCAGCGCAACGGCTGGAACTTTATGCGCGCTATGACGTCAATCTTCTCGCCGTCAGCCGCCCCGGCGAACGCATTACCGAGCGCTTGAGCGAAGTGCGCTTACGCTTCGGCGATGTATTGGTGCTTCAGGGCAGACAGGCCAGCCTATCCACCTTCCTGCCGGAATTCGAGCTTTTGCCCTTGGCGCGGCGCAAGCTGATGCTCGGCAATGTCCGCAAGAGCCTCATCCCGCTGGCAATTCTGATTGTCGCCATTGGCGCAACCGCTTTGAGCATTGTACCGGTTGCCGTTGCGTTTTTCGCAGCCGCAGTTGCGATGCTGCTTTTCAAGGTCATCCCGCTCAACGAAGTTTATGACGAGATTGACGGGCCTATTCTGGTGATGCTGGCGGCGCTGATACCGGTGTCGGACGCGCTCAGAACCACAGGCGGCACCGATCTGATCGCCGAAGCGCTCGCCTCCATAGGTCACCAGTTGCCGCCCGCCGGAGCGCTGGCCCTGATCCTCGTCGCCGCAATGATGGTGACGCCGTTTCTCAACAATGCTGCCACGGTTCTGGTCATGGCTCCGATTGCAACCAGCTTCGCCTCCGGCCTTGGTTTCAAGCCGGAAGCTTTCTTGATGGCTGTGGCGATAGGCGCGGGCTGCGATTTCCTCACCCCCATCGGCCATCAGTGCAACACACTGGTCATGGGACCGGGCGGTTACAAATTCAGCGATTATCCGCGCCTTGGACTGCCACTCTCCATCATCATCGCTATCGTGACTGTGCCGACACTGATGTTCTTCTGGCCGCTCAACTAGAGCTTCTGAGCGCGGATCCAGCCGAGGCTTTCCGCCACAATCTTCTCAATCGGGTCGGCCACGTCGGCCCGGAAAACAAGCGGCTCGCCCACCGGGCTTTCCAGCGTTGCAATCTGGCTTTCAAGCATGGCGACCGGCATGAAATGGCCTGTACGGTGGCCCATATGCTCGTGGAGAACTTCGAAAGTGCCGTCGAGAAAAATGATCATAACCGGGGCTCCGGCAGCGGCGCGCAAACGGTCACGATAGACTGCTTTCAGCGCCGAACAGGAAACGACAATGCCGTCATTTGCTGCGGCAAGGTGCTCACCAATCTTGTCCAGCCAAGGCCAGCGATCTTCATCCTGAAGCGGAATACCCGCCGACATTTTATCGACATTGGCCTTTGGGTGCAGCGAATCCCCTTCCAGAAAGGGCAACTGCAATTCGGCGGCAATCTTCTCGCCGACGGTGGACTTTCCGGACCCCGAAACGCCCATAACAATCATACGCAGCATCAATATCCTCACAGGCTTGCCGACGCGCTGGCATCGGCATGCGAAGTCAAACAATCTTCGCAAAAACAAAACGGATCACGCAACACGAGCGATGTGCGGCGTAACCCGTCGACCTGTCAAGCTTCAGTTAAAATAATGTGGCTCAATTGAGCGGGATCGCGTTGCCATCTTTGTGAGACTGATAGGCGCCGGACATCGCATCATATTGGGCGCGAATGGCATCAAGGCGCTTTTCAAGCCGCGAACGATCCGGTTCCGGCAAAGCTGCGACCAGCTTGGGCAAAGAATGGCTATGCCAGAAGGCATTGTCGCGATTATAGCCGCCCGGCTCCAGCGTGAATACTTCTTTCAGAATTTTCAGATCGTGCGGGATGGAAAACGCATCGCGCGAATCTTCATGGCTGAACAGATAATAGAAATTGTCGAAGCCGCTCCAGGTGATAGCCGAAAGGCACATCGAGCACGGCTCATGGGTGGAAAAGAACACCATATCCTTGGTGTTTGGCCTTCCCTTTTCCGGCATCTCATAAAAGCGCTTCAGCGTGTGCACTTCGCCGTGCCAAAGCGGATTTTCCGTCTCATTATTGGTTTCGGCCAGGACGAGCGAGAGATCGGATTTTTGCAGGAGTGCTGCGCCGAAAATCTTGTTGCCAGCGGCAACGCCCTTTTCCGTCAGCGGGATGATATCATTCTCAAGGACTTCAATCAGTCGTTCCAGAAGCTTCAGATCGTTCGACTGCAAAGGCTCTCTCCTCATCTATCATCGGAAAATGCGCCGGGCGCGAACGCCCGGCGTTATAAGACTATTCTGCGAAGAATGCGAAGCGGATCACGAACAGGGCTGCTACCAGCCAGGTTGCAAGATGAACCTCGCGTGCCTTGCCCGTGAAGGCCTTCAGCACGACATAGCTGATGAAGCCGAAGGCAAGACCGTTGGCAATCGAGTAGGTCAGAGGAATGGCCAGTGCGGTCAGCGCCGCAGGCGTTGCTTCCGTAATGTCGTGCCAATCGATTTCGGTCAGTTCGCGCATCATGAGGCAAGCCACATAGATCAGCGCTGGTGCGGTTGCGTAAGCAGGCACCGAACCGGCGAGCGGCGAAATGAACAGGGCAGCAAGGAATAACACCGCTACGACGAATGCCGTAAGGCCGGTGCGACCGCCTGCCTGCACGCCAGAAGCGCTTTCGACATAAGCCGTCGTGGACGAAGTGCCCAGCAGCGAGCCGCCGAGAATGGCCGTGCTGTCGGCAAACAGCGCGCGACCGAGACGGTTCGGCTTGCCCGGTTCGATCAGGCCGCCACGCTTGGCGACGCCGATCAGAGTGCCTGTGGCGTCGAACACTTCAACCAGCACGAAAACCAGGATCACGTGCAGAATGCCGGTATGGAGCGCGCCCATAACGTCGAGCTGCAGGAAGGTCGGTGCAAGGCTTGGCGGCGCGGAGAACACGCCATTGAACTGGCTGATGCCAAGCGCAATCGACGCAATCGTAATAACCAGAATTCCGATCAGGATCGAACCACGAACCTTGAGCGCATCCAGAACCGCGATGATGAAGAAACCGGCAATAGCAAGCAGCGTACCGGCTTTGGTCAGATCGCCAAGGCCGACAAGCGTTGCCTCATTGCCGACCACCACGCCTGCAGTTTTCAAGCCGATGAGCGCCAGGAACATGCCGATACCGGCTGCAATCGCGCTTCGAAGCGAATGCGGAATGCCTTCCACCAGCCAGCGGCGGATACCCGTTACTGTCAGAAGGAGGAAGATGACGCCGGAAATGAAAACAGCTCCGAGCGCCTGCTGCCAGCTGAAGCCCATGGCTCCAACGACCGTGAACGCGAAGAATGCGTTGAGGCCCATGCCGGGCGCCATGCCGATCGGCCAGTTGGCGACAAGCGCCATGATGATCGAGCCGAGCGCAGCGGCAAGACAGGTCGCCACAAAGACCGCGCTTTTATCCATGCCCGTGGTGGACAGGATATCCGGGTTGACGAAGATGATGTAGGACATCGTCAGGAAGGTCGTCACGCCAGCGATGATTTCAGTCCGCGCGTTGGTGCCGTGTTCCTGTAACTTGAACAGCTTTTCGAGCATCGTTCCTCCGAGGCAAGTAGGCCCGTTTCTCGGGTGCCCACGCCAATTCCGCCACGGACAGACCTGCTGTACCGCCACGGAATACAGAATGGAGCAACCCTATGGGATTGCCAAAATGTTAGACGCCGCCGCATTTTGCGCGGACGGACTGGTTCCCCTTACACCTCATTGCAGACAAAGCACAGTTCCCTACCGCGATCTGTACACAATTCTGCCTTGAGAATGCCTATTTATTGACTTGATGGAGTGTGGACTGACTTGCCCGCCGACGCCAGTTCCCCATTTGCGGGGAAATATTTGAAAGTGCTTCAAAAAAAGCGCCCACCCGAAGGGCGGGCGCATCTACCAACATACTGATTAGAAAACGCTTTTAAGCAGAAGCGCGGTCGCATACATGCCGAGCGCGAAAAACGTGTGCGCCACGAGGTTCATAATACGGACATGTCGCGCATTCGGCAAACGGGATGCCGCCCAACCGATTCCCAGTCCCGGCTGCAACAGAAACCAACCGGCCGCGACGGTGAGTATGCCAAAGATCCAGACGGGAAGAAAGACGGGATTCTCAAACCACGCCGCACCGCCGTAAAATGCGAAAATCACGCCGTAGAGAATACCGACAACATAGTGCCCGATCCAGCCAAGCGCGACCTCGTGCCGATAGGGAGCGGCGTTGCCGATGTCATCATGGAAAATCTGGCCTTCACGCAGATGCCAGAACCAGCGGCCAACCCTGCCCCAGTTTGGAAGCGACTGTCCCGGCATGGCAGCCAGCACAATTGCCCAAATGTCCATCACGATTGTTGCGCCGATCCCGATCAGGATACCGCGCCAAAAAAGGTCCATCATCTTGCGAGCCCTATCGTCCTGCGAGCTTAAATGTCATCGGGCGATCAGTTAGCAATCTGATCGCCCGATGCGCAAGGATGCCAGTCTCAGTATAGTTATTTTCTCACAATATTACGGCAAAGCCGCTGTAACAATCGCTTGAATAGTCATTGCTCTAAAAAGAGAGCGACAATGAAAAACACTCAAAGCCTCAACATCTTGACTGTGATATGCTCTTCACCATCAGCCCCCGCGAGATTGAGTATATGAATGACTGCGCAGGAAACAATTCAAAGTTGTCTCAAAACGGGATCAGAAATGTCCCAAATGCAAATGAATCTCGAAAAAACCGGCGAAAATAGATCGACTAGCACAATGAAATGACGCTCGCACGACATGTCTGCCGCCCGCTTGAGAGTGCTAATATTTCAATAGAAGGGTGGAAAATATTGCTAGCGAGAAAGCGCTGAACGTAAATGAAAATTCTAAAATACTATTTTCGATATAGCTAAAAAAGCAAAAGCGCCGGGACTGGAGACCGACGCTTTGTCACTTTATTTCGATTTTACTTACGGGGCGATCCTTCGAAAGACGCTCCATACGCACTTATCGACCGAATACGGCGCTCTGGATCTGCGAACGCGAAACACCGATGTCGGCAAGAAGATGGTCGTCCATTGCACCGAGTTCACGAACTGCACGGCGACGGGATACATACTGTTGGAATTTCTGACGAATGTTCATTTGCTCTCTCCTCGTTTGGATGATGCTCAAATAGGCGTTTGTCTAAATTTCCACCACGGATATGATTGCAAATGAGGCATGCGTTTTCGCGAGGGCTCGAAGCCTTGAAAAAGGCGAAATCGCTCCTCTCAATTTATACTGGCGCGAGGTCGATTTTTACTAAAATGTCTTTTGCCAAAGCGCCTCCAATCGATTAGATCGGGAAAGAGCCTCCTCCCCCTCTTTCGGCCTCCACGCTTTCGGACCCGTTTTTACGGACATTGCCATGCTCTACGGAATTTTCCTCGCGTTTGCTTCCTATGCCGCATTCGCCATCAGCGATGCCTGCGTCAAGTTTATTGACGGCTCGCTGTCTCCCCATGAAACAGCCTTTTTTGGCGCTGTACTTGGTTTGCTTGCTGTTCCATTCACCAAGAAAGCCAGCGACACCTGGCTCGATATGTTTCGAACCACAAATGTGAAAATGTGGCTCCTGCGCACAGTCACGGCCACCATGGGTGTGGTGGGCAGCGTGACGGCCTTTACGCATCTTTCCATGGCCGAAGCCTTCGCGCTGATTTTCCTGCTGCCTGCATTTGTCACGATATTGTCGGTCGTTTTCCTCAAGGAACAGGTCGGCTGGCGGCGCTGGCTGGCGGTCGCCATTGGCTTTGCAGGCGTTCTGGTGGTGCTCCGCCCCGGCTTCCGTGAATTATCCATCGGTCATCTCGGCGCGCTTGCCGGCGGCATGGGCGGCGCGGTTGGCATCATCATTTTCCGTGTGATGGGTAAAAACGAAAAGCGCATCTCGCTTTATACGAGTGGGCTTGTCGGCCCCATCGTGATTTGCGGCGCGCTGATGGTGCCGACCTATCAGGCTCCCGATACGATGCAGTGGGTCTATCTCGCCGGATATGGCCTGCTCGCAGCACTTGCCAATATCCTGCTCATGCTGGCTGCCAATCATGCCCCCGCCAGCGCGATTGCCTCGCCGCAATATAGCCAGAT
>Ga0153948_1000437_pt1 | contig 22811 bp, 18 predicted proteins | sample TSNJ032MetaG_FD_104696 | JGI IMG/M metagenome (GOLD analysis project Ga0153948, IMG submission 104696) | Attine ant fungus gardens microbial communities from New Jersey, USA - TSNJ032 MetaG | ecosystem: Host-associated > Fungi > Mycelium > Unclassified | place: USA: New Jersey, Wharton State... | reverse complement strand
GTCCTCGATCGTGCGCCATGGAAACAGGGCGGCTGCCTGAAACACATAGCCATAGGACCGGTCAAGTCGTGCCTTTTCGGGCGTCTTGCCGTTGACCGTGACCGAACCGGAGGTCGGCTGTTCGAGATCGGCGACCGCACGCATCAGCGTGGTCTTGCCGCAACCCGAAGGACCGATAAAGGAAACGAACTCGCCGCGCTGGATCGCGAGGTTGATATTGGACAGTGCATGGACCGGCCCGTCATTGGTCTCGAAAACCAATGACAGATCCTTGATGTCGATCACGGTCTGCGCAGTCTCCAAGCCCCGCTCCGGGGCCATGCTGTCATTTACATTCATGCGCGGTTCCCGAAGCTGAGCTAGAGCCATGTGTCAGACTCCTATCGGCATATGTTCTGCGCTGCGTTCCACCTTACGTGGAGCAACGATTTCCTTCCACTGCGACAATGCCTTGTTCACGGCGCCGTTCGGCTCGCGTTCGATGAAGCGACCGTCGCCCGGCTGGGCCGTAACCTTGCCCTTGTTGAAGGCAACGCGACCGCGAGAGAGCGTCACGACCGGCAGGCCCTTCAGCTCGAAACCTTCGAACACATTGTAATCGATGGAGGAGTGTTGAGTCTTGGCCGAAACCTTCTTGGTGGCTTCCGGATCCCAGATGACCAGATCGGCATCGGCTCCCGGCAGAACTGCACCTTTTTGCGGATAGATGTTGAGGATCTTCGCAATGTTGGTCGACGTCACCGCAACGAATTCGTTCGGCGTCAGGCGACCGGTGCGAACACCGCGCGACCACAAGACCGGAAGGCGTTCTTCAAGGCCGCCGGTGCCGTTCGGAATTTTGGTGAAATTGTCGATGCCATAGCGCTTCTGCTCGGTGGTGAAGGCGCAATGGTCGGTCGCAACGCATTGCAGGCTGCCAGCCGCAAGGCCTGCCCACAGGCTGTCCTGATTGACCTTGTCGCGGAAAGGGGGCGACATCACGCGGCGCGCCGCATAATCCCAATCCTTGTTATGATATTCGCTTTCATCCAGCGTCAGGTGCTGGATCAGCGGCTCGCCGAAGACGCGCATGCCCTTCTGCCGGGCGCGGCGGATCGCTTCATGGCTCTGCTCGCAGGAAACATGCACCACATAAAGCGGCACGCCTGCCTGATCGGCGATCATGATGGCGCGGTTGGTGGCTTCGCCTTCGACTTCCGGCGGGCGCGAATAGGCATGGGCTTCCGGTCCGTTATTGCCTTCGGCCATCAGCTTGGCTTGCAAATGGGCGACGACATCACCGTTTTCAGCATGAACGAGCGGCATGGCGCCCAATTCCGCGCAGCGCTGGAACGAGGCGAACATCTCGTCGTCATTCACCATCAGCGCGCCCTTATAGGCCATGAAATGCTTGAAGGTGTTGATGCCGCGCTTCACCACTTCGGCCATCTCGTTGAAGGTGCGCTCATTCCAGCCGGTGATGGCCATGTGGAACGAATAATCGGTGCGTGCCTTGCCCGCCTTCTGGAACCATTCCTGAAGCGCGTCGAGCAGATTGCCCTCGGAATCCGGCAACACGAAATCGACGACCATGGTCGTGCCGCCCGCAAGCGCTGCCGCTGTGCCGGTGTCGAAATCGTCGGACGAATAGGTGCCCATGAAGGGCATTTGCAGATGGGTATGCGGATCGATACCGCCGGGCATGATATAACAGCCGGTCGCGTCGATAATTTCATCGCCGGTCAGATTGTCGCCAACGGCAGCAATCTTCTCGCCTTCGATGAGAACGTCGGCTTTAAAGGTGCGGTCGGCAGTGATGACTGTGCCGCCCTTGATCACTTTACTGGCCACTGTTCGTTCCCCTTTTTGGTTTTGTTGCGAAACAGAAGCCGTATTGGATGGCAGTGAAATCAGCTTACAATTTCAGCAGTCTCCAATACGGCATGCAGAAGCACGTCGGTCCCAGCCGACGCCCAGTCCTTCGAAATTTCCTCATCTTCATTGTGGCTCAACCCGTCGACGCAGGGGCACATGACCATTGCCGTCGGTGCAACGCGATTGACCCAGCAGGCATCATGGCCAGCACCGGAAACGAGATCGCGATGGCTGTAACCAAGCCGTTCAGCGGCATTGCGGATGGCTTCCACGCAGCCCTTGTCGAAGGTGACAGGATCGAAATGGCCAGCCACTTCGATCTCGATGCCGATGCCCAGTTCCTCGGCAAACTTCGGCGCTTCCTTTTCGAAGCGCGCCTTCATGCCGTCGAGCACAGCCTGATTGGGCGAGCGGAAATCCACCGTGAACACGACCGTGCCCGGCAGGACATTGCGCGAATTGGGCGAGACGTCGATATGGCCGACGCCGCCAACCGCATCCGGCTGATGCGCCATGGCGATTTCGTTGACGAGTTGCAGCATCTTGCCGAGGCCGAGGCTGGCATTCTTGCGCATCTTCATCGGGGTGGAGCCGGTATGCGCTTCCTTGCCGGTCAGCGTCACTTGCAGCCACCACAGGCCCTGACCGTGGCTGACGACGCCGATATCCTTGTTTTCAGCTTCGAGGATCGGCCCCTGTTCGATATGCAGTTCGAACATGGCGTGAATTTTCCGCTTGCCGACGGGCTCGTCGCCCTTCCAGCCGATGCGCTCCAGTTCATCGATGAACTTCTTGCCCTTGGCGTCGGTGCGCGCATAGGCCCAGTCCTGATCCAGCACGCCTGCGAACACGCCCGAAGCCAGCATGGCAGGCGCGAAGCGGGTGCCTTCCTCATTGGTCCAGTTGGTGACCACGATCGGGCGCTTGGTGCGGATATTCATGTCGTTCAGCGTGCGCATGACTTCGAGGCCGCCCAACACACCCAGAACGCCGTCATATTTGCCGCCGGTCGGCTGCGTGTCGAGATGGCTGCCCATATAGACAGGGTCGGCATCGGCATCTTCGCCGGGGCGAAGGAAAAACATGTTGCCCATGGTGTCGACGGTCATCGACAGTCCGGCCTTTTCACACCATGACTGGAAAAGCTTGCGACCTTCGCCGTCTTCATCAGTCAGCGTCTGGCGATTATTGCCGCCGCGCAGGCCCGGGCCAATTTTGGCCATGTCCATCAGGCTGTCCCACAGGCGGTCGCCATTGACTCTGAGATTACTGGTGAGCACCATGCGCTCGACCTCCTCATTGTATGGATGCGTTGGATACCGCGCCAATTCTGGTTCCGGCTCGTATCCACCCGCTTAAAATGTTCCCGCGACCCGGCTCTTTGGCCACAATATTCTTGCCTGAATTGCAAAAACTTGACTAGTTGGTCAAAATGCAGGCTAGAAGAGCGTTCGAAGACGGTCAAGCGCTTTTGAAAAATTCTACACTGCCGAAAGGTGTCAAATGGCCACAGCCCCTTCCGCACCCCCATCTGCCTCATCCCCCACGCATGCCGATCCGGCTGCGCATGAGAAGACGGAAGGCGCGACGCGCATTCAGGCCATCAATCGCCGGCTCATTCTCGATGCGGCGCTGGAAGTGTTTTCAAACTACGGATTTCGCGGTTCGACCATCGACCAGATCGCCGAGAAGGCGGGCATGTCGAAGCCCAATCTCCTCTATTATTTTCCGCGCAAGCAGAACATCTATGTGACTGTTCTGGAAGACACACTTGCCACCTGGCTTGAGCCCTTCGAGAATATCGATCCGGAAGGCGATCCGCTGGATGAATTGCGCCGCTATATCGCGGTAAAGCTGGAAATTTCGGCCAAAAAGCCCGAAGCCTCGCGGCTTTTCGCCAATGAAATTTTGCACGGCGCGCCAGCCATTTCCGATTTTTTGAAGGGGCATCTGAAGCAGCTCGTTGATGAAAAGGCCGCAGTCATTCATCGCTGGATCGCGGAAAAGCGCATCGTGCCCGTCGATCCATACCACCTGATTTTCACGATCTGGGCGGTGACGCAGCATTATTCAGATTTCTCGGTGCAGATTTCCGCAATACTGGAAGACCGCACCCAGAAACCCGGCTTTTACGATGAGACGGCGGCCGCCGTCAGCGCCATCATCCTTGACGGAATTCGCCCGCGGGACGAACCTGCCGCATCATGAAAACGATTCGTATTTCAGCAGCCATCATCCGCGACGAGGCAGGCCGCTTCCTGCTCGTGCGCAAGCGCGGTAGCACCATCTTCTTCCAGCCCGGCGGCAAGATCGATGCGGGTGAACAGCCCGAAATCGCGCTGATCCGCGAGATCGAGGAAGAACTTGGCATCCATATCGACGTCAGCCAGTTGCGCTATGCGGCTAAGATGTCAGCGCCAGCCGCCAATGAGGTGGACTCAACTGTGGAAGCGGAGCTTTTCCATCTGACCCTGAAAGACAGTCAGGTGCCGGTGGCTTCCAGCGAGATCGAGGAACTGCTGTGGAACCCGCCCGGCGACCAGACGCGCCCGGTCGCCCTGCTGTCGCAGAGCATTCAGGCGCGTTTCGCCTAGAGCGGTTCCGGTTAAAACGGAATCGTGGAACCGCTCTGTCTATTTGTTTTTACACATTATCCTACGCATCGAAGCGGGATCAGAAATCAGTCCAGTGAACTGATTTTCCCGCGTAGGCGCTACGCACTTTTGCTGGAAATGCTCTAAACTACTGGGTCTTGCGCGCGTCGACGCGATTGCCATCCTTGTCGAACAGATGCAGATGCTGGGCCGGAAAGCTCACATGCACCGACCCTTCCGCCCGCAACGCATCGCGGTCGAGCGTGAAAACCTTGAACGGCAGGCCGTGCAGGCTGAGATGCAGGATGATGCCGAAGCCCGTCGGCTCCACGAGATCCACATGCGTTGTCAGCGACCCTTCCTTTTCCAGCGCGACATGTTCCGGACGAACGCCGAGTGTCGCCTTGACGCCATCGGCGAGCGCCATCGGCTGCGGCAGGGTGATCAATGTCCCGTCGGCAAGCTTGAGGCGCGGTCCGCCATCCTTTTCCAGATAGATAACATCGAGGAAATTCATCGCCGGTGAACCGATGAACCCGGCCACGAACAGATTGGCCGGATGATCATAAAGTTCGAGCGGCGAGCCTACCTGCTGCACCACGCCGCCATGCATGGCGACGATGCGGTCGGCGAGCGTCATGGCCTCGATCTGGTCATGGGTGACGTAGATCGACGTTGCCTTCAATTCGCCATGCAGCTTCTTGATTTCGGCGCGCATCTGCTCACGCAGGCGGGCGTCGAGATTGGAAAGCGGTTCATCGAAGAGGAAGGCTTTGGGCTGGCGCACGATGGCGCGGCCCATGGCAACACGCTGGCGCTGTCCGCCCGAAAGCGCCTTGGGGCGGCGTTCCAGCAGGGGATCGAGGCCGAGCTTGCCCGCCGTCGCCTTGATGGCGCTGGCGATTTTTTCCTTGGGCGTTTTGCGCAGGCGCAGGCTGTAGCTCATATTGTCGGCCACGCTCATATGCGGATAGAGCGCATAGGACTGGAACACCATTGCGATGTCGCGATCCTTCGGCGCAAGATCGTTGACGCGTTTGCCGCCAATCTGCACCTGCCCTGACGATATGTCCTCAAGTCCTGCGATCATGCGCAGCAGGGTTGATTTTCCGCAGCCGGACGGACCGACCAGAACGATGAATTCACCGTCCTTGATTTCAAGGTCGACGCCGTGAAGAACGGCCAGATCGCCGTAGCTCTTGCGGACAGACTGAATGTCGATGGAAGCCATGGGGAAGGGTCCTTTCAGCCTTTGACCGCGCCGGCGGTCAAGCCCTGCACGAGATAGCGTTGGATGAGGAAGAAGAAGATGCATGCCGGGATAAGCGCGAGAACGCCCGCCGCCATCATCTGTCCGAAATCGACGGAGAATTTCGACACGAAGGTCAGGAGGCCGACCGGGAAGGTTGCGGCATCATTGCCGGAAATAAGCATCAGCGCGAAGAGCAGTTCGCTCCATGCGGCGGTGAAGACAAAGCCCAGCGTGGCGGCGATGCCCGGCAAGGTCAGCGGCAGGATGATCTGGCGGAACGCCATGAACTGCGTCGCGCCGTCTATCTTGGCCGCTTCTTCGAGGTCTTTCGGAATGCCGTCGAAGAACGACTGCATCAGGAAGGTTGCGAAGGGCACGTTGAACGCCGAATAGACGATGATCAGTCCGAACAGGCTGTTGGTGAGGCCGAGTGGGGCCATGATCTTGTAAATCGGCGCAATCAGCATCACCAGCGGGAACATCTGGGTCAGAAGCATCAGCGCAACGATCCAGTATTTGCCCTTGAAGGTGAAGCGCGACAGCGCATAACCGGCCAGCGATGCGAGAAGCGTGACGATCACCGCAGTTGCGCCGGAGACGATCAGGCTGTTGCGGAAGAACAGCGGAAAGGTGCTGTGCGACAGCACATGGCTGAAATGCTCGAACGTGGTGTGCGACGGCCATAGCCGCACACCTTCGCTATAGAGCAGGTCATTGGGTGTAACCGAGACTTTCAGAAGCCAGAACAGCGGGAACAGCGCGAACAGAATATAGAGGAGGATCGCGCCGCGATGCGCTCCGGTGAGGAGAAGTTTGCGAGCGGTCATGATCTCAGTCCTTGTTCAGCAATGTCTGGCGCAGGAGCACGATCAGCATCGAATAGACCAGCAGCAGAAGAAGCAGCACCAGCGCGATGGCGGAAGCGTAGCCGAAGTCGAGCCGCTTGAAGGCCTGTGTGAAGATATAACTTGCCACGATCTGCGTGCGGTCGGCGGGACCGCCGCCGGTCATGACGACGATGAGGTCGGCGCTGTTGGCGATCCACACGGTGCGCAGCAAAATGGTGATGGCCATGGTCGGGGCGAGATAGGGCAGGGTGATCGAGAGAAAGCGCTGGAGCGGGCCCGCGCCGTCTATGGATGCAGCCTCGTAGAGATCGCGCGGGATAGCTTGGAGTGCCGCCAGCATGGTTATGGCGAAGAAGGGAATGCCCCACCAGACGCCTGCTGTGATGATGCCCCACATGGCAAGATTGGGATCAGACAGGATGTTGTTCGGTGCATCCAGAAGGCCCAGCGCATAGAGCCAGTGCGGCAGCGGCCCGATGACCGGATTGAACAGCCAGGCCCAGTTGAGGCCGGAGAGGAACGTCGGCACGGCCCAGGGCAGGAAGACGAGCGCCTGTGCGATGCCGCGTCCGGCAAAGGGCTTGTCCAGCAGCAATGCGAGAATGAGCCCGAAGAGGAATTGCAGGAACACCGAGCCGCCGGTCCACCAGAGGGTGTTCTTCAGGGCGCGATAGAAGTTCTGGTCGGTTGCAAGCGTGCTGAAATGCTCAAGCCCGACAAAGCCGCTCGAAAATGGCTTCAGCAGCTGGATATCGCGAAAGGCATAGGAAATGCCGAGCACCAGCGGAACCAGCATGATCGCACCGATCAGGATCAGCGCAGGCGCGCTGTAGAGATAGGGCTCGGATGCATGGGCAAAACGTTGCAGGAGGCTGCGCCGATCCTGCTGGGGGATAGTGGTGTTCATCACTCGCTTTCCCGATCAATCGTGGGAACCGCAGTCATGCGGCTGCAATTGCAAATGGAACGGGCGCGGTGCTTCTGGCGGTCAGGCAGACCGCGCCCGTAGGGATGTTACTTCTTGTTGGCGAGGAACTTCTGCTGCGCCTTGGTCAGATATTCCGCCCATTGGTCGGCCAGCTGATCCGGCGTAATTTCGCCCAGCAGCGCCTGCTGCGAGGTGGTGATGACGAGCGAATCCTTGAAGTAAGCGAATTCTTCCAGATAGGTCGGCATCACGGTCGGAACCACATTCGCGTCGGCAAGCTCATCGAACCAGCCCTTGAACTGCGGTGTCTTGTAGAACGGATCGTCCTGCGCAGATTTCAGCACCGGCAGGGTGCCGACGCGCTTGTTCCATTCGATATTCCCTTCCGGACCTTCCAGCGTGGAGATCAGCTTCCAGGCAAGATCCTTGTTTTTGCTGGCGCTCATCATCGACCAGCCGGCGAAGCCGATAGTCGGGAAGGTCTTGCCGTCCGGACCCTTTGGCATGACGGTGACACCGAAATCTTCCGGCTTCATGCGTTCTGCAACGGCGATAAGCGCATCCGGATCCTGATTGAGAAAGGCGCAGGTGCCGCTGTAGAAACCGGCGACGGTTTCGTTGAAGCCCCAATTGACGCTGTCCTTCGGTGCGAGGCCGTTCTTGTAGAGATCGACCACCCAGGCAATGCCCTTCTTCCAGCCATCGCTGTTCATGGTCGAAGTGCCGTCTTCATTGAAGAACTTGTTGGAACCGGCCATGGATGCGCCGAAGATCACCCAGCTGTTGAGGCCGCCCGCTCCGCCGCGCAGGCAGTAGCCCGATTTGCCGGGCAGGGCGGCAATCTTCTTCGAAGCCTCGACAAATTCGTCCATGGTCTTCGGCGGTTCCGAAACACCTGCTTCCGACAGCAGCTTCTTGTTGTAGAACATGGCGTTCAGATAGAAGCCGTAAGGCAGCATATAGGCCGTGTTCTGGACGCTGCGGCCCAGTTCCAGCGCGCGTTCCGTCAGGTCTGGCGTGGTCTGCCATTCCTTCAGATAAGGCTCCAGACTTTCCAGCATGCCGTTATTGGCATAGAGCGACACCCAGGTATCCGGCATTTCCATCACATCGGGAATTTCGCCCGACGACACCATGGTCGCGAATTTCTGGAAGGATTCACCCCATGGCAGCGAGATGATCTCCACCTTGGTGCCGGGATTGGCCGCTTCGAACTTGGCGACGATGGATTTCAGCGTTTCGGTGCGTTCCGGGCTGGTGATGACTTCCACCAGCTTCAGGGTCGTATCGGCCATGGCGGTGCCGCTCATCAGCATGGCGGCAAATGCAGTTGTGATCAGTCTTTTCATGTCGTTCCCCTTTGTTTCCTCACGACTGTTGAAAGTTCTTCGTTTTTTATGCAGTGGCGGCGGCAATCGCCGTTTCGAGGTCTCTCCACAGGGCCCCGGTTCCTTCCAGTCCGACATGCAGGCGGACGGAGAGCGGATCGATGCCGAATGTATGCGCGGAGTTCGGTTGCGCCCTTTGTTGCAGCACCACTTCGCCCGGTACGATCAGGCTTTCATGGCCGCCCCAGCTCACGCCGAGCTTGAACAGCTCCAGCTTGTCGCAGAGCGTGCGGACATTCACGTGTTCGCGGAAGATCACCGAGAACAGGCCGGATGTGCCGTTCAACCCGGCCGGCAGACGGTTGGCGAGCGCCGGATGGCAGACGGTTTCCACCGCGTCGAGTGCCTGCAGGCGCTTGGCGATTTCGAGCGCCGAGGCCTCGTGCGCCTTCATGCGGGTTGGCAATGTGCGCATGCCGCGCACCAGCAGCCAGGCATCGAACGGCGACAGCTTGCCGCCGAGATAGGGATAGGTTTCGGCGCGGATCATATCGACCAGCACCTTTGAGCCAGTCACGACACCGGCGACGACATCGCTGTGACCGCCGAGATATTTCGATGCCGAATGCACCACGAGATCGACACCGAGCGACAGCGGACGCTGGAAGATCGGCGTGGCCCAGCTGTTGTCGATGATGGTGATGACGCCAAAGCGCTTGGCGATGGCGGCCAGCGCACCGACATCATGCGCTTCCATGACCCAGCTTGTCGGGCTTTCCATGTAGAAAAGCTTGGCGCCCGGCAGTGCGCGGGCGACGGCTTCCTCGTCACGCCCGTCGACATACTCAACCTCGATGCGCATGCGCTTCAGGATCGTGCCGAACAGGCGGAAAGCGTCGGGATAGACATGGCGTACCGCAACGATGCGGTCGCCGGGCTGCACGAATGCCAGCACGCTTGCCGAAATCGCCGCCATGCCGCTTGCAAAGCCCAGCGCGTCTTCGCCGCCTTCCAGCTTGGCCAGCATGTCTTCAAAGGCGCGCACGGTCGGGTTGAGGCCGCGCGTATAGATCGGGCGCACTTTCTCGCCGCGATAGGAAGCGACCATGTCGTCATAGCTTGGGAAGGTGAAGAGCGATGTCTGCACGATGGGCGGAACCACGGCATCGAATGCATTGCTTTCATCATGGGCAACCGTCAGTGCGGCGAAATCCAGCGGGTCCATCCCGTCAGTCATTTGGACATTTCCTTGATATCTTCCTCGACGATGTCGAGAATCTTGAGCGTTTCCAGCCGCGCAGTCTCAGGGTCCTGAGCCACGATGGCGTTGAAGAGCGTGCGGTGGAACGGAAAGGTCCGCCGCGCGAAATCGGATCGGTCGAACGGCTCGTCCCAGAAGCGGAAGAACGCATCGCGCATCTGTTCGAGCAATTGCCGGAAAATCGGGTTCTGGGTGGCGTCGTAAATGGCAAGGTGGAAGGCAAGGTCTTCCGGCCCGGACGTTCCCTTGGCGAGATGCACGCGTTCCATCTCGTTGAGCTTTTCCTCGATGATGACGAGGTCTTCGGCCGTGCGCTTGCGGGCCGCCACCATGCTGGCTTCCGTTTCGATGCCGCGGCGCACTTCCAGCGTCTGCAACAGGCCGTCGCGAAGCTGGGCGGGATCGAAGGAAAGCGGCATATGGATCGTCGCCGCAGATACGGGTTTGAGGAGATAGGTGCCGCTGCCCTTGCGCGTTTCGATGACGCCGAGCGCCTGAAAATGCCGGATTGCCTCACGGATTGTCGAACGTCCCACGGCCAGCGCTGTCATGAGTTCGCGTTCGGCGGGAAGGCGATCACCCGCCTGCACATTCGCCGCCTGAATATAGGTGGCCAACGCTTCCGTGACCTGCCGCGCACGATCTATCGGCGGAAGCGGCGACAGCTGAAACTTGCTGTCCTGCATTACGCGGTTCCCAACCGGGTTGTCATTCGGCAGCTCTCCCAATGTTGTGTCCGAGTGCCTGATCCAAAAGTCGCCATGCCGGTCTGCAAATGGCAATTTCTGCGCTTCCGGTGCTCACGTACCCAAATGTACGCTCCGCTCCGGTTCTCGAAATCACCATTTTCGTCGCGGCCTGCCGCCTTTTTGCTTCAGACACTAAGAAGCGACCAAAGACTCGCCTCGAAGCACCAATTCCACGTTGACAGCAAAGCATGTGACGCTTTTGCCGGATCGTGGACGTGTCGTCAGACCCGTTCCCTTTTTGGTTTATAATTGGTCTGACATCTTAGTAATAAGAGGCAAAGTTGGAACCTGTCAAGCGCCCTCTATTCGTGTGTGAATGCGTTTTTCGCATGTGCATGTTTCCGATTGCGTTGATGCGTGCTTCCTCGCTATTTGTTTCGCGCACATTTCGTCGGAGGGGTGTTTCGCCTGGTTCGAGATGAGCGCTATCAGTTCTGCGAATGGGAGAACGCCGCCGGTCATGCGCGGTGTGAGGAAGTGAGGATTTCATGGGATTCAAGGCCACCGAACGGCGGGTGCTGGGCCGCACCGGCCTGTCAGTCACGGCGCTTGGTCTGGGAACGGCGCCGCTGGGCGGGCTTTACGAGCCCGTCTCGCGTGCAGATGCGGCAGCGCTGTTGCAAGCAGGTTGGGATAGCGGCATCCGCTACTTCGATACCGCGCCGATGTATGGCTATACCCGCAGCGAGCATCTTCTGGGTGATATGCTCCGGGAAACGAACGAGCCTTTCGTCATTTCCACCAAGGTTGGCCGCCTGATGACCACCGAGCGGGCCGGGCGCAAACTGCCGCCAGCGCCGCCGAAGAACGAATTCGATTCCGGCTGGTGCAACGGGCTGAAGTTTCAGGAAGTCTTCGATTACAGCTATGACGGCATCATGCGCAGTTTCGACGACAGCCAGCAGCGGCTCGGCTATCCCGATATCGATCTGCTCTATGTCCACGATATCGGTCGTGTCACCCATGGCGATCTGCACGAACACCATTGGGGAACGCTGACCAAGGGCGGCGGCTTTCGCGCGCTGACCGAACTGCGCGATGCGGGCAACATCAAGGGCTTCGGCCTCGGCGTCAATGAATGGCAGGCCATTCGTGATGCGCTGGAAGAAGCCGACCTTGATTGCTCGCTTCTGGCCGGACGTTATTCGCTGCTGGATCAGGATGCGGAAAAGGAATTTCTGCCGCTGGTGCAAAAGCGCGGCATGGCGCTGGTCGTTGCCGGTGTCTTCAACTCCGGCATTCTGGCGTCGCCACGCGGCGGACAGCAGAAGTTCAACTATGCCGATGCGCCTGCCGAAATCATCGCCCGCACCGAACGGCTGCACGATATCTGCGACGGCTTTAACGTGCCTTTGGCTGCCGCCGCCGTTCAGTTCCCGATGATGCATCCGGCGGTTAGCTGCATTCTCGTCGGCGCTCGCACGCCGGACCAGATCCGCGCCAATGTGACATGGTTCGAACAGGCTATTCCGGATGAACTCTGGAAGACCTTGCGCGCCGAAGGGCTGATCGTCTGATCTCTTCACGGGCTAAATGAAAAGCGCCGGGTCTTGCCCGGCGCTTTCTCATTTCTGAGGTTTTTTGCTGGCGACAGCAATACACCATCATATTCTTGGTCAATAACACCTAACCCAAATCGGGTTGCCATTTTATAGAAGTAAAGTTTGGTCTTCTTAAAAAATCGATAGTATTCTTTGTTTCGTATTTTTGGCCTGATAATGATGTGTTTTGGGGCGAGGGGTTGCCTAGTCCGCACCACCAAAAGCATATTGACCACTTGTTATGATGACATTTCACATCACATTGAGCCATACATTCAGTGGCTTCTGGCTCATGAAATGGGCACGCTTGAGCGCTGTTGGATATGTATAGAAAAAGTACGGAAAAAAATGTTAGTAATTTTCTCATGGGTAAATCCCCATCATTTTAAATAATGTATACCATAATTTTAGATTGAAATTAACTATAATCAATAACAACAAAATGAATGTGAATATATGGTAGCAAAATATTTTTCAATTATGCGAACGATATTCTATAGTATGCTGTCTGCGTGCTTTGAGATTGAAATTCCTCGATTGAAATCCAATCCCAAAGCTATTTAAGGACTTTTATCAGAATTGACGTAAAGATATCTACGTCATGCCCATATAATTGGACCCTTTTTATTCCGCCGCTTCCGTCACAGCCATCGGATTGTTCGGATGTGTCGTCCAGTTGGCGTAATCCGGTGCAATCGGCGCCTTGGTGCGTGGATCGACGCCGCCGATCTGCTCCATGGTGATGCAGTCTTCGACCGGGCAGACATTGACGCAGAGATTGCAGCCGACGCATTCCTCGTCGATCACCTCGAAATGGCGCGCGCCATTGACGAGATTGGTGATTGCCTGATGCGAAGTATCCTCGCAGGCAATGTGACAACGACCGCATTTGATGCAGAGATCCTGGTCAATGCGCGCCTTGGTGACATAGTTCAGGTTCAGATACTGCCAGTCTGAAACCTGCGGCACAGCCATGCCGCGGAAGTCGTCGAGCGTTTCATAACCCTTCGAATCCATCCAGTCCGACAGACCGTCGATCATTTCTTCCACGACCTTGAATCCATAGGTCATGGCCGCCGTACAGACCTGCACCGTGCCGCAACCAAGCGCGATGAACTCTGCCGCATCGCGCCATGTCGTGATGCCGCCAATGCCTGAAATCGGCAGGCCGTGGGTTTCGGGATCGCGGGCGATTTCCGCCACCATGTTGAGCGCAATCGGCTTTACCGCCGGGCCGCAATAGCCGCCATGGCTGCCGCGACCGTCAATCGACGGCACCGGCGACATGCGGTCGAGATCGACCGAGACGATGGAGTTGATCGTGTTGATCAGCGATACGGCATCCGTTCCCGCTGCATGAGCGCCGCGCGCTGGCTTGCGAATGTCGGTGATGTTGGGCGTCAGCTTGGTGATCACCGGCATGCGGCTATATTGCTTGCACCACTTGACTACCATGGCGACATATTCCGGCACCTGACCGACAGCCGCACCCATGCCGCGTTCGCTCATGCCATGCGGGCAGCCGAAGTTCAGCTCGATGCCGTCCGCGCCGGTTTCCTCGACCAGCGGCAGGATCGCCTTCCAGGCTTCTTCCTCGCAAGGCACCATGATCGAGGCGATCAGCGCGCGGTCCGGCCAGCGCATCTTCACCTCTTTCATCTCGCGCAGATTGACCTCCAGCGGGCGGTCGGTGATCAGCTCGATATTGTTGAGGCCGAGAAGTCGCCGGTCTGCGCCATGGATCGCGCCATAGCGCGGGCCATTGACATTGACCACCGGCGGGCCTTCCGACCCCAGCGTCTTCCACACGACGCCGCCCCAGCCCGCCTTGAAGGCGCGCTCGACATTATAGGCCTTGTCGGTTGGCGGGGCCGAAGCCAGCCAGAAAGGATTGGGTGATTTGATGCCGAGAAAATTCGTTGAAAGATCAGCCATGTCTTGAACCTCCTCAGCCTTGCTCGTTGCCAAGCTGGGTCGTTGCCCATTGATCGGATGGAACGCTTCTGTCCCGCGGGGTTGCAGTCGTGTGATGCGCGCCGCCGGAAAGCACGGCTTCTGCGAAACCTTCCACTGGCTGCGGACGCCGCGTCAGCGCCGCATGGATCGATTCGGCGGCTACCTTGCCCGCCTCGACCGATGCGACCGTCAGGTCCTGACCGCCTGCAACGCAATCGCCGCCTGCCCAGATACCTTCAACCGAGGTGCGGCCTTCCGCATCCGCGCTGATCCGGCCCTTGGCCATGCCGATACCGGAGCCGGGCAGCGGTTCTGGATCGAATGTCTGGCCGATGGCCTTGAACACCTGATCGGCTTCAAGCGTCAGATATTCGCCCATGCCGACCAATTTGCCGTCCTGATTGCCGGTATATTCAAAGGTCACGGCATGAACTGTGCCGTCGCCGCTGCGATCCAGCGCATGGGGTTGCAGCCAGTGCCGGATCGCGACGCCATGGATCTGCGCCAGTTCCTGTTCGTAAGCGCTGGCATTCATGCTTTCCTGACCGCGCCGATAGACGACGGTGACATTTTCCGCGCCAAGCTTCTTGGTCTGGATTGCGACATCGATTGCCGTCATGCCGCCGCCGATGACGACCACATTGCGACCGACGGGGAGGGTGGAGAGGTCCTTGGCCTGACGCAGATTGGCGATGTAATCGACCGCGTCGAGAACATTGGGCGCATCTTCGCCGGCAAGGCCAAGATCGTTCACGCCCGGCAGGCCCATGCCCAGGAATACCGCATCATGGCCCGCCTTCAGCGCTTCGATGGTGATATCCTGGCCGAGTGTCTGGTTGTATTCGACGGTGATGCCGCCGATTTCCAGCACGAATTCCAGTTCGCGCTGGGCAAAATTATTGACGGTCTTGTAGGCCGCAATACCATATTCGTTGAGGCCACCGCCCTTGGGGCGCGCTTCGAACACGGTGACCTGATGGCCTTTCATGGCCAGACGATGCGCTGCCGAAAGACCGGCAGGACCGGCGCCGACCACGGCGATATGCTTGCCGGTGTCCGGTCCGCGCTTGAAGGGCTGCTTGCCCTCAGCCATCAGAACATCGGTGGCATAGCGTTGCAGATTGCCGATCTTGACCGGCTTGCCCTCAGCCGTTTCGCGCACGCAGACTTCTTCGCACAGCGTTTCGGTGGGGCAGACGCGGGCGCACATGCCGCCGAGAATGTTTTCGCTCAGGATGGTTTTGGCCGCGCCGACTGGATTGCCCGCATTGATCTGCCGGATGAACAGCGGAATGTCGATGCCGGTCGGGCAGGCATTCATGCACGGCGCGTCATAGCAGAAATAGCAACGGTCGGATTCGACAATGGCTTCGTGCCGCGTCAGCGGCGGATGCAGATCGTCAAACACATGCGCATATTCACCGGCGGCGAGACGCGCGCCGTGAATGTCAGGCGTGTGGCCCGCTTCTGCATCAATGGATGAACTGCCTGCGGATCCCCTCGTGGAAGGATTCATGGATCGCATCTCCCATTTTTATCTACAGTATTGGCCCAAAAATCGGGATCGACCTTTGGAAATCACGATGCGTAGAAATGCTTCAGAGCGACCTTTGTGCGTCCCTGTGGACGCCTCGGTGCTCTATGCGACATGCGGGTTCCCTTTGCGCAATGCCGCTCATTTCCGGGCTGCAATCTTGCTGTTGCCTGCTCCGGTTAAGGGTAGGATGACAGATTTTTTCGGAAGGTCAAATTTTTTATCATCTGGTCAATTTATGATTCCAGACGTCAAGAAATAGGCGGTGCGAGGCACCGCTTTTCAAGGCAGACAGATGGATTCAAATTATGCGGTTTTTGCCGCTTTGCCGGATGCGGCTTCTGCAATATTGGCGAAGAACCGGTCTGCGACCTTGCGCGCGACGGAGCCGAGCAGCCGGGTGCCGAGCTGAGCAATTTTGCCGCCCGCATCACCGCGTATGGCATAGGAAAGGATGGTTTCGTCGCCATCTTCGGTCAGCGTCACATCGGTCACGCCGTGCGCAAAACCGGCAATCGAACCCTCACCATGGCCGGAAATCGTATAGGAGGCCGGCGGGTTCATGTTGGACAGTTCCAGCATGCCGTGGAACCGGACTTTGACAATGCCAAGATTGACCTTGAGCGCAGCGCGGATTTCAGTTGGCGAGAGACGTTCAATGTCTTCGCAGCCGGGGATGCAGTCTCTCAGCGTCTCAATGTCGTTCAGTGCATCCCACACCGCCTGTCTTGGCGCTGCTATGCGTTCTTCACCGGTCAGGTCCATGCTTTCTCCAGACGCGTCCTGCTATCAATGTAATTTGATTGATAAGATGTATATGGCAATCTATCCAAATAGTAAGTTTCGGTGATTTAATCGCCGCATTCTTTCTTAAACTGCCCTAATATCCGCGATTAAATCGATTTGATTCGGGAGTAACATCATGGCAAGAGACGCGACGAAGCTTGAAGCAACGGTCGCTAAGCTGAAAAAGCATTGGACGGAGAACGCCCCGCACGACATGCGCGCGGCATTTCAATCCGATCCGGGCCGGTTCGAGCGTTATTCGCTCTCGCTGGATGATCTCTTGTTCGACTGGTCGAAATGCCGGGTCAATGACGAGACCATTGCGCTGCTGAAGGAACTGGCAGAGGCCGCCGATGTGGAAGGCCGCCGCGCCGCCATGTTCGCAGGCGAGCATATCAACAATACCGAAGATCGCGCCGTGCTGCATGTGGCCCTGCGCGATACCTCGTCGAAGGAAGTGCTCGTCGACGGTCACAATGTGCTGCCGGACGTGAAGCAGGTTCTAGATCGCATGGCGGCCTTTGCGGACGGCATCCGTTCTGGCGCGCTGAAGGGCGCGACGGGCAAGAAGATTACCGATATCGTCAATATCGGCATTGGCGGTTCCGATCTTGGCCCGGTCATGGCCACGCTGGCGCTGGCGCCTTATCACGATGGTCCACGTGCTCATTTCGTTTCCAACATTGATGGCGCACATATTGCTGACACGCTGGCCCCGCTCGATCCGGCGACGACGCTGATCATCATCGCCTCGAAGACCTTCACGACCATCGAAACCATGACCAATGCGCAGACGGCGCGCAAATGGATTGCCGATGCGCTGGGCGAAGCTGCCGTGGGGGCGCATTTCGCCGCCGTGTCGACGGCGCTCGACAAGGTTGCGGCCTTCGGCATTGCCGAAGAGCGCGTGTTCGGTTTCTGGGACTGGGTGGGTGGTCGCTATTCGGTATGGTCTGCTATTGGCCTGCCGGTGATGATCGCTGTCGGCCCCGATAATTTCCGCAAGTTCCTCGCCGGTGCCCACGCCATGGACGTGCATTTCCGCGATGCGCCGATGGAGAAGAATCTGCCAATGTGGCTCGGCCTGATCGGCTATTGGCACCGGGCGATCTGCGGCTATGGCAGCCGGGCGATCATCCCTTACGATCAGCGTCTGTCGCGTCTCGCCGCCTATTTCCAGCAGCTTGACATGGAATCGAACGGCAAGAGCGTGACTGTGGACGGCAAGCCTGTTTCCGGCCCGACCGGTCCGGTCGTGTGGGGTGAGCCTGGCACCAACGGCCAGCACGCTTTCTTCCAGCTTCTGCACCAGGGCACCGATACGATTCCGCTGGAATTCATCGTGGCCGCAAAGGGGCATGAACCAGCGCTCGACAATCAGCACGAAATGCTGTTGGCCAACTGCCTCGCGCAGTCGGAAGCGCTGATGAAGGGTCGCACGCTGGACGAAGCCCGCGCCCAATTGCAGGCGAAGAAAATGCCGGAAGCCGATGTCGAACGCATTGCGCCGCATCGTGTATTCTCCGGCAATCGCCCGTCGCTGACGCTGGTGCACGATATGCTCGATCCCTATGCGCTGGGTCGCCTCGTCGCGCTTTATGAACATCGCGTGTTCGTTGAAGCGCAGATTTTCGGCATCAATGCTTTCGACCAGTGGGGCGTGGAACTGGGCAAGGAACTAGCGACCGAATTGCTGCCGGTGGTTTCCGGCAAGGAATCGGCTGGTGGTCGCGATGCGTCGACGCAAGGTCTCGTCGCGCATCTGCACGCACGACGCAAAGCTTGACGCCATAATCCTGCGTAATAGAAATGATGTGGAGCCGGGTTTGTTTAAAGCATGTCTCCCGAAAGTGGGAACCGGTTTCGGGATAAAGACATGCGTAAAAACAAAAAACCCGGCTCCATTCGTATAAAAATGAAATGGGATGAGAAATGAAGACTGAGATCATCAAATTTGCGGGCGACGTGCCGGGCAATGCTATCGAACTGCGCGTGTTGCGCTTTGCGGGCAAGGGCGGCGATGCGCCGACCGCTTATCTGCAATCCTCGCTGCACGGTTCGGAACTGCCAGGGCAGGCTGCACTTCATTTCCTTATCCCGATGCTCAAAAAGGCTGGCGAAGAAGGTCGCATTCTGGGCAACATCACCGTAGTGCCGCAGGCCAATCCGATTGGCTCGAACCAGTGGCAGACCTATCAGCATCAGGGCCGTTTCGAGATGTTCTCGGCGGTGAACTTCAATCGTGCATTCCCGCTTCTGCCCGATTTCGACACGTCGGAACTGCCCGGTCCCGACGCGCCGGAAGCGCTGGCCAAGCGCCTCAAGGCGACGCTTTTGAAGCTAGCTCTGCCGAACGACATCGTGCTCGATCTGCATTGCGACGACGAGAGCGAAAACTATGTCTATATCGCGGATGATTTCGTGGAAGACATGAAGGATCTGGCCGTCGCGCTCAATTCCACGGCAATCCTTGCCTGGGACACCACGGCGGATGCCGCTTTCGAGGAAGCCTGCGCGCATCCCGTTCTGCAACTGCCGAAAGACAAGCGCGATATGAAGCGCCGCGCAGTGACCACGGTGGAATTCCGCGGCCTGACCGATGTTTATGCCGATATGGGCAAGGGCGACGGGGAAGGTCTCTATAAGTTCCTCGTGCATCGCGGCGTCATTCGCGACGAGAGCGTCAAGCTCGACCTCGACTATAAGGGCCTCATCTCGCCGCTCTCGAATGTTGAAATGGTCCGTGCGCCGCAAGGCGGCATGGTGTTCTTCCATGTCGAGCCGGGCGATGTGGTGGAAGCAGGCGCAAAACTCGTCACGATCGTCACCGTGCCGGGCGAACCGGAACACGATATCGTCATGACCGCACCGCAGGCCGGTCGCATCCTGACGCGCCGCTCGCTGCGCTATGTGCGCCGGGGCGACGATCTTCTGAAACTGCTCGGTGCGAAGCCGTCTTCTGTCAAGAAGCGTGCAGGCGCACTCGAAGCATGAGTGCGACGCCCTTTGCCGATCGCCTGAAAGACATCCGTGCCGTTCTTTTCGATAAGGACGGCACGCTGATCGATTTCGACCGCACATGGTTTTCGGTGTCGTGGACACTGGCGCAGCGTTCTGCAAAGGGCGATGAACCGCATGCGCGCTCCCTGCTCGATGCCGGTGGCTATGACTGGACGGCAAAGCGCTTTCGCGCCAATTCGGTGATCGCGGCGGGCACGGTGGAAGACATCGTTTCGCTCTGGCATCCGGAACTGGACAAGGCGGATTTGCGCAGCCTGATCGGTGAATATGACCGCTATGCAGTCGAGGAGGGCGCGCGTTCGGCGGTCGCCATCGAAGGCCTGCGTGAAACGCTGGAAGCACTGCGCGCCATGGGCTATCGGCTCGGCATTGCAACGAATGATTCCGAGGCGGGCGCCCATGCGACTGCCAGGGCGCTTGGCATCGAGGGCTTTTTCGACGTGATCATCGGCTATGACACGGCGGCACGGCCAAAACCCTATCCCGATCCATTGCTGCATTTCGCGGAGAAGCTGGGGCTTGAGCCGCGTGAAATCGCCATGGTGGGGGATAATCTGCATGATCTCGAAACCGCCCATGCGGCGGATGCGGGGCTTGCGGTCGGCGTCCTGTCAGGCAACAGCCCGCGTGAAGCGCTGGAACCGCATGCGGATGTCGTGCTGGATTCCATTGCAGGTCTGCCGGAACTGCTGAAAGCCATAACGTAAAGCTTTCTGTTTTCTGATCTTCCGTTCAGAAGAATTCATCGCAGTGACCCTTGCGGAAGTGGGGTCCTGCGGTAGCATAGCCGGGTTAGAACCTCATCCGAGCTTAAGCCCATGATCCTTATCGGCCAGTATGATTCTCCCTTTGTGCGGCGTGTCGCAATCGCCATGCGCCTTTACGGCCTGCCGTTCGAGCATTGGCCGTGGTCCACATTTGGCGACCGCGACCGCCTCGCTGAATATAACCCGCTCAGCCGTGTGCCGACCCTGCTGCTTGATGACGGCGAAGTGCTGATCGAAAGTGCGGCGATACTGGATTATCTCGATGAGATTGCCGAGGCCAGAAAGCCGCTGATTGCCGGTCACGGTTTAGAACGGCGTCAGGCGCTGAAGGTTTGCGCGCTGGCGACCGGGCTTGCCGACAAGGCGGTGAGCCTTCTCTATGAGGGGCTTTTGCGCAGCGAACAGTCGCCGGTCTGGGTGGAGCGATGCCAAATGCAGATCGCTCGCGTGCTGGATGGTCTGGAAGTTGATCTGGCCTTGCGCGGCTCGCCATTCTGGTTCGGCACCGATATCGGCCATGCGGATATTGCGGTTGCCTGCGCGCTGCGTTTTGTTGGCGAGGCCCATGGGCGTCTGTTCGATACGGCGAAATATCCGGCGCTGGCAGGTCTGGCCGGACGTTGCGAAGCGCTCGCGCCCTTTCAGGAAATCGTGCAGCCGCTTGCCCCGCCATCGGCCTGATCGAAAGAGAAAAGCCGGGGCGAGAACCCCGGCTGTTGATTTTGGCGATCAGTCGCGCAATTCGCGGCGCAGGATTTTACCCACATTGCTCTTTGGCAGGCTTTCGCGGAATTCGATTTCACGCGGGCGCTTGTAGTTGGTCAGCCGCTCAGCGCAGAAGGCCTTGACGTCATCGGCTGTCAGATTGGCATCGCGGCGCACCACATAGAGCTTCACCACTTCGCCGGAATGTTCGTTGGGAACGCCGATGGCGGCCGATTCCACAATGCCCGGATGTTCCGCCGCGACTTCCTCGATCTCGTTCGGATAAACGTTGAAACCGGAGACGAGGATCATATCCTTCTTGCGGTCGACGATCTTCGTATAGCCGCGCTCGTCCATGAAACCCATGTCGCCGGTGCGAAAATAGCCGTCCGGCATGATGGCGCGCGATGTTTCGTCGGGCCTGTTCCAGTAGCCTTTCATGACCTGCGGGCCACGCACGCAGATTTCACCGACTTCGCCGAGCGGCAGATCGTTGCCGTCGTCATCGCGAATGGTGATGTCGGTTGATGGCATCGGCAGGCCGATCGTGCCGCTGAACTCGGTTGCATCCAGCGCATTGGCGCTTGCGACCGGCGAGGTCTCCGAAAGGCCATAGCCTTCGGTGATCAGGCAGCCGGTCATTTCCTGCCAGCGTTCGGCTACCGGGCGCTGCACGGCCATGCCGCCGCCGAGCGTCAGGATCAATGGCTTGAAATCCAGCGTTTTGAAATCGGGATTGTTCATCAGGCCGTTGAACAGCGTGTTGAGGCCGGGGAAGATGTGGAACGGATATTTCTTCAGTTCCTTCACAAAGCCCGGAATGTCGCGCGGATTGGGGATCAGGATGTTGCGCGCACCAAGCTTCATGCCCAGCATCGCATTCACCGTGAGCGCGAAGATGTGATAGAGCGGCAGCGCGCAGACATAATTCAGCGCTTTCGGCTTGCCCTTGATGCGGAAGGCCACTTCCGTCCACACGCCCATCTGCTCGACATTGGCAAGGATGTTGCTGTGGGTGAGCATCGCCCCCTTGGAAATGCCGGTCGTGCCGCCGGTATATTGCAGGAAGGCGAGGTCAGATCCTTCGACGGGAACCGGATTGAAGGGCTTTGACTTGCCCTGCGCCAGAGCATCCTTGAAGCTGATATGGCCGGGAAGGTTCCAGGCTGGAACCATTTTTTTGACCTTGCGCACCACCAGATTGACGATGTGGCCCTTGAGGCCCAGCATATCGCCCATGGAAGCCACGATGATGGTCGACAGCTTGACCGAGGGCAGGGTCTTTTGAACGGTCGCGGCGAAGTTTTCCAGCACGATCAGCGCCTTCGCGCCTGAATCGTTAAGCTGATGTTCCAGTTCGCGCGGCGTATAAAGCGGATTGACATTCACCACGACAAAACCGGCGCGCAGCACGGCGGCAATCGCAATGGGATATTGCAGCACGTTCGGCATCATGATGGCGACACGGTCGCCCTTGACCAGACCACGCGATTGCAGGAAAGCCGCGAGCGCCCGCGCATTGTCGTCGAGCGCCTTATAGGTCAGGTCCTTGCCCATACAGGTGAAGGCGGGATTGGTGGGAAACTGGCGGCAGGCGGTGGTGATCATATCGCCGATGGACGTCGAGCGGTTGAGATCAATCTCGGCCGGAACACCCGCCGGATAGGATTGCAACCAATACCGGTTC
>Ga0153948_1000436_pt1 | contig 22832 bp, 28 predicted proteins | sample TSNJ032MetaG_FD_104696 | JGI IMG/M metagenome (GOLD analysis project Ga0153948, IMG submission 104696) | Attine ant fungus gardens microbial communities from New Jersey, USA - TSNJ032 MetaG | ecosystem: Host-associated > Fungi > Mycelium > Unclassified | place: USA: New Jersey, Wharton State... | reverse complement strand
TGTAGTAAAAACATCTGATAAATTCAATAGCATAACTGACTCCATGATTCTTTTTTGCACACTGATTAATTATACATATGCTGTTAATGTTTGTCAATAAAAGATTTTCAACTTTGCAAAAAATAAAAATGTCAATATTAAATGCGAAAGAATTTCGGGATTTTTTCGTTTCTACGTTTTGCACAATTTCATTACTGCTTTTTTGTTCATTTTGTATAGTTGTAGATAATCATATATCGCTTAGAGAATGGGGAATGATCCGCTATCTGTATATCCTATAAATTTTAAACACCAGAATTAGACCGCCTTACGCCGGTCTTTTTTTACTATATTTGGGATATTTTACGCTGCTTTTTCCATTTCTTCCGCAAAAAGCTGTCCTGATGTTCCATAGCCAAACAAGCGGCGTGGATAGTTATTGATCCATTCCGCTATTTTGTCTATTTCCTTTTGTGTCTTATCATCAAAATTCGTGCCTTTTGGTATGTGCCTCCTTATCAGCTTATTTTGATTTTCGTTTGATCCTCTTTCCCAACTGCTGTACGGATGGCAGTAATATACTTTTGTTCTTTTCTTTTTATTCCGTTTTGATCTCTCCATGCCCTCGTAGTCGGCAAACTCGGATCCGTTATCAACTGTGATGCTTTTAAAAATCTCCCTGAACTTCTTGCCGCCCATCTCTCTTTCCAGTTTATCCAACGCCCTTGTTACTGCTGCCGCTGTATGATCCTTTAGTAAAATAATCATTTCTTCCCTTGTTTTTCTTTCAGTCAATACCAATAGCGTTTTTTTAGAAACCCCTCTTTGTCCTATAACGGAATCCATTTCCCAATGTCCAAATTCTTCCCGATCGTCAATTTCCTCCGGTCTTTTTTCTATGCTTTCCCCTTTGCTTGCCCTTTTTTGTACTTTTTTTACTTTCTTATAATTCCGCTTTTCATTCCTTTTTACCGGTAAATCATTATTTGTTAAATTCAGAAACACACCTTTACCTATATAACTGTATAACGTTGTTACGCATATCGTTGTTTCGGTTATGTTTTCCTCTTTAACTTTTGCCAATGCTGCCGCAGGTGAATATCCATCATTTACTATAATTTCCTCTATCCTGTTGGCTAATTTGTGATCCGTACCTATTTTAATGTCTGCGCCTTTTGCCGCTAGATTCTCTCTATATTTTTCGTCTGCTATATCTGGACTATACCTTTCTTCTGTTGTCAGATCCGAATTTAAAGCCTCAAATCTCCCTCTTTTTATTTCTCTGTATATTGTGCTTATATGTACTTGTATAATTTCCGCTATCTCCTTGGGCGTGTGCTTTGCCTTTATAAGCACCTCTATTCTTAACCTATCGTTCTTTGTTAACTGCTTGAATGTCCTCATATGTTATTTGCCTCGCTTTCAATTAAAAATACCGCAGGCGTTTGATTATTTGCCTGCGGCATCTTTGCATGAAAACGCCTGTTTCTAATAGTTACTAAATCGCTTTTTCCAATGTATTTTCTATAATCTCATTGATAAACTCATTTACGCTTTTCCCTGCTGTTTTTGCTGCCTCTTTAATTTCTGTTTTCCTGCCCTTTGGAACCGTTAAATTAATTCTGTCGTACTTTTCTTTAATGTATTCATTTTGGTACGCAATTTGGTTAAACTCTTTGCCGCTTGTCCTCATATTTCCCTGCCTCCTTCTTGATTTATTAAATTTATCCACGTTATAAGTAAGTATTATATTTCATATTGCGTAATATGTCAATATATATTACGCAATATTTTCTAAAAAATTGCACAAAAAAAGAAGGGCGGCATCTCTGCCGCCCAACCCTTGCCATGAATATACTTAGTACGTACTTTGTATTACCTTTTCCTGATAATATAATACCTTTATCATGATTTTTTTGTATTACCTTATTCATGATCGTTATACCTCGGATACCTCCGCATCAATTCCGGCTGTCTTTGCGTTCTGTTTCGCTGCCTCTGCCGCCTCTTTGCTTTTGTACTCTCCCAATGATATTTTGTATGTACCATTTTCCAATACCAGATAACCTTTAATTCCACCCTTTGCGCATTTTACCGCCTCTTTAATCGCCTCATTCCGGCTTTTAAATTCCCCATGCAGTAATTTATACCCTGCTGCCGTTTCCGGCTCATTTTGGGCGGTTCCTGCCGTTTCTGTTACTGTTTTCTTTGTCGCTGCCATATTGTCCTCCTATTTCAATTTTAAAACCTGCCCCACGCTGATAACATTCTTATTTTTAATGCCATTCAGCTTTACAAGGGCATCAACGGTTGTATTATATTTTTTGGCGATTGCGCTTAACGTATCGCCTTTTTTAATGGTGTAGGTGCTTGCCGTGGCTGCTGTCGCTGTGACCTTCAAAACCTGCCCCACGCTGATAACGTTCTTGTTTTTAATGCCGTTCAACTGCACAAGCGCATCAACGGTTGTATTGTATTTTTTGGCGATTGCGCTTAATGTGTCGCCGCTTTTTACGGTATAAGTGCCTGCCGTGGTTGCCGTATTTGTTGTTGTACTGGTTTCGGTCTTTGCCGCCTCTGTTGTCGCCACGCTTGCATAGTCCGGCAATCCGTAACCCCTAATGTACCTGCCGTTTACTGCTATTTCCCTGTATTCTACGGCATTGTTTTTGTTTCCTTCAATAACTTTTATGGTGCTGCCGGAAACGCTGCAAACCATCCCCACATGATCCGGATAACCTGTATTGTCACCGGTTCCGCTGTCCTGCCAATCGTAAAAAATAACATCGCCTGCGCTTGGTACGTATGCATCGTTTTCCTGCCAACGCCCTAATTTTTTATACAGTTCGATCATGTTTCCGCATCCGCACTCCCTCGGAATAATAGCCGTCAAGCCTGCTTTTATGCCGACCGCACTAACAAATGTTGCGCACCATGCATCGGTATACTTTACTGCGTACCCTCTCGGCAATGCGTTAACCGAATTGTACAAGTCTATGATCGGCTTGTGTGTTCCGTTGCTTTCCTTGCAGCCTAACCATGCCTTTGCCGTGCTAACCGCTTTTTCCCTTACCTGATTTTCTGTCATATTGCCCTCCTCTGCTAACAACGCCGTTACTTTCTCATAAACTGATTTCCGGCGTGTTAAATATTTGTTTGTTTGGTTTATGGTTGCCTCGTACATTGCGGCTACATCGCCTGCGCCTTTTAATGCCTCTGCCGTTATCGTTTTCCATAGTGCGGAGGCGGTTCCATATTGGTTTACGCCGTCCGCAAAATAGATTAATGCCCCTGCATCACACAAACCGTAACTTATACCCTTGTTGATGTAACTTGTTACGTCTGTGATTGCCTGTGTATCCTGTGCCGCCTTTCCCTGTGTCGTTGTGAGAATGGCGGTTAATTTCTTTGCCTCGTCTGCGGTCACAATTCTTTTATTCCAATCGCTGCCGTTTAAAATTTCCGAATAAAACGCATCGCCTAAAATGCTTTTTGCGCTATCCCCAATGCTTTTTACAATGGTCTTTAGTAACGCCAACGCCCTGCCTGCGTGCCATTGGATTTTACCGACCGAAACCGCCCCATTATCATTTTTGTTTACGCTCCCATAATCGCCTTCATTGCCGTAAATTATTACGGCTGCATTTTTAGCAATTTCTTTAATTTCCATCGTGTGCCGCCTGTCCTTTCTTCACGTTGCAACGGTCTTTTAGTGTGCATGTGTCGCAATTCTGGTTTTTGCACACAAGATCGTTGATCTTGTTTTCCAGTTTCCCATCCGCTATTTTAAGCGTTTTTATTAACCAAACCGGCACCTTCTCCGGCATGATTACATATAGGTTTTCTAAAATGCTTGTAAACTCATTCACAAGCATCACGGCGGTAACGTACCACCCTAACAACATGGCAAATTCCAGATTTACCCCTACGCTGCCGCCGATCTCCATGATCCCCCAACCTACTAAAAAGGCTGTGCCGATCAACACGAAATACATAACTTTTTTGATAACCCCCTGCATTCCGGCTTTTGAGTTCCAATCGTGCAAGAAATATTTTGCTTTGATCCATCCGGTTGCATAGTCCAATACGACCGCCACGAAAAACAAAACTAATATGATCGGTACGTTCCCTAATACTGCGGCTATTGCCGTAAATATTGCCGATACGCTTAACCCTGTGGTATTTGTTGTTGGTGTTGCCGCCTTTGCTGCTAATAAAAGTTCTTTCATTGCTGCCTCCTTTTCTGCAAAAAAATAAAGCCTACCGGCTTTCTAATGCTTTCTTTCGTGCCGCATCGGTGCAATGCAGCACGAAACCATTTATTATGTTTTCCCTCAATCCCTCATTTGTGCAATGTTTCACTAATCCAAAATAGCTTTGCATGGTTGCGTTTACTTCCTTTCGTGTCATTTCGCCACGCTCATATGCTTTTGTGATGTACTTAATACGGGATCTCATTCTCTTTACGGTTGCGGATCTTAGCCTTATTTCATTCTTGTTTATGACGTATCCCACAAAATCAATATTGCAGGTTGTCGGGCGTATGACTGTCTTACTGTTTAGGTTTAATTTCAGTTTTTCAAGCAGGAACGTTTCTATTTTCCTTTGTATTTCGTGTAACTCTGCCTTGCTGTTATGCAGGATAATAGTATCATCCATGTACCGGATTACGTATTTTAGGCGTAATTCATGTTTTAGATACTGATCCAACTCATTCATGTAGATATTCGCAAACATCTGACTTGTAAGGTTTCCGATCGGCATACCCTTGTCAAATATCATATCGCATGGCTGTATCTCGCTTGGATCCACGCCTAACGGCAACCCGAACGCTCTTTTTTCTGAATTAACAATAGTCCTGAACAACTCAATTAATCGCCTGTCTTTTATCCTGCGCTTTAGAATGTTTAATAATGCTTCGTGATCCACTCGGTAAAAAAATTTTGAAATGTCAAGTTTCAAGTAATAATACTGTACCGGCTTTCTGTCTACATGCCGTAACCAATATTGTAGGCGTATGGCTGCTTTTTCCCTGCCTTTGCCTTTTCTACAACCGTAACTATCCGTCATATATATGTTTTCATATAATGGATTTAATAGCCTATAGATCGCCCATTGCAGCACACGATCCCTATATTGCAATGCCATGATTAACCGTTTCTTGGGTACATGGATATAGATCAGCCTATAGCCGCTCACCTTATACTTTCCCTGCTGTAAATCTGTATAAAGTTGGTTTAAATTTTTATCCAGTTCCAACGAAAAGCGCATGATTTCGTTTCGTTCGGTTTTGTTTCGCATGGCATCCGTGTGTGCGGCGTATATGTTGTTGTAGCTTGTTACATCTTCGTAACTTACTTTAAATGTTTTCATGATACCGCCTTAATACTCCATGCGTTACACCTTTCGCCTCCGGCTACTAACTGTATTCATGGAAATTTTTATTTTTCTTGCCGTGGCAAGAAGGGAAATATGCCCCTTTTCTTCTCTCTGTACGGTATGCCGCCCACTTGTTGCGGCATAAGCTGACTATATGAGAAAAGCAGAGAAAAAACCCACATTCCAATTCGAGTTCGACCGGAAATTGTTGAAATTGCCGTGCGCCTCTCCTGCGTTGCCGCCATTACCCCAATTACCGCCACGAATAAGCAACCGTTACGGCATATTCCCCATAGCTGATTTATTTCAACTTTTTAATCCAACTGCCTAAAATCCTCCCCATTTCTTCCAACCGCTCACACCATTTTCGTTGACTGTCTAGCGGTATCAAAACGGCGTTTGTGTTCATCTTGGGATCTACTGCTGTCATTAGTAATTGCCGCAGGTATAGGATTTTAGCATCCACCTGCGTTAGTGCCGTTTTTTTATGTTCCTTTGTCGCTGCCTCTGTCAAACCTTCCATGATCTCATACATGGCTTTTTCTATCTGTACCCCTATCGCATTGCCTACCCTGTATTTTCTTGGAAACTGTTTATTGTATAGGCAATCATTTCCATAGGCGATCATTTCCCTTGTTTTCTTGAATATTATCAGATCCTCCTTTGGTTCCGGAGGCTTGGCTGTCGCTCTGAAATTCCTTTGCATGTTCTCAATACCTCACGTTTTCAAAAAATAGGGCGTATGCTGCCGCATACACCCACAAGGATCATGCATAAAGCGCAGGATCCACAAAAGCAGAGAAAAAACCCACATTCCAATACGAGTCCGACCGGAAATTGTTGAAAGCGCCGAGCGCCTCTCCTGCGCTGCCGCCATCACCCCAACGACCGCCACGAATAAGCAACCGTTCGCCGGTGTTCCTCATGTAAAAATATCCCCTTCCGGTTTTACTTGTGTTCGGGAAAAACGCCAATGCCTTCAAAATGTCCGGCACGGTTACACCGGTTTTTGCTGCTAATGTTCCAAAATCTTTCGTACCGTATGGATCGCCTGTGGATTGCTTTATTTCTACGGTTGTAGATAGTTGGTAATTAGCGGTGCTGCCGGTTGTGGGCGGTGTTGCTGTATAGTCAAATTTCAGCGTTCCTGCTGTGCCGGGCGCAACTAACGAACCATCCTGCAGAATTGCTTTCCATGCGCTGCTGTTTGCGCTCAAATCCGTTTTATGGATTGCAGCGTTGTTGTTGGGTATGATCTGGATCTCCCCTTCTACCAAACGTGCCACGACCCATTTATGTACATTTCCCACCAAATCACAAACGCTATCACCTATGCCATCAATACACCATGATTTATCACCGGTGCCGGTTAGTGTCCTATATGCGCTGCTTTGATTTGTCGGACTTAATACGCCTTTTTCGTATGTCTTAGCGTGTGATTTGCCGCTTGATGTGTTGCCCCTTGGTTCTGCGCCTGCTATTGTAATAAGGTTATGCAATACACCCCATTCTGCCGCCGTCATGAGGTGCCATCCTGCGCCCTTGTTGTAGCAGACCTCCACCGCCCGATCGAATGTAACATAGTGCGCCGGATCTTGGTTCGGTAGGGAATACGCACGATTGTTTTTTATCATGTTAATGTATTTTGAAACATAGATATGCGATACTACTTTATCATTGATAATAAAGGCAGGATGCGGTGAATGTGCCGATCCGATCCCCAATTCATCCAGATAAACCAACGGTATTTTAACCATTACCGATGGGATGCCTAAATCATCCAGAATGATTTCATTGTTTGCTGCTGCCCCTCTTAAATCTTCGTAATTACTCATTGATATATACCTCCTCTACGCTCCATAGTGTTAATGTGCAATCCTCAATATTCAATTCTTTCTGCACCTTTTCCATTGTCGGGTTTCCTTCGCTGTCCGGTTCGCCTTCGGTGTAGTCATATTCTTTTGGTGGGATCTCAATCTGTGCAACGTAATTTGTACCCAACCCCATAACTAAATTGCCGTCATTATCTGCGCAAATGTCCTTTTTTACTGTTTCGTCTGTTTGCAGCTTTGGCAGCTTTACGGCTATTGCATCGCCAATCCATAAGGTTGTGCCGTCCAGTTCATAGCCGATCTTTCTTCCCTCGTTTTTTTCAATTACTTTCATTGTCTTTTTTGCCATTACATTTTACCTCCAAAAATGAAATATTTTATTGTTACCTGACTTTTCGGGCAATCCTCAACCTCCACTTTAAAGCCGTTTAACTGCTTATCCTTGATCCGGATCGCCCTGCCCTGCAGCAAGTTATCACAAAACGGAATTACAATATAATCCAGTGTATTCCTTGCCGTTTTCATGGCGACCGTTGCGCTTGCCGTATTAAACGGATAAACCTCCGTTGTTGATACCGTCACGCTGCCGACCTCAAAGTATGTGTTTTCTAATTCCCTTTGATGCTGCCGCAACTGAACACTTGCCAAACCACCCATGATTATAGCCTCGTTTATGCCGTAATCCATGTTATTCATGTTTATCTGGTTGAAACCTGTACCTGCTTCTATAACTTCCCCCACAAACGGCGTTAACTTTATCGTGCCATCTGCGTTTTCCGTTATAGAATAGGTGTTGCTTATTTCAGTACGGCGGTTTTTCCATAAAATTAAGTCATACATAATTTGCCTCCTACTCTTTTTTAATCGTAATTTTAATGCCTAATGTTGCCGATGCTAACGAATCTTTTTTCGTGTTGTAGTCCTTGCTTTCCAGTAATTCATTGTTTACATCGTACAATTTGGCGTTTGTTATGGTGCCCTGCGTTCCATCGTCAATATAAATGTAAATGGTTATACTGTCGCCGCTTTTTGTTACCTTTCCGATGGTGCCTTCTTTCGTCACGCCGCCAATGGTATAGGTTGCCCTTTTTATAATGCTTTCTGTATACTGCAATAATCTGTCCTTTAACATGCTATCCCTCCTCCCTTGCGTATTCCTCGCCGCATATTTCGTATGCATTTGCGGCTTGTGTCTGGCTCTGCTGCACTTCTATTATGCTTTCCTGTGCCTCAAATGGTGGATCCTCTCCCAATACCACGCCATCGCAAGAACTGACCGGCGTTGTTGTACTGTTCTGCATCGTTTCGATTGCCGTTATATCCTCTTTCATTTCAAACGGCGGATCCTCTCCCAATACTCCGGCACCGTCACACGCCCATAACGGCGTTTCGGTGCTGTTTATTGCGGTTTCAATTCTTGTAATGCCCTCTTGTATTTCATAAGGTGCCTGCATTGCTAAACAATATTCCAAACCACAAATCATTTGACCTGCAGTAGAAACCGGATTAACACAAGAAAAACCGGCTACGCTCTGCATGTAGCCGGTTTTCTCTATTTGGGTTATGTTGTTGTCGAAATTACAATATTCCGTTTCGGCTGCCGCTGGTTCAAATACCATAAATATAATATCTTCAATTTTGTATGTGATGGTTGTTTCCCTTTGAAGGGAAAACTCAAAATAAATATTTAATGGCAGGATCTCGTCAATAATCCTGTTTAACATGTCTAGGCTGCCTGCATCCGTGTTTATGGTTACAACTATAGTCATTTCTGCATTCCCGAAATCTTTTATTAACTCTATCCCTTCCGAATAGTTGGAAAGCATTGCCGTTAATTCTGATAAACTCATTTTTCGGCGGTTAAGCATGGAAATAATATATAGTTTCCTGTCGTCTAAACTCTGCCCTGCCTTTGGCGTTATGCTTAATATCTTTTCAAACCTTGCAACGCCTAATTCATTTGCCGTAAACACAAACATGTTGTTGATAACTTCGTTAATGAGGATTTTTAATTTATTAAATTCTATATCCTCTGCCCTCGCTATCTGCTGTATTTCCCTAATCTGTTTAATTACCGGTGGATAATGGTTTATAATTATTTCCTGCATGTTATCACGCCCCTAACCGGTATTGCGTTCTGGTTTAATAGCAGGTTTTCTTCCTTGCCGTTTAACGTTGTGTCCTGAACGTCAATAACCCCTGTTACGCTTGCAATCGCCGCATTTACCTTTAGTATCCTGACGGTTAAATATTCCTCATTCTCCCAACTTTTCGCCAATTCAAGATAATATTCATCTATCTTTGTTTGTGCCGATTCCAGTAAGTCCTCCCATGTGTAGCCGGTATCTAAGGTTATGCTTGCCTCAATATTTACCGTTTCCGAAATGCAGGGCAATATGTCAACTATGTGATATATTGTAGCCTCCCCTTCTCCATCTCCCTGTTTTCCAATCGGATCCACGATTTCCTGCACGTCCGCTATTAATGTTTCATTTGGTGTTTGAAAAAGGCTGTTTAAAAAGTATATTTTTATCCTTCTTTCCCCTTCCGTTACCCTGTATATCTTACACGCTCCCACGCCTTCAATATTATGCATCATGCCTTTGTACTGCGCCCGATTGCCGCCAAATGCCTGCGCTGCACTCACAATAGAAAGATACCTTGCACGGTAAACCTCTGTTTCCTCATCGTCCCTTGCAGGCGTTAATAATTCCGTTAATTCTCCGTTCTCGTATCCGCTTATAAATTCTATCGGCGTTAACTCCCCCTGCTTCGTGTTGCCTATGGTTCCTGCCCTCTCGCACATTAAGCGGCATGTGTTTGTATCAATCTTTTCCGTGCATATGTAGGTTAGTTCTCCGGCTGAAAACCTTGTGTTTACTTCTACTTCGACATTAAAAACCGCTTTCCATACTGCTTTTGTTTTTTCAAGTGGCAGGATCCCTTTTTCTTTCCCCCTCAAAATCAGGTGTTCCCGATCGGCTGTTGGCGCATATCCGTTTTGGTCTATAACGCCTAACTCAATATAGGTTTTTTCAAACTCTGTGGCTGCACCTACGAAGGAATGATTTATAAGTGTTCCTTCTTCCGTGCTTATGTCGCTGTCTACCGTTTCGATTAAGTCGATCATAATATTGTTTTGCGTCTTATCTTCAAACACTTGACCACCTCCTTCATGCTGCCTGCGTGACATTTATATTATTTATATTGATTTCCCCATAAATGGTATTTGCGGTAAAGCTGACCTGCAACTTTCCTTTTTCCATGCTGATGGAAAACTCTGATATGCTTTGTATGTGTTCGTTCACAAGCAGGCAATCTTCCGTCATTCGCTGCGCCTCTGCCTCTATGTATTCCTCCGTATATCCCTGCCCTATTAAGTCCTCAAATTCGTTTCCATAATCCCATGAATACACGTAATAACGGTATCTTACCGTTTGCAGCGTGAACCATATCCAAATTTTAATAGCCTCCAACCCCTCAACCACCCTGCCGGTTAGCTGTCCGGTTTTAAAGTCAACTTCATATTCTTTCGGTGTTTTAGGATCTTCTGTTACTTCCAAAGCTTCATCATCTTCAATGTATGTCGGGAATAAACTCATTTTACACCAACCTTTCCAGAATAATATATAATTCATCACTTACCCTATAAACCGCTACTTTGTCGCCTTTTTGCAGCGCACCGGCAAATGTGTTTTTATCTTTCCTTGATGGTGTGTCGTTATCGACCGCAAAATGATAACCGGTTGTCAAATGTTCGGCTATTAACAGATCGCTGCCGGACAATTTCAGTTTCCCGATGCTGCATGACGTGGCACTATCCATCGTTCCTATTTGGATCGGTGCCGTGTTGTCCTTGCCGCCCTCTGTTCGCATAACATTTAAAATTTCCTCATATGCATTCATAATAGCCTCCCTTCCGTTATGCCATTTCTGCCGCCTGCTGTGCCATAAAGTCCGCTACAACATCCTCTTTTTTGCTAGATTTGGTTGTTTTCATTTTGTACCCTAATTTATCAGCCAATTCCAGAATTTCCTCCCTGCTCTTGGCTTTAATCTGTGCCTCCGTGTATTCTTTTGTTGTTTCATCTTCCCTGCTGTCCATTATGTTTTTAAAGTTTAGTTCCAAACTCATAACATGTGTACCGTTTTCCCATGTATGCGTATCGCTGTCAATCCAAAACAATCCGTTTAATCCGGTTGCCTTGTCGTAAACCTCAACGCCGTTTCCGGCAATACATTTTAGATCGCCGTTTATGCCGTCTAGGTTCACCTTCTTTTCCACGCCTACAAGTAAATTATTTGCGGCTGTGGTTTCATTTACGCCGCTTTCCTTTTTATAAACCTGTTGGTATATGCCGTATTTTTTTACCCAATCATCCTTTTTGACTTCCCCGATCTGCTTTCCTTTTTCGTCATAGATTTTTACCACATTAACCATATTTTCTATGGTTTCCTGATACGTCACATTTGTTATGTTGTATTCATCTGCCAGAACAAATTTTTTAACCTTTGTTCCTTTCACTTCTACCGACAACTTGGATCCGTTCATTCTGCATATATATTTTTTTCCTGTCTGTCTTGCCGCTTTTGTATATGCCTTCATGATAATGTCATAGATCGCATCGCCGTCTATAATCATTTTCTTTATTGTCGCCTTGGTTTCTGTAATGGTGCCGGTTTCTATTTCAAAATCTGCACATACTTTTTTCGTTATTCCTTCGGCGGTTGTATCAGAAAAATTATATACGCCGGTACTTCTTAGCAGATGGGATAAAAGATCGGTGCAACTGTATGTTACGGTTCCGCTTTCGCTCTTTTTTTCTTTTGTCTGAACTTCTCCGTAAAAAATCAAATCACCGCTTTCGTATAGCTTTATCACATCACCTGCCGCAATCCTTAATTTTAGTTTTTTTACGTTTTTATCGTCCGGCGCATTTATAACGGCTATTTCTGCCGTTCGTGCTACTTGTGACGTGGAACCGCCCCAATTAACAGTAGATACCGCCTGCGTAATATCGCTTGTGTATGTGTATCCGTTTTTATTCCTAATCCATTTGATTTTCATACCGTTATCACCAACTTTTGCCCCGGATAGATCAAGTTAGGATTTCCCCCGATCACTCCCTTATTCTGGTTGTATATCGCCTGCCAGTTTGCGCTGTTTCCGGTTAGGTTTTTTGCAATTTTACTAAGGTTGTCGCCGCTTACTACGGTGTATGTGGTGCTTTCTACTGCCTTTGCGGATCGGCTTGTTGCTGCCGGTGTTACTTTTTTGGGTACTGTTTCTTTTTTCTTTGTTGTCTTAACCTTAACTTTCCGGTATTCCTTAAACTCCAATGTAAAATTTATGTCTTTAGTGCCGTCATTTTCGCCCCATACGAAACTTTCTATTGTGCATTCCATATTAACCGGCGTTCCTGTCATTGTCAGCCTTAAAACGCCCTTGTTTTTCATTTTTTCAACGATCTTCACGCTTTCCTTCGGCGTTGGGAAACTTGTATGCTGACAGAAATAATATTTTTTCTTTGGAAAGAAAGAGGCAAGGGAAACCGTTTTAAGGTTCCTCTTGCCTAATAAATTAATCTCACCCAATGAGTTAATGACAACCGGCGTATTGTTACTTGTGCTTGACAACTCGTATTCTGCCGGTAATACCGCAAATCTAAACTTTGTCTTATCTTGTTTTAACCAGATTTCCAATTATACCGCCTCCTTACGCCGTGCCGGTGTTTAGTGCAACCTTCTTTAATTTGAGTGCCAACGCCTCGGCTATGCGGTCTATATCTTCATCGCTGCGCACTTCTATTTTATCTGCCAGTTTCTGTATTGTAATGCTAATGCCGGATCCGCCTGCCGCTGCTGCGCCTTCCTGTCTTGCCATGCTGATAGATTTATCATGAGGGTAAACCCTTGAACCTTTTGGAAGGTCTACGATTTCTGCGCCCCTGTCGTGGATCATGGCTGCACCGCCCTGCCAATTGTCAGTACCTTTGTATAGCATTGGGATCGTGGGTATATTGATTGAAAAGCCTTTCCCCCCTATGACCGGCACCCAATCCGGCACCGTGATGCCTAATTTGTTGATTCCGCTTATTGCACCGTTTATGATGCCGATAACCGCATTTATTGGTGTCTTGCACAACGCTACAAGGCTGTCAAATACGCCTTTAAATATCGTTTTGATACCTTCCCACGCCTGCGACCAATTACCGGTAAATACGCCCGATATAAACGTTGTAATGCCGTCAAAAATCGTCATTAGTCCGCTTATGATTGCCGTTATGTTCTGAACCGCTGCGGAAATCCCTCCGGATATTGCAGAAAAGGCAACCTTTACCACCGGAACAATAACCGCCATAGCTTTTTTTATTGCGCCGGAAATAAAGCCGAATGCCGCACTTGCTACCGCCTTGAACGCTGTAATTACCGCCCCTGCGGTGCTACATGTATCGCTGACTTTCTTCCCGAAAATATTAGCTATTACCGTTGCTACTGCTCTTACTGCTTTCCCAATCGCCCCGAATACTGCGCCGAAAATTGACTTTAGGTTATTTATGATGCTGCTAACCCTTGTTTTAATATTATTAATGTTTGCGCTGAATTTATTCATATCAACGCCGCATTTGGTTAGCACGTTCTTTATTGCGTTTCCTATTGCCGTGAATATCGTTTTAATAATATTCATGCCTTTAAAGCTGTTGACCGCCCCTTTTACCATATTGGAAATCATGGTAAACGGTGCCTTGATGATATTTACCAAACCGGACAATGCGCCGCTTGCTATTGTTTTCAAGCCATTTAGTGCGCCTTTCCAATCGCCGGTAAACACACCCTTTATAAACTGTGAAATGCCGCTTAAAACGGTTTTTATGTTATCGATCAGCGGTTTTATAGCCTGCACAAACCCTTCCACAAGTCCTTTTGCTGCGCTTATGGCTATATCCCATGCCGCCGTTACCGTATCAAACGCCGCCGCTATTTTGTTTATGGTTCCTTCCGGCAGGAATTTTGAAAAAGCCGTTGTAACAAAATTCTTAATTGCATTTATCCTGCCTTTGAATATGCCCCCTATGGTGTCTAATACGCCGTTGCAGGCTGTTTTAAACCCTCCTAAAGCCGTTTCCATATCTCCGGTAAAAATGCCCTTAAAAAACGTTCCTACACCCTTTAAAACAGTTTTAAAACTTTCAAACACCTTCTTGGCATCTTCCACCATGCCGCCTATGCTTGCTTTTATCCCATCGGCTACCGCCGTAATTACCGGCAATGCTTTGTCAAATGCCTTTATTAATCCGTCTGCAATGTCAGCCGGAAATATGTTCTTTAAGCTGTTTCTAAAACCTTCAGCGGCACTATTCCAGTTCCCCATGAAACCGCCGCTAAAGAAGTCTAACAAGGCACTGAATACCTTTAACCCCTTGTCTACTGCTGATAATATCCCATCAAATGCGGCGGCGGCTGCACCTGCGATAGCTTGAAACCCTTCGTTTATTTCCGGTACGCCTTCCCTGACACTTCCGGCAAAATCTTTTTTAAACGCTGCTGCTATGCTTTTGCAAAATCCTGTTATTTTCTCAACAATGCCGCCTACCGTATTACTGATTGATGTAAATTTATTTTTAAATCCCTCTACCGAAAAGCCTGCTTTTTCAAACGCATTCTTAAACCATGCGCCCACACTGGAAAGAAAAGATTTTACTTTATCCCAATTCTTTATAATCAATACGGCTGCTACTGCGATTGCTGCCAGAACGCCGATCACGATACCGGCAGGACTTGTCAACGTTCCAACAATGCCGCCAAAATTAGAAATGGTTTTCATGATTGTTCCGAACGTCTTTCTTGCGGTTCCTACGGCTGTAACAATTTTTCCAAATACCATGATTGCCGGACCCACCGCCGCCGCAATTCCTGCCCACTTCATAATATTGTCAACCTGTGCATCGCTCAAATTGTTTATGTAGTCTGCTGCTGTCTGGAACCACGAAACCGCTTTTTTGATATATGGCAATAATTTGTCGCCTATGGTTATCGCTATGCCCTCGATTGCGGATTTTAAGATCACGATCTGACCGTTTAAATTGTCGTTCATGATTGCCGCCATTTCCTCGGCGGCTCCTGCCGAATTTGTAATTGCGCCGTTTAGTTTTTCAATGTCTGCCGGTGCTGCGTTCATAATGGCAAGAAATCCGCTCATTCCTGTTTTTCCTGCGATCATTTCAGCATTTGCCGCCCTTTCGCTTTCCGACATATGGGAAAATGCCGTCCTGCAGTCCGCTATAATATCATTAAACGCCCTCATGCTGCCATCGGCGTTGGTTGTTTCCACTTTCATTTTGCCGAAACTTTTACCTGCAAATTCGACCGTTCCCTGCAGACCAGTCATAATCTTTCGCATGGCTGTACCGGCGTTGGATGCCTTAATTCCGGCGTTCGCCATGTAGCCGATATTTTCGGCGGTGTCCTCCATTGGGTAACCTAATGCGCCTGCTATTGGTGCGCAATACTTGAATGTTTCGCCCATCATGGCAACGTTTGTATTGCTGTTTGACGATGCAGCCGCCAAAATATCCGCAAGGTTTCCGCTATCTTTCGCCGTTTTCCCAAACGCTGTTAATGCATCGGTTACAATATCGCTCGTCAAGGCTAAATCTTCCCCCGATGCCGCTGCTAGGTTCATAATGCCTTCGATACCGCCTAACATATCCTCGGTTTTCCAACCTGCCATAGCCATATAATTCATAGCCTCGGCACTTTCACTTGCCGAAAACTTTGTCTTGGCTCCCATCTCCTTGGCTTTTTCCGTTAATGCCTTGAAGTCATCACCGGTTGCGCCGGAAACGGCGGCAACCTTTGACATTGCGCTTTCAAAGTCTGCCGCCGTTTTTACTGCTGCCGTTGCAACTCCGACTATGGGAAGTGTAATAGATTTGGTAAGGGCGGATCCGGCGTTTGAAATAACTTTTCCGGCGTTTTGGATCTGCTTTCCGGCTTTTATCGCCTCATTACCCATGTTTTTCATGCTTTTAAGCACTTCCTGCGATGGTCTTGTAAAACCGTCTATAAACTGTATCGCCGTACTGATAACCCTTCCCACGTCTATTCACCTCCCATCATTTTTTGTATCTGCTCGTTTATCTCGTCCTTATCCTGCAATTCCTGCCGCATGTATGCCCTTGCTACTCGTTTCTGTCCTTCCGGCAGGCTCATATATTCAAAAGGTTTCCAGTTTTTAAAGCGGTAGTGTAGGTAATCCATGTTTACATCCCTATCGCTTTTGATTAGTTTTTTATTTCTTTATCCGTCTTTTCTTCACTCTCGAAACCGCTTACTTTTGCAATCTCGGTTGAAATCCTATTTATTTCTCCCTTGAAAATTTTCTTTGCCGCATCTGCCGGTGTTGCTACGCCTAAATGTTTTAACAACGCCTCGTCTTTTAGGTTAGGTTCTACGATGCCTGCTGCCGCAATTTTAGCATTTGTACTAAATGCCCTGCCGTAATCGACATCCCCCTCCTCGTCTAATCCGCTTGCAGAAAGTGCGCCGAATAGATCGCCGTCCACTGCTTGGATTTTAACGTTTGCATCTTCCCCCAAAAGTTTTGTTAATGCCTTGCTTTTCAGTTCTTTTGTTTCGATCTTGTCAAATTCTTTCTTATCAACCGCCATTAATTTTTCTACTAAATTCATGTTTTTATCTCCTTTTCTGCAATAAAAAAGAGGCTGCACCATGCAACCTCCGATTTGTTTAATTATTTAATTGTCTGTAACGGCTCCCAATCTCCAAATGTGAAACTATAACTTTCCTCGCAGGTTTTGCCTGCCTCCCAATCCGCAAGGATCATTTTGTCAAGTACGCTATTGTAATATGCCACCTTCTCGGCTCCTATCGCATCCGGATCCTTTACATTTGAAATGATTGTATGTGTCGGTGTCTTTCCTGCCTTAACTGCTGCGCTAACCTTATTCATAACAAACGAATTGATATGATGCAGTTTGATTTCGCCTTTTGGTTCCAATCCGGTTATCTTCTGACCTTCAATAAGGCTTTGTACTTGTGGTATAGCCGTTTTCTTAAACCCTACTTCGGCTTTACACGCTGTAACCTGTGCTAAATATTCGCCGTCAAACCAGACCTCCCCCCATGTTCCGTTGATGACCTGCTCCGGTCTAAATCCTTTTGCCATTTCTCGCATCCTCCTTCTTAAATATGAATAGGCATCGCAATATCTTCTATCGCATCCAGAATTTTCACATTGCCTTTGAGGAATACCTTCGCTCCGGTATCTGCTTCCCTTATTTCGTCCTCGGATAATTCTGATGTGTCAATGCCCCTTGACTGTAAATATACCGCCTGTGCCTCTGTGTCTATATCAACCGTGTAGCTTGATATAATGTCATCCTTTAAAAGCTGCATAAAATAACCGCTGATAGCTGTCATTAAAACGCCTTTGTTGCCATAATTGTTTGTGTACTTGCCTAAATAGCTGTCCTGCGCCGTTTTGGTTATGTCATCGTTTATCATGTCCATTGCCTCAACGATCTTGATCTTTTTAAAACTGTCACCCTTGCCATCAATAGTGGTGGTAAAGCTGTTTACGCCCCTTACAACCTTTACTTTTTCGCCGTCATAGAATAAAATCAATTCCCCATTGTCAACCGGCGTATCAATGTCATTCAGCCTTGTACAGTCGGATAGTTCTGGCAACGGCGCATAGGTGCAGGATATTGTCATCGGCGTTCCGGCAATCAAACCGGCGATCCTCGAACAATATTGTTCTGCCGTATAAATCGTTTCGACTGTTGTTATTGTGCCGTCCTCGTTTGTAACACTTTCCGTTTTAACGTTCTTTCCTGTCGTGAAATTTATAACCCCTTCATTATCTGCAACAACATTAGGCAGTACCGCTTTAATCTTCTTTTTCCTGTTCTGCCTCATACTTTTAACCCATGTTGCAATATCCTGCGCTTTTCCGTCTGTCTGTACGGTAGGGATTGCAAGATAATCAAATTTAATCGTTTCTAATGCATCCAGTGCCGCTTTGTAGCCTGCCTCTTTTTCTGTATCGCTTTCAATCCCCATGCAGTATACAAGTACCTTTTTCGGTGCGTTCACGTAGCCAATCATGGCTAATTTAATTTGTTCCACGGTTGCATCGCTTAAACCGTTAGGAATGTCGTTTTCCAATACCACCGTTACCGGATTTACTGCCAGTGCTGCCGGTTTGTCTTTTACAAGCAACATTACAACGCCTCTTTCACCTCTTGTTATGGCTGTTATGGCTTTTTCAATGAAACTAATGTTAATACTTGGTGCGCCCATCTTCTTAATCCTCCTATCCTTTTGTTATGTTTATGTTTGCCTCTGCTGCTACTTCGTGTGTGTCTGCTTTCTGCGTGTTCTCCTTGTAGTCAATATCAATGCTGATTTGCAGAATATCGTCATATTCGCCTGTGTAATCGTGCGAATACTCGCCCACTGTTAGCTGCCTTTCGCCAACTAAAAAGACCAACCCGAAAAGGTCTTTTATTTCGTCTACCTTTTCCAGTTGGTCTAATTCGCTCTTTACTTCTTGGAAATATGTAATTTTTACCGTGAATCCACCGGTTGTAAAATTCTTTGTTTCTGCCTCGCTGCCTTTGTCTAAAATCTCTGTAAAAAATGCCGGTGTGTCGTACCCTTCTCTAACTTCTTTTCCATAAATTTTATAACTTGGGTATTTTTGCTTTAACAGTGCATTGGCAGCTTTCTTAATTCCAACAAATTTCAATTAAGATCACACCCCTTTAAAATATCGTCTACCATTTCTTGGAATCGATCCGGCACTGTGTCTTTGTAATCGTTCCGTGTCTTTTCCATGATGTGTTTGCCCGGCACAAAACCGACCGTTTGACCGTTTTTATTAACCATGTTATGACCGTTTTCCACTAAATGAAAATGCCTTGCGCTATTCCAGATTAATGCCGCCATACCTGCGTTTTCATCTACTATCCTAGATCCCCACTTAGCTTTAATTGCCTTTTTCTTATCATTGCCTTCTCTTGTATGTGATTTTAGTTCGGAATTTGCCCTTTTCTTTGCCGATTTTTTAAAATCTTTTGACAAATCTTTTAAAGTTTCCTTTGCCTGTTCTGGACATTTCCTGATAGCTTTAGTTAAATCTCTTTCTAATTCCTCTAAGCCATCTATTTCAAATTCAAAACCTTGTGCCATACAATGCACCTCCCCAAAAAGCGCATTATATCTTGTAAATATTGATATAATGCGCTATTTTCTATTTGTATATGTTATTTTTTAGTCAAGAAAATCATGTGTCCATTCTTTTATTTCATAGTCCCTTCCGGTATTTGGCGTTTGGCTTGTGGAACTAATACATATAGTGGTTACAATATCATTTTTCACATATATAAATACTTCTGCATAATTATAATCAAGTCCCGATTCTTCTATAGACTTTTCACCGCTTTCTGTCGGCACGTACAATAAAGAATACCAGTATTCATTATCTTTTTCAAAAAAATAGCATTCACTTCGTTTTAGCACATACCACTTTTTTAAAATATCCATCGGAAGATAGGACTTTGCTAAATTTAACCCTTCGTCTAATGATATTTCTTCATCTGGATAAATTTCAAACTTTCGGATCATGTGTTCCGGTCGGTACGCAAATATGATTAAAGCTGTTTTTCCTCTTTCGTAATCATCGAAATAATCATCTGGAAAATCAATTCTTCCGTCCGCATAATCATCCCAAAAAGTGTGTGCTGACGAAAGATAATCATATAATACCGGATGCCCTTCCATGGTAACTAATTGATATGCCGATATATTTGTTTTATCTTCGGTATTGGTTTCCCCTGCTGCCGTTTCCGGTTCTTCGGTTTTAACGTTTTCCCCTGCCTCGGTTTTAGCTGTTTCTGACGGTTCTACCGTTGTTGGTTCTATTATTTTTTCTGACGTATTTGTTTCTTTTTGCGGTTCTGTGTCTGGATCGCTGCTTATTGTGTTTATCGCACTTATTAAAGCAACAACTACAATCGCCCAAAACCACCACTTTTTCCAAATTTTCATAGAGGGTTGTACCCCCCCCCCGAACATTCGTTCGTGGTTTTTGGTTTTCTATTTTAGCCATATTGTAGCCTCCTTCGTTTTTTATACATTATACCTCCCAAACTTTGTTTTGTCATTCGCATTTGACGATCTTTTTCGATAATTTTTCAATGCACACAATTTCTAACATTTCGTTCCGTTCTCTGACATTTATAACAGAAATGATCTCAAAAAGGCGGTTCTTGAATTTTATAAACATATCCGGCGTAACGTCTTTATGGTATCGTGTCGTTATTTTATACGACAATTCCGGTCTGATGCGCTGTGCCTCTTGGTATTCCCTGCCCCTTGTCGGCTCCACGCTCGCCCATACCGTCTTAACCTCTTTCAATGCCTGTTCGATTTGCAATAGTTCGTTTTCTTTTTCTTTGTACCTGCAAAAAGTAATCCTTTTATTTGTTCGCCCTATATCCATTTTGCTACCTACCTGTTTTGTAATTGCAGCATGAGGGATCTTGTCATGTAACCAAATTCCTCCCCTACTTCAAACTTGGTTGCCCTTGTCAGAACCGGCGATCGCTGCTCATACCAGTAACTAATAAGTAATTGCAGATAGATTTTTTCAAGTTCATAATTTATCTTGTTTCCGGTTTCGTCTTTCGCAGGGTACTCCTTGCCGGTTGCATTCTTTAAATATTCCTCTGCCGCTATAATAAACAACTTCAATAACCTGTCGTCCTCGTCAATATCAATCCTTACATATTCCTTGACCTCTTTCAGCGTTATCATGCCCATGCTTTTCACCTGCCCTAACAGGCGGCAGGGCAATCCCTGCCGCTCTTAACCTTATTCATTTGCCGCTGCCTGCTGCGCCATGAAATCCGCTACAATTTCGGTCTTGTTGTTTGCATCGGTGGTTGTCATTGTGTACCCTAATTGGGTTCCCAATTCAAGGATCTGCGCTTTAGTCATGGCGTTAATCTGCGCCTCTGTATAGCCTGTTTCATCGTCAACGGTAAATGTTGCCGCCTCTGTATTGGTTACGATCAAATGCTCTGCCATGATGATCGCCTCCTCGTCCACGCTCCGAATGTCAAGGCGTTCCCTAACCTTGATTCCGGTCTGGTCTGTTTCCCATAGCTTGCCTGCCACCTTTGAAATGTCTATAGTCAATGTTTCACGGTCAAAAATCGTGATTGCCTCTTTCAGATCGCCGCAAATAAACGGCACTTTATAGCCACCTTCCACCGCTACGCTTGGCAATGTCTTGTTGCCTATCTTTTTCACTGGGTATTTGCCAAATAAAAGTGTGCTTGTCGGCTTTGTCGGATCCGGCTGTAATGCATATTTGCCATCCTTGTCTTTTAAGGTGTCAAGCCAATTATAGCCGTCTTGGTTTGTAACCACTCCCGATGTCAATGCGATTGCCGGATCAAGTAGTATATTGAAAATTTTCTTTAATTCGTCCAGACCCGAAACCGGTATTTCTGAATCTTTTGTGATTTCTCTGACCTTTGCCACAATCATAAAATTCCTTGTCGCTTTTGCTTTCTTAGCGATCCACTTTTTAAGGTATCCCATGATGTTTTCGGCTGTATCCTCCAAAAGTTCGTATGTGACTTTTAGGATGCCGCCTTTTTTCTTTACCTTGTATTCGATTTTTTCAAACTGCGGCGTGGAAACATCGGGGAACTCTGCCGCCTCGTCCACGTTGTCAAAAGGCGTTTGATCGGCATACCGTTCCATAACCCTGCTACCGCTTAACGTGGTTACACGCTCTACATTTACCAGTGTTTCTAATGCGTCCTCGCTTCTCCTTAATTCTTTAATGGCTGTTCTGATGTCCTGCGGCACGGTCAAGCCGCCATCCTCGTCCGATCCTTCATTCATTGAGTTAAGGATCTCTTTGTCCTCGTCTGACAATACAGACTTTCCAACGCCTGCTTTAATAGCGTTTACAAATGCTTTTGTTATGTCCTTTGCCTTGTCTACTAACTTTTTTGCGCTGCCTGCTGCCGCTTTATCTTCCATATTTTCTAATGCCTCTGCCTCTAAGTCATAAAGCAGATCAAATTGTGCCTGCAGGTCTTTTAATTCGTCCTTTGCTTTTCTGGCATCTTCGATTTTACCGGCACTACAAAGATCCTTTACTTCCTGCTTTTTGTTTTTGATACTGTCCAACAGTTTCTTTAATGCTTCGTTCATTGCTTAAATCCTCCTTAATTTTGTGCATATAAAAAGGACTTAGATCAAGTCTAAATCCTCTAATATTGCTGCTATTTGTTTTTCTGTTTCATTGTTTTGTGGCTCCGGTTTCTCCGGTGTGTTTGTTTTTAACGAATCTTTTAATTTCTGTACCAACGCATCCGCAAATTTTTCTATATCTATTTCCGGTGTTTTAGTCTTTGGCTGCAAATCTTCCGGTAAATGGCTGTACTTGTCGTAGTATTCGCTACTACATGCAGTAGCAAGATTCTTTTCAGAAACTTCAATGTCGAAATATTCCTGCCATTCCTCGCCGTTTTTCCATGTTTCGGCGTTAATAAAGTCATTGATCTGTTCTTCCGTCACGCCCTCTTTGGCATGTTT
>Ga0153948_1000434_pt1 | contig 22894 bp, 29 predicted proteins | sample TSNJ032MetaG_FD_104696 | JGI IMG/M metagenome (GOLD analysis project Ga0153948, IMG submission 104696) | Attine ant fungus gardens microbial communities from New Jersey, USA - TSNJ032 MetaG | ecosystem: Host-associated > Fungi > Mycelium > Unclassified | place: USA: New Jersey, Wharton State... | reverse complement strand
TGCCGCCGGAGGTATCGTATTCAATGGGCTCCGTGAGTTCTGCTTTGGCACTTACCGCCTTTAATATTGTGATTAGCAGCAAAAGATTTGCCCTGAAATTTTTGCATTTATGGAAAGCGTCTGTATGGTCACATTCCAATGCGTAGCCACAAAAATCGCTTTGTATAATATTTGCATGGTTGGTACTCGCAACAGTTATCATATCCCTTAGCAGGTCGGGGTGTTCTTTGAACTCATCGGAGCAAGCCTCTAAAACATCGTTAAGGTATCCGTCCACCTCTGATAAATATTGGGGAACATCCCACTCTCGTTGGATACATATCTCTACGATACACTCGATTGAAACACATTCTAAAACTCTTGCGGCAGCGTTGCTTCCTGCGGCTTTTACGTGTATACCAATCAATCGGTACATGTTACGATTTACCAAGTAAACGCCTCCTCCAGAATAGCCGCATAATTCAACGTCTCTATCGGCATCGTTCACACCCGCTTCTGAATCAAGCTTGTACCAAATTATCTTGATGTTGCTGTCATATACTGTGAAATTACCAGTTATTGATTGCCTGCTTAATAAAAAGGATTGCCTATTATCTAAACTAGCTGGAAACCCATAGGTATTAACTGGGGTTTCCGCCATGCTATTCGATGGTTTCTCAACATCATAAGCGCATAAAGTTCCTACGGTAGCATGACACCTTAGAACGGCAGCGTCTACATTTTCATCGCTATGCATCGCCACATCTCTTGCGTTGGCTTCAAGTGTAATCTCTTTTCCTTCTTCATCTAAAAACCGTATAGTAAAAATTGGTCTTATTTTATTTAAGTCGTCAACAATTACATGTCTTGCAGTAAAAACATAAATATATTCACTGCTTTCAGAAGGAGTCCACAACACCCCACTCCCAAGAAGAAGGGGTCCTGGAGGTAACCCCGAAACTGAGCGAGTAGTTTCCGGTGCTTCTATTCTAGCGGTTAAGCGATTCACATCGTCCTTAGTAAGCATATTTCGTCACCTTGGCTGTCTAATATTTTTTCGCAGTCTGCGCCCAATCCCACAAGGCTTAGTGCCCCTCTATGAAGATAATTTTTTCTATCACTCTGAGTAAAGTAAGATTTGTTCACGGATCCATCGCTTTCCCACCATTCATAATTGCAATAAACGGTACTGTACTCGCAGGTATCCACAATACGTGCAATGGTTTTTTTATCAATCGGCTTGTTTGTTGAGAGGAGAAATCGGTCGCCGCCTACCGTGCGAAGAAATTGCTTTGTTATATTATGAGGGCTTCCGTGATGAGATAATTTAATCAAATCCATATCGCAACTATTAAAAAAATGCTGGATGCCTTCTGTGACATCCTCACAATGCGCATCCCCTAAAAATGCGAAATGTCTGTTTTTATATGTCAGCACAAAAGCAATAGATGCTCCATTCGTTCTGCTTTCATCCTTTTTATAAATATCATTCTTAATTATAGTTTTCAAATCTTCATAGGATGTCCCGCCTGAATGCAAGGTTTCCCCGGTTTCGCGCTCAATCAAGTCCAATACTAATTCAGTCGCTGCCTTTACCGGGGTTAAAAGCGTCAATTTCCCTTTTCCTATTTGTTCCTGATATCCCTTGTAAGCAGGGCTTACAACCGTAACAGATTTGGCTTTTAACTCATTAATCAAATTTGCGGCACTGTACGGTGAATGCATTCCATTCGAAATAGATATTCCTGCATTGAACATTACTTTCTCGAACACTGTGCAGTCATTGCCATCTGTTATATAGCGTTCAAAACCCTTTATATGATCATCGTCGATATGCGTCAAAATTAGCATATCCACCTTGCCGTCAGACTCTACAATCTTCCTAACCATTCCACGAAAGTCTGCGCTAAACGATGCCGGTCCGGAATCAACAATAATATTTACAGGGATTTCATCACCATAGCGAATCCAAATACAGTCTCCATGATAAGCCTTAGCGAGTGTTATAATCATACTCACATCTATTACAGCCTTTCAAATACTTAAAGTGTAATGTCCTTGCTTATTTTAGGCTTAGAAATATACCTAACATTAACCTTGTGTTGCTTTTTCGGTTTGCTCTAATTGCTATTATGGTATGACTAACGCCGTATATTGAAAGTGCATTAAGTCATTAAATGCCAATGCTATCAAAAATTCCAACTGCCCATTATATAAACACTGGGAAACTCATCTGACTTTTGAGCATCCGATAATAGCCCTAATAGCCATCCCCTAGAGTATCTATTGGCTCTTAAATAATTGTATTATTCGACAATTATAGCATTGCAGATTACTTTTATCAATATGGAATTCACAACCCATCCCTGCAACTTTGGATAATAAGGAGACTGGAAAGTGAACTCTCTATAAATCTCTGACTGACTTGGAAATAGATATAGGCTCTGAAGCAATAGAGGCCGTAGGGTCAGATACGGCCGATAACTCGTTGACGCGTCTTCCTAATTAATACTTGTTATTTAACCGCTCTGCGCATTATGTTCATAATTATGTGTGGTTTAAAGTATTTAGTTTTTAGATGTAAAAAAACCTACTATAGTACCTATTATTGCACCTACACTAGTCATCATTATAGGCGGGGCTACCCACATAAATAAATTCATTTCTTCTAAAGGTATATTCATCTCATCCGGCATAAAAATAAATCCTGAATAAAGAATCAGTACCATGCCAAAACCTATTGAAGCACCTATTGCAAGCCCTTTAAGTGTATCCTTTAGTAAACCAGGCCGATTATCGGATTCAATAAATCCAGTAACAATCGAATAAACAAGATAAAGTGCAACTCCAACCATTCCAATAATTATCAAAGCAGTAAGTACTGAGACAATATTTACTATCATCAAAGCTAAAAGCCCGATTGCAAGCATACCAAAAACTATGCTAAACGGCCAACATCCAAAACAACCCGGAACTTTAATACCAGTATTATTGTTTGAAGTTTTCGATTCATTTTCTTTTGTTGATTTCAATCTTGATGTTGGCAGCTTATGTTTTAAGAGCAGTAAAAGTGCCGCTCCACCTTTCAAATAATCTGAACCTTTTACTTGTCCTATAGGTACACGAATATCAATCTGCCCAGCAATACTGTCATAAACATAACCTGACGAATCAACTCGCCCTATGGGTACACGAATATCTATCTTCCCAGCAATACTGTCATAAACATAACCTGACGAATCAACTTGCCCTATGGGTACACGAATATCTATCTTCCCAGCGGTACTGTCATAAACATAACCTGACGAATCAACTTGTCCAATAGCTACACGAATATCAATCTGCCCAGCGGTACTGTCATAAACATAACCTGACGAATCAACTTGTCCAATAGGTACACGAATATCAATTTGCCCAGCGATACTTTTATAAATTAATGTCATTATACCCACCTCCCCAAAGTTCATATAAATATTTTTGTTTTAAAGACTTTTATAAATTCCTCTGTGCACCAATTGCACAAACTTGATGCAACGCCAATAATACTATTGAGCGACTCACACACCTTTGGAGCAGACGGACGGGAAAGTGTCAGAGTGGGTCACACGCCTCAAGGAAGCGGGTGAAACGCACTCCGTTCTCCGCGCTATTTTAGCATAAAAATGCGAACATTTCCACAAAAATAGTGTGAACCGCTCTGCGGTCAAACGCCGCCGCCTAAACTCGTTAATTTTGACTAAATACAGTAGCTGAGTGGTTTCGGTGACGAAAAATAGCAATAAAAAAAATTGTGGTTTTAAACAGCATATTGCAATGTACAAAATAATATCAGGAGGTAAGTAATGTATGATTATCGGTTACACACATTCCGAGAACACGGTTGACCCTAAAAAAGTTGAGTTGATCTCAGGAAACTACATCTATGAAGATGGAAAAGAGCATGTAAGTGAAATTCAATTCTCTCCCGGAAAGAGTGGGGTGAAGTTTAAACCCTTTCCTTTCGAGGACATCAGAGCCGTTGAACAACTGATTACTAAAATCTGTAACGTAAACGAAGATAAGGCCGCTTTGCGTGGAGTATTTGCCACCAATATAGGCTATTTAGCGCTTAGCTGTTTGCGTGACGAGAAGTGTTATCTATTAGGTGATGATTACACGGTGACAACTCCTGTAAAATACAGGTATACTGAAATCCGCCTCGACAATCTGTTGGAACAGTTAGCAGGCGCAGAGATTCCAGTATTGGTGACTAAACATGCCGTGTTTAGAAACGCGAAGCTCTTCATTGAGAAGCTATTTCGGGGAATACCTGTAACAGGTACGTTACCCGGATTATATGCTTTTAACCTTCTCAATCTTATGAAACTGAAGCCTGGGGCTGACTACAGTAGACTTAAAGCCTTTATTGTGCAGATGCACCTTGAGTCTGTGCAGTTGAAAGACGAGCACTGGTATATCAACATACCAGCCATGCGCTATGACCACATTTATTCCAAATTTTTAAAATTGATATCAAATCCAGATAAGCTCCGAGTAAACGGACACAGCGATATCAAACTATTGCGGAAGAACGAGTCAAGATTTTCGGCTAATATGGAAAATGTGGAGCAAATGGAAAGCTACGGTCTTGCGTTTGAGAATTATGTCTCACAAGATGAGCATGATTATATAACGAAGCGGCTTGGAGTTTCCGAGGTCTATGACCCCATCCAAACTATGTACGAAAATAGCATGCCTACCCTATCCCCTGTCAATGATATGGCCGCACTCTTTGTCAATAGGTTCAGCGTAATACTGAGCTCTTACGAAAAAGAGACCACCTTAGGTTTACGGCCATTTACCGAAAAGATTGTGCACTGGCTAAACAATGGTAATGAACCAAGTAAATTGTTCCTGACCAATCTACAAAAGGATGACAAAACCTTTCTGCTCAACAGTCTTGTAACTGCATTAGAGTGTCGCGCCTCTCTCAAAGTTAAAGATGAGGAGGTGATTGAAGCAATAATGAAAGTTGGTTTTGGTAAGGCGGCGCTTAAGAAACACTTTAAAGCTGTAGCAGATAAATAAGTCATTACGAACACGGCATACGACGGGAAAGCATTTACATAACCAAACTCTGAATTAGCGCTGCGCTCCTTATCTATCTTGAAGGTCAAAGAAAAGAACGCAATAAGGGTGGTCATGTAAAATTATCGACTAGGAGGGGTTATGGGTAGAATCTCGTCACTACAGATACCAAGATTCTTAAAAAGTACTGATTCATTCGTCTTCAGTTGCAATCAGTGTGGTAAATGTTGCCGCACAAACAGAGTAGTAAAATTAACTCCATTTGATTGCTTTCAAATATCTCAATATTTGAAGATAACGCCACTTGAGCTACTACAGGATTGGTGTGACTATTATATTGATGAATCATCAAAACTTCCGGCTGTCAAGCTTAAGGCAAAAATATACGATAATGTTTGTGTGTTTTTGACAGAAGGGAAGTGTGAAATACAACAGTCCAAGCCAACAGTGTGCGCACTGTATCCGATCGAGAGAGTGTACGATTTTGAAGCAGATACCTTTTATCACTTCTTACCGTCAAGCTACTGTAGACCTGTTGACGAAGTTCATGTATTAAAAGAGTGGCTCAAAGTGCATTCACTTGCTGAAAGTGAGAACGTGTACCGCCTGTGGTGGAAATCATTGGACACCTTAATCACTAAATTCCAGATAGCTGAAGTACATCAAGTTCTGTCTAATCAATTAAGTAACACTTTATATGACGAAGTGTACACGTTTATTTTCTTAATGTTATACATAAAGTATGATACAACAAGTGAGTACCTGCAACAGTTTGAGCATAATATGGCAGAACTATTCGATTTCGTAACTAAGATAAGAAGTATAATCCTATAGGTAAATCACACGTAGGTCGAGGCCCTCTATTACAAGGGTCTCGTTCTATTTAGTGATTGTGTTTTTGATTGGAGTAGAGGAGGAGTATTTTATGTCTACTGGTATTATTAGAAGAATTGACGATTTGGGGCGTGTGGTTATCCCCAAAGAAATACGTAGAATGTATCGGATTTATGAGGGAGATCCCTTGGAGATAATCGCCTCTGAGAATTGCATCTCTATCGTGCCGTACAGGGAGAAAAATCTGAAATCCGTGTCGCTTCCTTTGTTAGAAACATTTTGTCTACAATACAGTGTACCTGTGGCAGTTTGTAACCGTTACGAGTATATTTTGTGGAGAGAGCTACATATAAACCAAGATAAAAAGATACCTGGTTCACTGGAGACTCTTTTAGTTGAAGGGACTGAGCGTTTGTCTATAGAACGAGACGATCAAAGCTCGGAGATTAACCACGTGGGAGCGGTATTTCCGATAGTGGTGGATGGTAATAAAGTCGGCGGCGTTGTACTGTTCTACGGTAAGAGTTCGTTTACAGCAGAGGAAATCGCTTGTGCGCGGTTCATGGCCCGGACTGCGGCAAATCTACTAAGTTTGGAGTGATACTAATGGCTGGTATAGAGTTTCTACATGGCGACGTCAAACACCGGTGCGTCATTACTGACCCAACTAACGGAAGTAGCGTAGCAGGGCTGATTGTTGGAACATTCCTGAATAATTTCCTGCCACCGGACAAAGTCTTTATGGAGGCCATGCTTAACGAATTATCGACCATACAGAGCAATTTCACCGCTATTTGCCTTGAATGGTTCCACGAGATTGCAAAAGTGGTTTATTATGACGATCGCAACAAAGCATCAGTTGAACTTGGACGTTCCATATCGGCGCTTGGTCTTGAGCTTCCTCATAAGAAACCATCCAAATTAAAAACGGCAGGAAGCATAGAGCTGGATTACCATAACGGCGCCGATGTTGAAAGAGTTGTGTCAACTTATTTAAATGCGTCGTGGGAGGATTATGGAGAGTTTATCAAACAGGCTCTGCGTGAACATAAGACACTGCAGCAAACCTTTAGCCGATTCTGTCTTGACTGGTTTAAGGCGCTTACTGCAGCAAACCCTTATTCTAAGGCCAGACACGTAGCTGTCGCGAAAAAAGCGTTGAGTTGCTATACATGGTTACCTTTTATTTAAAACGCAAAATTACGTCTATAAATAACGCTACTGTCCTAAGTGTCAGTAGCGTTTTACTTTAGGAGATGATTATTTTATGTATTACAAGACATGCCCGGATTGCGGAGCGAACAACGATCCCGGAGAAAGGTGTGAATGCAAAAGGTCACAACTGCATAACAAAGGAAAGGCTGAAGAACCTGTTGATAATAACCAGCAGCGACGTAGCTAGAACAACCGAAAACAAGCAAAGGAGTCTATATGTCAAAAGAACAAATTCAAGAAATAATAGTCAATGGCTTGGAGTTCCTGATGGAGTATCATCCACCGATGGCATCTGGAACACTTATTAAGTTACTAAGCAAAAATACAGGTATCGACCACACTACAATCCTTGAAGTGATGGATAGCTACAAAGGAGGCTACATTGGTGCTTTCTGATGACTTTAATACTAAAGTATTTAAAGAGGAAATCTCAAACACTATCCTAAATAAGATTATTGGTATAAGAGGTGGGCGTGCTGAACTATTTGATTACGAATACTCATCAGTACTGCTAATGCAGGATATGGCTAAAGCTTTGGATAGAATCCGAAAAGCAGTTTCTAACGGGGAGAAAATCAGTCTGGTTGGTGATTACGACTGTGACGGGTTGACTTCTGTGGCAATGTTAGCACGTACACTATCTCTTATGGGTGCTGAGGACGTTAACTATTACATACCAAACCGCCATACAGAAGGTTATGGAATTAACCAGCGCATTGTTGACAAGATTGAGTCAGGCATCGCCATCCTTGTCGATAATGGCATAACTGCTGTCGATCTGGTAAGTGAGCTAACCGACAAAGGCGTTGACGTAATAATTATCGAACACCACATACCGGGGAAAATTCTACCTAACGCGTACGCCCTTATTAACGCGAAGGTCGAAATAGAACCGCCCTACTACCCTCACCGCTGCACTGCTGGGATTGTTGGCGATATGTGTGTCGAACTATGCCCACAAGTACCGCTGCCATTCATCTACACACTCCAGGCAATAGGCACAGTTGCAGACGTCGTCCCACTCCAAAGAGATAACAGAGATATTGTTAAGAGAGGTCTTGCGCTGTATAAATTCTGCGGTGTACCAACATTAATTTCCCTTCTGTCCGCTATGCAGTGTTCGGAGATTGACACATACGCGATAGGCTTCAAAATTGCGCCGTGTATTAATGCAGTTGGGAGGCTAGGATACGCCTACTGCGTTGTTGAAGCTCTTATGGGAAACGGTGATTTATCAGACTATCTGGTTGAGATGAATATGGAACGCCGTAAACTGGAGGCTGAATTTTTAGCTCGACATGAAAGTAAGCAATACTCTAACGAGGTAATTCTATTGATGGATGATACCGTAGATATCGGTATTGTCGGTTCTCTTGCAGGAAAGCTGCAAAATAAGTACAGTTGCCCCGCTATCGTCCTATCAAATGGGGTAGCCTCCGGTCGTTCGGGAAAAGGCTTTGACCTATACTCAGAACTGCTTACATTTAGCGAAAGGTTATTCGAGAGATTCGGAGGACACAATAGAGCCTTAAGCTTTAGAATTAATCCAGATCGGGTTGCTGAGTTGGAGGAGCTGATCGAAAATATCAAGGTTCCAGAAATCGAACAGTCACACAGGTTTGATATTTTGATAGACTTTGACGCTGTTAGTTTTGATTTGTGCAAGAGTATTGAAACGCTTGAGCCCTTTGGTGAGGGAAATCCGAAGCCTATTTTCTGTTCTAAGAATGTCCGCGTAAAATATCAGAAGTTCGTCGGCCGCGCCGCTAATGTTTTATTAATGAAACTTGGAAATAAGAATATCTCGGCTGTCGCCTTCAATCAGCAGGACAAACCTCCAAGCACTATAGATATCACATATACAATCAAGGTCGACAGGTTCGCCGGAGAACGGCCTGCGGTTGAGGTGTTGGATTGGGGCGATGCCCTGCGATAATAATTTGAGAGGAAGTGTTTTTGTGAAAGTAACGGCAAAAATGGTTAAGGAGGCTGTAATGTACAACGAAGTCAAAAAGCGGAGTGTACTTATGGATGCTCGCGAGGATGTAGACAAAATGGAAGATCTGCCCCCAAAGTCGGAGCGTAATATTAGGGCAGTATATGAGGACACGTTAACGATGTTCAGAATGGTTAAGGATTTCTACAGTGGCAAATTTCGGCCAAAGGACAAATTTGCTATCGTTACGGCCGTTCTCGCAATTATATACCTCGTATCACCTCTTGACCTCGCACCAGACATTCTTCCGGGTTTTGGTTACGTTGACGATACAATCATCCTAGCTTACGCGTTTGGTGTGTGCGCAAATGTTATCGCGGAGTACCGTGTGTACATTAATGAACAATCAGAACAGGTTGCGGAGGATACAGATGTTGTACTAAGCGCTGATCCTTTCAAGGTCAATGAGACAGTAAAAAAAAGCGGACATTAATCCGGGATTCGTTACGTGATAATTACGATGTTGATTTCATCCTGAAGGAAATAAAAGTTCTAAAGGTGAACAGAAATGAGGTCAAACGTCAAACAGTATCGCTGATGAAGATTTGCCTCGTAGATATGGGCTATATAACTTTCCCACTTCAATACGTATTCAGGCGCGTCTTGATAGAAAATAGGTGCGGCGACTTCACTCATATTTACTTTAACATGAAGTACCGTGACAACACTTTGCTTGATATTTGGTCAGCACGCGAACACGGCTTACAGGGCACGCTTGTGTCGAAGACAAAGAACAGTATCGTAAAAGGTGTAAACCGGACATTGACTTCAAGAGGTTTGCAAGGTGTAACGCTGGCAACAGTTGGAACTCAGTTTATAGAGGCAACATTCACTGAGCTTGTCGGGATTAAAGCACTTGCAGAAAGCACAGCTATGGAACTGGGAATAAGTCTTGGCTCACTTTACTCATTTATTGGATATTCTGGTTTAGTTGCCTTGAGTGAGACTTTTACTTTTACATGTAAAACAACCACAGAAATCAAACATGCGCTTGTAGTCTTTATCGAAATGCTTGAATTCCTACAGCCGCCACGGATGGTCAGGGAACTTCGCCTGGATATCTTCCTTGACCTGCTCCGTGAAGAACTTGTCAAGAAGTCTATTTTCGATAAAGACTATCTGAATCACTTACTCAGCCACTTTCAAAGCTATGATGATTTCGTTTTATTCAGTGAAACTGTTGCCGTGCCAGACTATGAGAAGACAATTCCAGTTTGTTTGCTGCTTATGCAGGATTTTGAAACCTCTGACTTGTCAACTCATGTTTTGGAATTAGTGTATGAGTTTTGCAAAAATCATGGTGTTGACTGTGAGTTAGTTCTCAGTAAGTTTGATGATTTGAACTCGAAGTCACTCAGCGAAGCTATCAACACACAAAGGACTTTAGCAGACAACAGGCGGAGGAAACGTTCTGTGGTTAGGATTGATGAATTAGATTAGCTATTTTAGGAGGATATACACTTGGAAAAAGTAGAATTTGTACGTTGCTGTGGGGAGCTGCTCAATGCGGCAAAACCCCATTTAAAAAAGTGCGAACTGAGGAAAGGAAAAGATATGCCAGAAAATCTCCTTGGGTGTTAGTGTGACAACGGAAACCCTTGTGGCACGAGCCAAAGAGTGAGATACACGAAATCTGAGGTCCGGCTCGTAAATCTGCCATGTTGCGCTATACACGCGCCGCCGCCCCTACCGGACAGAGATAGAGCTACACAAGGTGCTGGCGGTGCTGAAAAGAATAGCATCCCGGACACCCTTAACGCCGAGCAGCGGGAAGCCGTCGCGCAGCTTCTTCATGCGAAGCATTGAGCTTTCCTTTTATAAGGCGTTCAGAATGGAGATTGATGGCACGCTGACAGTTTATACCGATTGCGCGGCGGGACCTATACCCGATGTTTGTGAGCCCGCCGCCTGCCTTATGCGGGATTGGATTTATATACCGAGCGCGTAATGTTTAGCCGGAATTTTCCTGTATTTTCTCCCATACTTACCGGGCTTCCCTGTATCTTCAAGTCCTGCCTCAAAAGCGCGCGCATTGAATTTTTTACCAAAGACGCTATGGTAGTTTCGAGGTATTTGGTTCCAAACGTTATCCGCGACAAGATCGCCATGGATTTCAACTACCTCATTATCGGCACGGGTTCTCGCTTCTTCTAAAGCATTTTCAAGCTCGCGCATATACAAATCGTCAAAAGTTTTTTTGTCTTTTTTCACGGTCATTGCCTCCTAATAATCATTTTGTTTAATCAAAAATTCGTAGTTTAATGAACTCTCCAAGCCTTGTAGCTTCTTTTTCCGACATATCGCGGGGGGTAACGACTGGAACCGTCAAGCCGGGCCGGATTTCAAAATCTGCCGTCATAAGCTCATTGTTTTTGGATGCGAGTATAGGGACATGATCAACAAGCAGGGGCGCCATAACATACATATGCTTACTTAAATTCGCAACAGTACCGATATATCTAAGAGATTTGCGGACCGCCTCGGGTAGCTCTTCACGCTGTAATTCCTTGCCCCATTTTACTTTTCGCTGATGTGCGAAGTCGCCTTCTACGGCATCTTTATTAAATTCATACCCACCAACTACTTGTGCAGTGTGTATGCATTCTTCGTCAGGCACTAGTAGCCAGTCTCCCTCTTTTATGGTTTCTTTTATTAGGAGTAAAGAGGAGAGAGGGTTAATTATCTGATTGCCAATGTAGTGATAGTTGCTAATGAGTAGCTCGCGGATTTCGTCTTTACTTTTATTACTCAAATTTCCGGTTTTGCTCCATCCTGCCCCCACAAGATTGTTTTCAAGAAATTCGTTGATCCTTGGTACTTTAGCTGGGTTCGGGCGGAATAAATATAGTTTGTTTGGCATGAGATCGCTCCCTTTCATTTATTCATAACCTAATTGTAATCACTTAAAGTCTAACTGTCAAGACTAATTTCGATAATAAGTATAATTCTTTAAAACTTGTCTCTAATTGCCAGCAATTACGTCTTACTATTCTACTTCTAATTAGACAACACAAAAAATGTCTTTGAATTAACTGCTGCAATGTTTTTTTAGGAATTAAGGGTTTGCATCAATTGCTCCTATACCGATTATGGGGCAGCTTTGAATAATCAAGTGTTTTTAGAAACGCAACGCAATTGTTAAAAAACCTTTGGATTTTTTAGGGGGATGGTTTTGGCTGTTCAGTCTTATTGTCGGCCTATACCCTAACCTGAAGAGGTTCCACGTGTACACTGGTATAACAAGGGGGTTACAATATGTCTATGACATGGGAAGAAATTGCCGTGGCGAGAATGCAGGAGATTAATAGGTTGCGTTCTGTTGTACGGTCGCAGCATGAAGATTTAAGGCGTAAAGATGCCATACTCTTTCAAGTGCTGCAATTCGCACGAGAGACTTCTAAGGAGAAATATACTGATTTGAAGGACTCTGACGAGTGGTTATTTTCAAAATTCGACATTACAAAGACTGAATTAGCTGAAATCTACGATGGCACTGGAATTTCAGTTTACGACGGCTCCTGTACGCCCAATGAGGAGGTATAGAATGAAACGTGGACTAAGTATTACGAGAGATAGAGACCTTTACGGACTGCCGGGCGTTCGCATTACGAAAGCTCGTGGGAAACTGAGCCTTGACGAAGTGTATGAGACTCTACAGTACGGAGAAGGAGGTAAATTCAACGGACACTATGCGCTCATCCTAAATGCTTCAGAAAGCACTTGTGGTGGTAACGGCCTGTGGATGGAAGAGGAAACAAAAGGCGATGAGGTGTTCCTAAATGAAATACATGACGGTGAGGGCTGCCCGGTTTGCGGAACGATCTTACCTAACTTTGAACACTGCCCTGAATGTGGGTGTGCTTTAAATCCGCAGGATGGAGGTGAGTAAATTGATAACTTTATCTGACATCTCTGCAACAAAGGGAAATCTAATGATTTTTCGTAAGGGTAAAACGCGCGTGATTATTGCAAGATATAATCTCATGAAGTCTGGCTATGGTTATACAGCTTTTGAATCTGGCTCAGGTGGTGAATATAATTTCTTAAACGAGGGTTACGGGGAAAATTGGTGGTGCCAGACAATACTTAAAATAAGTAAGGATAAGTGGAACTCAATTCCCGAGGATTATAAGGGCCGTTGGACCGAGTATATTCGCGATCAAGGCTTCCAACCTGAATTGCCTGACGAATACATCGGTAAAAGAACAGTCTTTGAAGGTTGTCTTTTTGACCTTGCAGGAGCTGCGGTACTGACGGAAGGAATTCACTTCATTATTGAAGAGAACCTGGATGAGCAGCTATAGGTATTGATAACTCAACAGGTAACGCCTGGGTTGAGGAGTTCACAAATGAAGAGGCTCGCACATCCTATTTTAATGGAGAAGATTGCGATAATTAGTTACGAGGAGTGATATAGGAATGGACGCAAAACGAAAGACAAACTTTACCCCACGCTTAATTGTACCACCAAAGGAGCACTCGGACTTCTTCTTCCCGAATGAGGATTTAGATATTTCCATAGGATGTGTCGGGCATGTTAGGGGGGATTTCGGGAGAAATGGAGGGGAATTTTGGACAACTTGGTGGGGCCGTAACGATTCCTTAAATACCCCCGAATTTAAAAAGGATATTGACGCTACAATTAATTGGTTACGGGCGGATGGTCTTTTAAAAGATTTAAACTCCATGCGAGAGGTGTGCTTAAACAACAAAGAATCCCTATTAGAAATCAGTCATGAAAATAACTACGGCTTTCGTTGTGATAGCGATAGCTACTGCTACTACATACGCGCTATGCTAAATAAGGGAGACTACAATTTCTACGTATATGCCTATCAGCGAGATAAACTGGAGACTCACCTCTCCGACAAAGAGAATAAGAGGGCGAAGGAGTCGTTATGAGTAGAAAGGTAATGGCAGACGATATCGTCGCTCACATTAATGATGCTACCCGACATATAGCAAAATTACGTGACTCAAAAGACCTAACCTACACATTGTTCGGAAAGGCAGGTTACGGTTATTTCGTTGACATTTATTCGAAAAATCCAGAGGAAGTTGCCGGCGTTGGGTTCAATACAGAGACAAAAGCTGGCGCGAGATATTTCGCAAATCTTTATAGTGAAAAACTAAATATACCAATAAAGTCTGATTGGGACAAAGAAGAATAAAATAAAAACGGGTTGCGGCGGGATCTCCTTCCCCGCTGCAACCCGCTTGTTTATTTGTATTCATTTGAAATAAATTGCACGCTGAGGGTTTCATGTTATAATATGATTATAAGTCTATCGCTAAAAAGAAGTGGTCGCAGTCGGGGGATTTCGCAGATAAAGAAGGGATTTGGATTGATTGAATTATTATGCTGAGGCTTCTCTGGAGGACGTTAGAAAAGTAAATTCGATTAGTGAACTCAATTTACCTGAAGAATACTCCTCATTAATCGAAGAGTACTTATACAATATGGCTGAGAGCATTGGAATAATTGACAAGGTGTTTCTTTTTGGTAGTTGTGCACGCGGGGAGCTTAATAGCTTCAGCGATGTTGACTTATATGTCATGATAAAAGACGGAGTTGACCCTAAGTCAAAAGAAGTTGTTCGTAAGTTTTATAGTCAATATCTACCAGATGTACTTTTTCCAGATTTCGATTTGTTACTTAGAACAAGAAACCAGACTGTAAATTCTTTGAACATCTTTGGTTCTTTAATACGTGGGATTATACAGGAGGGCGTTGATTTAAGTGAGATTTTACGAGAAAGCGCAAGAGCAGCAAGAGTTTGTTGAGTTAGGTTGTGATGCTGGGAAGTACAGCTGCAAGCAAAGTAGTAATGACCAAGGCTCCCGGGAAATTATAGCGCGTTAGGCCCTGCAGCCTTTGATATTACTGGATTCATTACCTATTGAACCATGCGTACACACCATAACTTTATAGTGTGTTACGATTTAAGCAAATGCTGATTTTAAGCCCTTTGTAAGACCACGTTAAAATTTCACGAGAGCTTAGGTTCTATGACGATGAAATTTGTTTTATCTACTGAGCAAAAGGTATAGTCATTAAGATTGCTAATTTAAAATAAAACTGAGGTGAAATTAATGGATTCAAAAAAGGAGAAGTATAAAGCATTAGTCGAAGATGTCGCAAATTGTACGTCTTGTGACAAGCTATATGCATATTGCAAAAACTATCAGTACTTAGAATACAAGACAACCAATCTTAATCATCATAAAGAAAGGACGGAGATAAATCTTTGGACATATTTAGGTAGAAGCTTAAATGCGGATATTTTAATATTAGGGCAAGATTTTGGGGCATTACCCGAAGAAAAAGAATTAAAGGACTTCACATTTAATGCTAAATATCCGACTTTTTTAAAAGTTGTTGAGAAACAAAACAAGACAGATCGTAGTCTAAAGTATCTGCTTCTATCTGCTTTCGATATTGATATTTCACAAAAAGAGAGAACTGAAAGAATTTTCTTTACAAACTCAATTTTGTGCTATCGGTCAGGGCCTTCATCAGGAGGAAATTATGAGGGTTGGTATGTTAACTGTAATAAAAGTTATATTTCTAGGTTGATTGAAATAATTAGACCAAAAATTATTATTACACTAGGCGAATTAGCTCTATTTGGATTAGGGTCTTGTGGTACTTTTTCATATGAAAATGGTGAGGAAACTCTTAAATTATTTAAGGATAGAGTAAGATATGAAGAACCAATTAAATTCAAATTAGAAGATAGCGATTGTATCGTAGATGTTTTCCCAGTTTATCATTGTGGTTATTTTGCAGGAATCAATAAGCGTGATCAGATAGAAGATTGGAAGAAAATTCGTAAATATTATGATAAACAGTTGGATAAAAGTAATTCTAACAAAAAGGCTTGATAATCTTATCTAATCTTGTTTTTTATAATTGTGGAAGTGGAAGAGTGTCTTTAATTGAAATATCGAAAAGGCTCAAAAGTTATGACCGATAATATTGGAAAAGAGTCTGAAAAAGCAGATGAAATTCGCTTGAGGGCAAAAAAGGAGACATTTTGAAGCAATACTAGCAAAGTTGAATAAAGAATACGCAATGATTGAAAAAATATTGGAGGCGTAACAATGAAGCTTTATCATGGGAGCGACATAATCGTGATGAAACCTCAAATTCTTGCAGCTAACCGGCTGTTGGACTTTGGAGAGGGGTTCTATACCACTACAAATTATGACCAAGCAGTGCGGTGGGCGGAAAAAGTCAGCCTGCGCCGAAATTCTGCTGTTCAATACATTAACATGTATGAACTAGAGTTTGATGAAGTGAAAGGGTTATTAACCATAGTAGAATTTAAAAAACCTGACGAAGATTGGCTTGAATTTATATGCGCCTGCCGCAGCGGTAAAAGTGTGGGTATTGATTATGATATTGTAATTGGACCAGTCGCGGACGATAATGTGTATACCGCAGTTAAGCTCTTTGAAACAGGCGTGCTTGATAAGGAAGAAACGATAAAAAGGCTCAAAGTCGAAGAATTATTTGACCAGGTACTATTTCATTCGGAAAAGGCACTCACATTTTGTAAATATACAAATGCTGTACAGATCGGAGGGAATGAGAATGGATAAGTCAAAATTCGACGCGATCTTCCCGATTATTACATCCCATCTGGCGGATATGATAGCAAAAGAAAATAATTTGTCAGAAGAGGACGCCATCACGGAGTTATACAATACTGGCTTATATGCAGCTATGGAAGAAGAAGAAACTAAAGTATGGCAATACAGTACAGAAAAACTTTACGATATTTTCTTAAATGAAAGAAAGAGCGGAAAGCTGGAGTTGCCGGAATATTAATAGAAATTGAGTTGAGGTGAAAAACATGACTCCTACAATGGAGTTTAAGATTTTTTGTCTGGAGAGCTATAAGACGGCTCACGGCCTTAATGGAGTATCGGTAATTGACATATTCAAAAAGTATGATGTGTTTGATTATATTACATCATTTTATGATGTATTGCACTCTACCGGCCAACAGTATATCGTTGAAGACATTGACCTGTTCATCAAGGCCCGCTTAGAGGGAAGTTCTTACAGTACAGGAAATGTTCAATGATCCTGTTTCCTACTCCAACTCTTTTGGTTTAGTAGGAACTTATTTCGACGTAATCACAGATATCTCAAAGAACCATGACGTTAGATCCCTACTAAACCTCAACGTAGATGAGAACGGCCTCATAAACTGCTTCAATGGGTTTGAGAAAGATCCAGAATGGAAGCGTGAAACTTGCATTGCTTGGATTCTCTGGGCTATGGGGACACTAAAAGAGCTTGGGGGTAATTATTCAAAGCTGTTGTCTGACACGAAGGGTGTAAATCGATACACCCTATTTTAATGCATTTTCTACAGGAGGGAGGTAATATAAAGTGAGATTTCAATTTAAGGGTATCGCTCTACCGGGGATTATAACGGCGATTTTGCTTGTTACGTATCCAGCATCAACGCAGACTTATTTATCCTTGCTAAATGGTCTGCTTCTATACTTTGGCATATGTATAACCCATAATCTTTTGAACAAGACCATACTTATTAAAAGCATTTACTTGGAAGTCTTTGCCTTGCTTGTCTCTGCAGCTTACTGTGTCATGTCGCTAATTAAGAGTCTTCCGGGGATACAAACAAAGAAATTGATTCAAATTTTGGTTTTAATGTTTATTACCAGACTGTACCTTGCTAGCCGACAGAACTATAAAGAACGTGTAATGTCAAGATATAGTCGGAAATAATGGTAGTGCAGTAACCTCTGCTAGACAACCATCTATTTTGTCACATTTTTCGCCCGCAAATGTTTTGCCATTTCAATCAAAATAGCCATATCATCTTCAGCCAGCCCATCAAATGCACCAAGTTTGTTTTTCCACTCTTCCAGAATAGTACAGTCGCTCTTTCCTAAAAGGTAATCAGTTGATACGTTAAGGATTTCCGCAAGGTTGGAAACCACTTTAGTCATTGGGTTTTGCCGGTTATTTTCATATTTGGATATTGTGCTTTTATTTATACCACTTTTAAAGTGCTGGTTATATATCAATGCGAGTTCATCCATTGTTAATCCAGCCGCCTTGCGCGCTTCAAGTAATCGTTTCGGAAACATTTTATCCGCCTCTTCATTCTATATTTTATCGAATACAACAACTAATTTTGATCGTAAAAAAAAGAATTTATATACTCAAGGCATGATAGGCGCCTGTCTGGTTATTAGCAAGAAGAAAATTTCACATTACAAAATTTTTTCAAATTGCACTCCATATTAAAGTGTAAGTATTTGGCGCAATATAAATATTGCTAGATTTTCTGACTATTATATGTTACAATCTGCACTCCATTTCATAAAAGGAGTTGCATACGTTGATAACATGACAGCATTATTTTATCCGCCTTATGCTTAATAGCTTTAACGCACCTTTCGCCGTTGTCCGGATATGGACGCCGGCGACAACCTACGATTATCTAATCGAATGCAAAGACAAAATACTGACTTTAAAGGAGACTACATTTATGAAAAAGATTTATGCAACTATTCTCATTGTCGCTACATTATTCGCTATCCTCCCTACAGCGGCCGTTCACGCAAAAGAAGTAACTATACCAGCTTCAGAAGATTTTCCGTACGCTGTCACCTATCCTACATATCTCGGGGAAGTAGAGGTTCCGTTCGAGCTGGACTATGCCCCACCCTTCGCAAATGAACTTGGAATCGGCATATGCCCTGCAATCGAATTACCCAAAGACGGTGAACCGCTGTTTATTTTGGGTGAACCTGGTTCGGTTATGGCAACAATAATATACACTGACTATGAAAATGGTGACGATGTTTTCTATTATTACTCGTCAGTTGAAGCGGTTTCAGTAGACGAAAACTGCCAAGGAAGAATAACGCGTGAATATGAGGCTATTCAGGGCCATCCATGCGTTTTTCAGGTAGCACTTATAAAGGACAGTCACGGATACGATTTCACATTCTTAGTGGGAACAGCTGAACAACTTAGCAAGCTAAAGGTTGCTGGTGCTGCTGGGGTTTCAAACAGCGGCGATGTTAGTGTAACGTTTATGGGAAAGGATTTGCAATTTGACTTACCCGTGATTAACAAAAACGGCCGCACCTTTTATCCATTTAGGCAGCTTATCGAGGCTGTAGGCGGAAACGTTCAGTGGGATCCTGCTACAAGCACAGCTATAGCTGAATTGAATGGGAATAAAGTAGAATTTACGGTTGGTTGTTACAAATATATAGTAAATGGTGAAGAGAAAACTATGGATGCCGGCGTCGTTACCTTCATAGAAAATGGAAGAACGTATCTGCCGGTAAGATATGCTTGTGAAGGACTTGGTTTTGAAGTAGAGTGGAATGCTTCTACTAATACAATCATCATAAAATAACCAACAGTTGTCTTCAGCTAGCCACTTCTTGAATTGCAAATAGCGTTGTTAAATTTGGAGAACCTTAATTTGAATATTTGGTCTCAATATCTTTGTCTTGATTATTGTGGCCATGAAAAAGGATTTGTATACATTGATGCCCCAACAGGTTGAGTAGACAACTTCATAATGGGGGATACATTGACTGAATCGTCAGCAGGCAAAGTTTTGAACGTTATACCCTAAATGTGTAGCGTTTTTACTTGCTTTTTATTTTTAAAAACTCAAAGCGAAAGCGAGGTTGTTATGAAGTCAATCTGGACTTGGATGCAGATGGGTTTACTCGCAATGGGTGGTTTCCTCGGTTGGTTCCTCGGTGGCATGGACGGAATCATCTACGCGCTTATCGCGTTTATGGTAGTGGACTACGTCACTGGTGTGCTGAGAGCGGTCGTAGAGAAGAAGCTGTCCAGCCGTATTGGGGCGCATGGTATAGCAAAGAAGGTAGCAATCTTTCTGATTGTTGGAATAGCCCACCTTGCCGATGTGTACATGCTCGGCGATGGTGATGCGCTCCGCACGGCGGTCATTTTCTTTTATACCGCTAATGAAGGTCTATCACTGCTCGAAAACATTGTAGCCGTCGGACTTCCAGTACCCGACAAGCTGAAGGACGCGCTGGCACAACTGCGTGGAGAACCCGGAAATGAGGATAATGGGTCTTGAACCTGAAAACACTATTTATACAATTCACATTTTCAAAAGATCTGTCTTAACAAGTGAACCACTGTGGTTTTACAGTAGATTGGGTGATTCAATAAATACAATCGCAAAAAAGCAACAAGCAATCTAATAAAAAACAGGAGATGATACTATGAAAATACAATTTATTGCTATTCTTATGGCAGCTATTCTTACACTTACAAGCGTAAACATTTTCGCTTCCGAGGTTATTAATTATACGGTTACCCCTATCGAAACTCCTACAGATTGGAAAGAAAATTCCGCACTGTGGAAGACGTTCCCTGGGGAAGAAGGTTCTGTACTGTTTTGTGCTTTCAACAGAATGACCGATGCCTCTGCGGAACCTATACGTAAATACACCTTTACTTTTGATGGTAAAACCATTACCTCCGAGGAATTAACGAGTGCCAAGTTTTACAAGATAGGCGATATTGTGTTTTGCCCGAGGGGGTCACAGTTTGAATACAAAGGCTCTATCAATGAAGCAACCATAGTTAAAGAGAGATACAATGATCGACTTACGGATACAGGTGTGCAATTTATAACCGAAGGTACTAAGATCTATTGCGGGTCTGATTACGATGTGAAACATGAAATATATCTTAATCGTCAAGCCGGCATCTTATCCTATACACCAACCGTCGAAGGTGATGTATTCTCTGCTAAAGGTTATATTACAATACCTGAGAGCGAAATTACATATCAGCCCGTTTACATGAGTTACTCACACGACGAAGAAAAAATTGGCTGGTCTAACAACAATCCTAAGAAAAAGATGACAGAACTTCCCGACGCCTGGTATATGGTCGAACTTCAGGCGACAACTCAAGGTCTAATAAAGATGGTTAAAGAAGAGAATTGTTTGACTATCAGTGGAGACGACATTGATTGGTTGCTAGTTACCATAAACCCCAACCCGCTTGAAAGACTTTCTTGGGATACAGAGTATGTTGGCAGAATATATACTGAAGAACAACAGCTAATAAGTCTTACAAAAGGACAAGAACTGAAGATAATTCTTGATAAGGACGGCAAAGACAAGAAAGTTGTCTCGTACTCTATTATACAAGCCGAAGCAAAATAGTATTGTAATCACATTAAGACCTCCTTCACAGGAGGTCTTTTCACGTTTTATACTCGAAAGGAGTGATATACCAATGGTATGGTTAATATCTGCAGGTTCCGTTTTTATATTTGTCCTATTGTTGTTAACCAGAATCAAAACTTGGCTACAGGTTATATCCTTTATATTGGCTTTGATTATAATTACGCAAATGGCTCCAACTCCAACGTTCGCCGCAGCGGGACACTCTGGCGGTTCGGGATTTCCGGGGACGCCTGCGAGTGTTGGCCGTGTACCTGCAGGCAAGCCAGTCTCAGACCAACGTACTGGATTAATGATTTATGTAATGAATTGGTCAGTAAAACAGTACTACGAAAATGCTTTTGATAAAGATTATCCGACCCCAGACATTAATATGGCGCGTGCGTACTTTCCGCCTAATGGGTATACGTCTGTATCCAGCTCAATTAATAGAGACAAGATTGCTGTTGACACCAAGCCAGAGGCAATACTGACTGCTACAGAAGAGCAGACCTGGGGAGCTGGGTACACGACCGGCAGAATCTACTCCACTCATCATAACTGGTGGGGAGACAACAGCGAGGAGGGTGGACGAAATATCATCGCTGCTTTCTTAGATGCCACAAAAATAACTGAGATGAGAACAGCAGACGCAATGGCGCAGGTAATAAGGGACTTTTCTGTAACGAACATTTCTGAGCACTCCGCCATTATGGAAGCTTTTTACAAACAAATCTTTGGTGTTAGTGTCGATTGGAATACACATGAGTTACGAACAAGACTTGAAGGTAACGAAGAATACAATAAGCAATTGGAGGAGGAAGTCATTGCGGCTGGTTACAGGCCAATCGCCTTTCCTTATGCTAAAGTTCCTTCAGCTAACGTCCCTGATTCTCAAAATGCTACGTTTGCTGAAAAGATGATGTATGCGAATGGCGCAGCGTTACTATATTTTATATGCAATCAAGGCAAGGCAGCTGGTGATTCAGAGTACGAAGCTCTTCGAGTATGGCAAGCGTACATGGGCTACTCAGATAGCGGCCCACTTCCCGAAACAGCACCAAATTACGTTTTCATTCTGGAGCCATTGGTTTTTGAAGGCGTTCCTTCCACATCCGCATCCACAAATTCTGCAATGTGGTGGCCTCTTCATGGATATCTGACTTTTGAGCGTGGAGATTTTCCGAAAACGTGGTTCGTCGCCGAAAGCAACTACGCCCTATCACAGTTAAGGTCATTCTATCCATACAGCCAAGGATCGAATTTAGCCTACCTTGTAGGTAACAATTATCATTACAAGAACGATGCAACAAGTACTGGATTTTTTAGTGAATATAACCATTGGGCACGTTTACAGTATTTCGACATTATTAGGGATGAACTTGTGAAGAAAGGTACTATTAAACCTTCCGAAGGCGGGTACACTCCTCCCAAATGGGCTGATACGCAACCAGAGTACGGAAAACCCGCAGCTCCGGGGAAGTATTCTAGTGACATGACAGTAGACGGTGTTCCACTCAAACTCGGTTTTAACGTTATTGCCCCTCCCCTACCCGATCCAACCCCGGTCTATCCGATTGG
>Ga0153948_1000431_pt1 | contig 22935 bp, 22 predicted proteins | sample TSNJ032MetaG_FD_104696 | JGI IMG/M metagenome (GOLD analysis project Ga0153948, IMG submission 104696) | Attine ant fungus gardens microbial communities from New Jersey, USA - TSNJ032 MetaG | ecosystem: Host-associated > Fungi > Mycelium > Unclassified | place: USA: New Jersey, Wharton State... | reverse complement strand
TTCGATTTGTAGTTTTGTAGTTTAAAATTGCGTATCATGGGCGATATGCCCTGCATAATAATGTGATTTGTTTTATTTCTGCTCCGCGGAACGGTAAGAAATGATATAACCAAAACTAATACCCTGTTTGGGTACTGTTGTGCAGAAAATATTGTTAATCAGGTAAATGCAAATGGCTCCAAAAACATTACAAAGTCATTAATTTCCCTTTATTTAATTATTCACACTTGTATTAACATATCACATAAACCTTGAAAATTCAAGAATAATTTTCAAACCACTCAAACCACCACCATACCTTTATTACTGGGTTCAGGCGATTTGCTGGTGCGAAACTTAAGGTAATCTTTGATTTTATAAAGGAAATACCTTACAATACTTTTATAGTTATATGGAGATGAGATTTGTCAATGCTTTTAGATTGCTGCCATAGGAATATGAGAGAACAATTGCAGTCATCCGGCAAGCCGGACCGATCACTTACCCCAGTATTTGTATTATTCTTAGCTCTCTATAGCTCAACACCAAGACCATTTGTATTGTCATGGATTTTATAAAAAGTTTAATTCATCAGCACACCTGGATTTGCTTTTGCTATATTTACAAAAGCACTGCGTTTTCCAATATGCAGAGGATAAAAGCAATAGCATCGAAGTCATAAACCTCATCATGGTCATGGCACCACTATATGTAAAAAAGTGCTTACCAGAAAGTGTAAAAACTCCTTACTGTGGGATGTAAAAATCACCTTACCATGTAGCTGTAAAATCATCTTGCCACCCACAATAAACATTGAAATTTCATGCGGATGGTATACAGTCTTGGATTATCGCAAAGTAGTTCAATTTGATCGTACAGTTTAACACCAATTATTAAAAACTTTGTTAATATGAATACAATCGTTAATAACTAAACTTTTGGGGTACGCTATCGTAAATACTTGACTATCACACAAAAATCCTATACATTGGAATTGATGAAAATACTTAAACCTAATTAAATAATAATTATTCATTTTACATATTTCCATAATTTCAAATATTTTATAATCATATAATCCTATTTCCAACGCTTTTGCCAAAGCTTCTTTTGCACACCATTTTAAAACATTATAAATATCAATTTTACCAGTTTTTACTACTTCATAATCAATTCCTAATTTTAGTTTTTCTGAATAGGCTAATGCTATCCCTGTATCATCACTATGGCTTATTGATATTTTTTTCATATTACAGTTATTTATATAGACTAGCGGTTGTGAGAAAATGCCATTATTTATGTCTATAGTACTACTTTTCTCTGGTATCATCATCTCTAAAGCAAATTTTGCAGCAATTCTTCCCAGAAAAAAATTCTGCTTTCTATACATTTCTTTTATTTTTCTGTAATGATATAATTCGTTCTCATGTAACATTTTATTAGCACATTTTTGCAATTCTTCTTCATCAGAAAATCTTACTGCGACTAATTCAGTTATATAGTCTCTTCCGTCTTGAGAACAAAATTTAATTGTGTTTTTTTTAATCAGCATCCTTTTTCCCTAAAGTAGTCAATCATTTATCAGTAATAATCGACTCTTATTTAATTTATGTTTATAAAGCAACATAATTAGTTTAAAAATAGTCAATGTAATCACAAGAGTGCTCAGAATAGAAATCCAGTTTACTTTAATAGGCCAGATCATATTAGTTATCTTTGAGATTGCTCCAAACATAATTTTTGACAACCCCACACTATAAGGAATACCTAATAAATAACCGAAAAAAACTAAGTATTTATAAAAACCAAAAAAAGCATTATTAACTTCTTTTTTTGTATATCCATTAATCTTTAATATTGAAACTGAATATTTACTATTTTCAACAGCAATATTAAATGCTATAATCAAAAAAATTGTCCCCATAAAGAAAGCAAAACTTATCAACACTATACTTGCCACATTCAACATTAGCTGTGAATTTTCCATTATATTTTTAATATCATTAGTTGTTGTTATATTAATATACGAATTTTCATTAAATTCTTCATGTTCCAAACTATAAAACCCATTTCTATATTCTTCATCTATTAATTTTAATTCTTTTGCATATTCAGTATTTAAATATACAATTGGATTCTGCATAAAATGATTTATTGCTGCTATCTTTGAAATATATTCAAGTCCATTTACCTTAATTGTTATTATATCATTTACTTCAAGACCATATTTATTAGACATCCACTGGTTAATAATTAATCCATCCAGATTTCCATAATCAATTTTATTATTTGTTTTATAATCATACATTACTAATAATTCATTTAGTGGATTTATTATAATCAAACTAATGTTATCAATCTCTTCATTTTTGCAAACAAAACCCACATCAATATTATAATAACTTTGCTTTCCATAACTCTCAGTATATTTTTCATTTTCTAATAAACGTATATCACTTTCATATTCTATACCAGTCAAAGCATTATTTACCATGTTTCCGGTCATATTATATACTATTAAGGAAAAAAGCATCATAGCACTAATGGCAAATCCAGCCAAAATAACTAAAATCAATAAAACCTTATTATTAAATACAGTTGATACTTGAACTTCACGAACAAAACTTTCATCTTTTTTCTTTTTATTAAAATAATCCGCCAATTTTGAAACCTTATAACTATCTCTTCTATCATTTAGCATTTCCAATGGTGTCTTTCTCAAATTTTGCATAGCCTTATACATTGCAAAAAAACCCATTATTACAGTAGGAAGTAAAATAAATACATAAATATCAAAAAATGTGATTTGATACATTATTTTTGGTACATGAACATCAGCATCTAATACTGCTGAAAAAGGAATAATAAGATATTTTCCTAACACAACACCTATTATTGAGCCAACAAAAATAATAATTCCATAGAAAGAATATGCAATAATAATTTCGTTTCTTCTATAACCAATTGCTCTTAATATACCCATGTTTTTCAGTTGACTATCCATATCTCTGTCAATACTCATAAACATAATAATAATTGTAATAATAACCATCATGGATAAAGATGAAATTAATATAATTCGATATAACCCATTCTTTGATAATACATATCCTAAAATCTGCTGATTATCTTCCTTTGATACTATATACGAAACCTTATCATTTTTTTGTATCATTACAATAATACTAGTAATATCAACATTTTTATTATTGAATTTTGCCGAATAATGACCAGACATATTTCCATCTAACTCATCAAATATTGCATCTGTTACCAATATTAGACATTGTGTCTCAGAATCATATAGTGCACCTTGATCATCAACTATTGGATAAATCATATCTGGTAGTAGTATTAGTCCACAAATTATATAATTTTTACCAGATATAGTTAAATTATCACCAATGGTAAGATTATGCTTTTGTGAGTATTTATAGTCTATTGCAATTTCATTTTCATTGACTGGTTCTTTACCATCAAAATAATAAGGTATATCAATCACTCTATTTGAAGGATAGACTCTGTAAATACTGTTATCCTTATTTCGAATTACTTTATACTTATGAAACTCTGAATAAAATCCATATTCATGCTCTAATTGCTCAACTATATCATTTTGTTGTATCAGATAGCCATTATCATTACTTGTCTTTTTGTCGTCAACATTTATATAAAACATAAAATCTTCTATATTATATTCTTCTAGCTTTAACTCAAGGTTTGTTGAATTTATGATTCTATTTGTAAAAACAGCTCCTAGAATAACAGCTAATATAACAATCGCCAATATACCTAATGATTGTATTTTATTTTTTGTTATACTTTTTAGAATGTGTTTTCTCATGCTTACCACCTTATACTATCTATATTTTTAGGTTCTCCGTATGATTCATTAATAATTTTTCCATTTCTCATACTAATTAAATGTTTAGATATATCACCAATTGCTGGATTATGAGTCACCATAATTATAGTAATATTTTGGCTCTGATTCAGCTCAACCAATAATCTCAGAATCTGTTTTCCAGTTTCTTCATCTAATGCTCCAGTAGGTTCATCACAAAAGAGGACTTCGGGGTTTTTGGCAATAGCTCTTGCTATTGCCACTCTCTGTTGTTCGCCGCCAGATAACTGATAAGGATATTTTTTACTTTTTTCAGCCAGACCTACCCTTTCGATAATATTTTTCACTTCTTTACTACCAGAAAGAGCTGCTCCCATTCTTACATTACCTTCCACAGTTAATGTTGGTAATAAAAAGTACGCTTGAAAAATAAAACCAATTTTACTTCTGCGGAATTCCTCAAGCTTTTTAACATTGTATTTGCCTATATCTTCTCTGTCATATGTAATCGTTCCTGTAGTTATCTCTTCCAAACCCGATATTACATTTAATAAAGTTGATTTTCCAGAACCAGATGGACCTAAAATAACAAGAAAATCATTATTATTGATTTTCAAGTTAACACCATCTAATGCTTTAATCATACTATCACCATTTGGAAATGATTTAACAACATTTTCTAGAATTATCATTATTTACTCTCCATTTACTTTTTATTCATTACTTATTCATCAGGTAAGACCACCATCTATTGCGATTACCTGTCCATTAATATAGCTGGCATCATCAGATGCAAGAAAAGTAACAACATTTGCAACCTCTTCCGCCTTACCAAAACGCCTGACTGGGATTTGATTCTTATATTCAACTAAAAGCTTTTCATTTACCTTCTGTAGCATATCTGTTTCAATATATCCCGGTGCAACAGCATTTACACGTATTTTTTTTCTACCCATTTCCTTTGCTATACATCTGGTTAATGCAATCAAACCTGCTTTTGAAGCAGCATAGTTTGATTGGCCCTCAACTCCTATCAAGCCACTAACAGAAGAGACATTTACAATAACACCACATCTAAACTTTACCATGTTAGGCAAAACATTTTTAATCACATAATAATAACTACTTAGATTTATATCAATAACATCATTCCAATCACTTGATTTCATTAACATCAAATAGCCATCTTTTGTAATGCCTGCATTGTTTACTAATATATCGATTCTTTTGTATTTCGCAATAATTTTATCAATTACTTCTGGAATAGCTACTCTGTCTGAGATATTAAGATGATAAGAACATACTTTCTCCTCTCCTAATTCAGTTACTAAACTGTCAGCAGATTCTTTTCCATAATTATAAGTAAATACAACATATGCACCTTTCACGACAAATTTTTTAACTATTGCTGAACCAATTCCTCTATTACCACCGATAACAACAACAATCTTATTATTTAAACCCATATTCACTCTTATATGATATACTTAGAAGCTATTATTCATACTTTCCTTTCTTAAATTTGTGATTTTATTACACTTGGATACTTGGACTAAACATTTTATTTTTTTTCAACTTGGAGAGTATATTACCACTGCTTTAATTAACATAACTCTCATAATTTATAGTACTATTATATTATAACTACCAATTATATTATGACAAAATACTATACTTATCAAATACTCTTAGTATTTTCTAATAATTACTGAAGATATATTGCCACCCATCTCAATAGAATTAATAAGTGCATATGTTAAATTACTTTTTACGGATTTTCGTACAAGATTTCCCTTGGCTTCTAAATCCACATTAATTAAGCCATAAATAGGCAATATTTCATTTTTTTGAAGCATCATTGCTGCTAACGCAACCGCAGTAGTTGAATTAGCCCCGTAAACATAACCAAATTTACCAATCTGGGTTGTAATCGGAATAGCTCCATCAAATAACTGATTTATAGCTCTTAACTCAGCAAGATCACCTCCTTTAGCACCTGTTGCCGCCGAATAAATAAAATCTATTTCATCGGCTTCGACACCTGTAATTCTTAATGCTTCTTTCATACTCATAAAATAGGGATTCTCATCAACCTTTAATAGACTTCTTTCAGGTAGTTCTGCTGAAAAAGCGCCTGCATAGCCAACTATTTCTATAGATACATGATTACCCCTTTCCAATGCTCTTTGTTCATTTTCAAGAAATAATAATGTAGCTCCCTCTGCCAAAGTGATTCCATCACTATCTACATCATATGGTTTTGCAAGATATTTTGAATCTGAGATTTTACTAACGTAATCCATTTTAGAATAGACCTTTATGATTGTTTCATCATATTGTTCCATACCACCTGCTATAATAGCATCTGCAACTCCATTTCTTAACAAGTCATACGCATATCCTATTGCATTACTTCCCATAAATGACGTACTGGGGCCTTTTAATCCTAGGTTCATGCAAACATGCCCAACATTAGAATTGGATACAGTTCCGGCAAAAACAATTGGACTAACAAATTCAGGTCCAGAATTTATTAATTTTCTTGCAAAATTAAAATTACTTTCAATGGGTCCATAACCTGAATTAAATATAGTTCCAATTTTTTCAAAATCATAGTCTTTCTTTTCAATATCAATATGACTATTTTTTAATGCCTTAGCTGCTGTAACTAAAGACATATATGAAAATCTATTCATTCTTCTTTTCACATTTGATTTGTATAAATCAGGAATCCGTACCCTGATTGATGTATCATTATCGTGACTAACTGATTCCCAAATCTCATCCATATCATTTCCCATGCCAGAAATAATACCTATACCGCTTATAACTATATTAGATTGCATTTCCTTCTCCTTTTCTATGAATTGCTATACATCTATGAACTAAAAAAACAATGTATAATCTCTGCTGTTATTATTTTTGATCCACTCTTATTTGTAATCCAAACATTACTTTTACAAAAATTACGATATGAAATATTTGCTTTGGCGTTTATCTTTACATTATCAAAACTAAACCTTATTTCTTCGATTTCCAGGTCATTTATTCCGATCAACAAAGCTTTTCCTGTTTTTCCGCTTTGTCTCCACATGAACTCAGCAGATTGCCCCATTGCTTCAATAACTATAAATATTGGTGTACCAACTGCTAATTCTTTGCTCCAAATATTATCAATATTTATATCAGCTTTGACACTCATATCATCTATCTTTTCTACTAATTTAAGCATAAGCATCGGGTCGGTCTGATACATAATTTCCCTTATTTCAGATTCATTGAAAAGCATAAGATAACACTCCTGAAGCTACAATAGTTTCATCAACCTTAGCAACACATTTTACTTGAGCCATATTATTTACAGATGCAATAACATCTCCCTCTATTACCAGTCGGTCCCCCGGAAGAACCTGCCCAATAAATTTCATCTTATCAACCTTGATTAAATACCCTCTTAATTGCTCCTTTTTATTTTTTGACTCTTGATAAAAAGCAAAACCGCCTATCTGAGCCATTGTTTCAATGATTAACGCTCCTGGAAATAAAGGCTGATTTGGGAAGTGGCCCTGTACCCATGGTTCATTGTTGGAAATATTTTTATAACCGATTATATGCTTATTTGTTTCAATTACCAGAATCCTATCAACCATCAAGAATGGATATCTGTGTGGTAAAGCACTTACAATAGACTCTAAATCTAACATTTCTTTCTCCTCAATTCCAAAATCCTTTTTTTGTTATCTGATCCAATTTATCAATAGATTCAGCTTCTTTATCATAAATTTGATGAAATATAAATAAGTCATTATCGTTTAAATTATAAATACCTGATGTTATATTTCTTGAACTCTGATAAAAAATATTTGCAAGATTTCTCCAATCTTTAAATAAACTTATATAAATACTAGAAACTTCTCTAAATTCCTGTACACCAGTCATTTCTGCCGTCTCTTTGAGAAATCTTGAATACATTCTTCGAAAATTTCCACCACCAGTCCCAATCTTTTCAATTAAAATGTAAGCCATATAGGCAAAGCTATATTTATATTCATTATTTAAAAACCTTTTCCATTTTAAAACATCGTTTCTAAATAACTTAATGCCGCTTAAACCCATATTGGGACCATACGGTTCCTTCATTTTATGAACATTAATCTTAATTGCATCATAAATTTCATACTTGGTAATTACATTATTTTTTCCCTGAAGAATAACTTTATATCCATGTTCAGGAGATATGGGCGATAAAACAGATTCCCTTGCTTTCATAAAATCTTCCATGGATATTTCTTGTATCTCATCCCATAAATAGTCTAATAATAAGACTGTATTTTTACATAAATCATATCCAACAATAATTGCCTCATGTGATCCAAAATGAAATGATCTCTCAAGATTTAATCGCTTAACAAGATATGGTAAGAACATCATATCCAATTGAATAATAACTGGTATATTTTCATCAATGTACCGCTGTATAATTTGCCATGCTGCTTCAGAATCATCAATTTTTCCTGTGTTAAAATATAACCCTAGTACACCACAACATATTTCTTCTATATTCTCATTCCTCCCAGTAATAAAGCAATAATCCACATTTTGATATGTTTTATAACAAAAACCCAGACCTGCACCCAAACCTAAACACATGTCTTCTGTGCAATTATATCCATAGGTATTTAGTAATGTTCTTAATGCTGTTGATGAACAATGCGAACCAATCCTGTTCATATTAATTATTTTACTAATCATTTTTCTTTCCATTTAACTCTTAATGCTCCATCAATAATTCATTTGCTTTCTTTTCAAGTTCATATATTTCTTTCAAACAACTAATTTTACATATCTTACTCTCATCAATTGTAAAGAATACTTTCCACAGATTACTGGATTTAATATATAATTTCGAAACTTTTTCATAAAAGCTATCTTCCAGGTATAGACACATATCATTAATAAATTTTGAATATAATTTTCGGTTCATATCATTTTTTACAAAATCATGTTCAATAACAATATCTTCTTCAGTAAAATTATTAAGAAGATTATTTATGCCACTAATATTCCAGTTTTCTTCTTTTTGGTGCAAAAAACGAAATGAATTACTATATATTATCTTTTTTAATTTTTTATTATATTTCTGTGTAATTTCCGGAAAATGTAAGCAATGTACGGTAACCTTTTTACTGCATATATCCCATTCCTCATCTGATGATTTATCTGACATTCTTACGTTCACCGTCAATAAGTCTGCGTCTAAATTAAGTATATTTCCCCATTTATAACAAAAGTTTTTTTCCATATCTGTTACAGACATTATTTCATTAACAAAAAGACATACGCCAAACTCTAATTTATTTGCGATTTTTTCTTTGTTTCTCTCTATTAATTTATAGTCCCAAATTTCATGATGAATTCCAAAATTAATACAAATATTTTGAAGCATATTATATGGATAGCTTGAGACATAATATGTCTTAACCATACTATTTTTATTAGTAACCTTTTCAATCAGATGATATGATGCTCCACCAGCAAATCCAAATAACAATGATTCTTCAAAAAAGTAATTGTTTTTAATGAAAACATCTTTTATAACAGAAAGAGCACCTATATTGTTATCCTCATGCACACCAATCACCTCCAATATCCTTAACTGCCTTCTCCATCATAAATAAAGCTTTCTCCTCTCCTTTATAAATATTATTTAGTAAATTTATAAAACTCTTATCCTTTATTACTTTTATTTCTTTTCCCAAATTATGAATCATGATATTAGCGATTTTTCTCCATGATCTGAACAGTTCCATATATTCATCCGAAATGTCACTTAATAGTTGATTTTTAAACAACTGCGCTGCTTCTTTCATAAAACGTCCATAAATTCTGCGATATAAGCCACCACCAGATATTTTTTCGCACATATAGTAAAACATAATAAAAGTTGCTTCCATCTGCTCCTGCGATAGAATATCTCCCCATGAAGATATTTCATCAACCAGTGTCCTCAATGAACGAAGACCACATACCTTATGCGTATTATATAGATATTGTTCTATAGTGGCATTCAATCCATTAATAATTGCTCTCTTAGTATAAGATTTATCAGTAATGGGTTCAATGAGTAGATAACGATTATATGGATTACTATTGCATATCATATTTGGATTTCTTGCCTCACGCAGATCTGCAGCCGCTAATCTCTGTACTCCTGACATATTATTTTCAAACACAAATGCTTCATCAGTTTCGAAATCCCAGCCAATTAATTGGGTTATATGATTTCCATTTGGTATTATCTGTTTTTTAAAAGTTTCCATTGATTTATTAACAAAATCATTTTTTTTTGTTGACAATTTATCGATATATGTCAGCAATAAAACGCGAAGTATAACCGGTTTTTTCTGCCTCAAAATATCTATTACCACATCTTGTGCAATAAAATTATCATTATAACTATATTCCTTGACATCGCAGATAAAATTAGTTGCAAAATTTTCAAATGTATAAAAACTACTACCATTAATTCCAGGAATATATGATAGTTCTTTTGCATTTTCAGGTAAAATATATGCAAAATTAAGAGAACTACTAATACCAAAAATACATTCCTCTGAAAGTGAAACATTATAATATTTCAGGACATTCTGAATTGCAGATGTCTGACAGGATATTCCTCTATCTAATGGGTAATTATCAAGTAACATATTTATTCCTCTCTTTTTTTGAGTATTCAATCATATATAATGAAAGAACGTATTCTAAATAACTGATTTTTTTTATTTTATCTATAATTATACTTATTTCCGATTCACAGTCTTTACCCATTATAATGGATAATTCCTTCCATGCATTTTGAATTACTGTAATTGTACTTATGATTTTTTTCAATCCGGAATTTTTTAATATACAATCACATTCCATTAACATATGTAACAATACATCACGTTTCATACAATCTCCATATATACGAAATGATTCACTAATTCTCTTAACTAATCTTTTGTTATATTTTTTATCATAAAGATAATAAATCAAATTGTCATAAGCTTCCATCCCTGTCTTTATTCTTTGACTCTCCGATACAGAACTAATCCATTTGTTGCCAAGATATTTTAAAGCATAACCAACCCCGTCATCTACTGTTAAATAATTAGATTTCATATATGATGGTGCATTCCATTTATATAAATGAACACACGTTTGTTCTAACATATATAAATTAATTATCTGATATTGAATGGTAACAGGATTAATAAAAATAAAACTACCTTTTTCTATTCCAGTACCAACAATAACCACTGGTATTTTTTCTGCACTAATCATACAATCAGAAATAATTGTTGAAGAGACTTCAATCATAGGCGGAATTACCCTTAATCTTAATGTTTTATTTATTTCATGAACCAGTTTATCTATTTTTGTATAAATCTGATGTTCCAAATAAGTACCTAAGCAAAATGAAATATGCTCCTGCCAAGCATCTTTACAAATTGGAATTATCAATTCCTCTTCTGTTTCATTAAGAAATCTATCCTCATAAAATTTTATACCTATAGTACCGGCATAAAGTAATAAAACCCATTCTGATATAACCATTCCGTCAGTTTTCAATTTGCTCAACAACGCAGAAAGCCATAAATTTTCGACTTTTATTGTATTAGCTAATATTTTTCCATAATATATCTTACCATCAATTTTTTTCATAAATACTTTAGTAATCGCATAGATTAATCAATCTATTCAAGAACAAAATACTTCCTTTCATCATTATATCGTAATACAATCTTTTTGAATTCTTCAGGATGATTCAATAAAACCCTTTCATTAATCATATAAACATGTTCAGTAAACGCTTTTGCACATTTTTCATTCTTACTATTAAAAACCACATATTCAAAATGTATTTTAGCTGATTTTTTAATGGTTATAATCATCTCAATGCTCACTTTTTCAGGATACGAAATAGATTTAATATATTTGCAATGGCTCTCAATCACAGGAAATTTATACTGGACTTGCATTAAACAATCTATAGACTCTTTCATAAGTTTATCAAAAAATAAAAATCTTGATTCCTCTAGCCAACAATAAAAATTACTGTGATGTACAATCCCATATGCATCAGTATCACTAAATCTAACAGGAACTTCGACATAATAGGGATGTATATACATATCAGTCCCTCCTTTCTAATAATTTTTTTACTTCAAGATAAGCAACTATCGCAGACGAGAACCATGCTCCTCCCCAATCATCAATATTAATAACATTATTACTCTTGATAATTTTCATTGGATTCTTCATAATATTTTTCGTAGAAAAAGCCCATCTTAAAATAAGTCCATTATGAAATCCTGTTAATTTCCCTAAATCATCAGGCATTTCTATATTCATATTACTCCAGCTATCTTCTTTCATTTGAGGAAAATATTTCTTAATCATATTTACTGCTTTACTAATGACATCAGCATAATCAGTATTATCACTTTTTTTACATGTAATATCTACTCTAACAATAGTTTCTTTATCACTTAATAAGTTGTGTTTACCATAATTCCATATATGGACAGGATACCATTCAGCATTTCCATTATTTATATTATCCATTGCTTTCAAAATATCATAATCATCATAAAGATAGTAACCAATTTCATCAAGTTTATCTGCTAAAGGACTATCTTTAATCATAATGCTTATATATGTTAAATCTGATAAATCTTTCATTAGATACTGGTCTTCACCTCTGGTATCGATTACTACTTTACCCACAATATTATTTAAACCTACTTTTACTTCAATAATATCATTAATTACATCCATCTTAAATTCCTTACTTGTTACAGCTAAACGATCCATATCAACAGATTTATCAATGCTCTCAAAAATATTTTTCATTCCACCTTCTATAAAACAGGCATCAAACACCTGACTACCCAGATATCCTGCCATAACTGATAATGCAACTTTACCATTTGGTATACCTATACATAAAATACCTTTTAGCTGTTCACTCTTGAAGTGCTCTTGAATATAATGTGCATAAGAAACCGAAAAATATTTCACACAGTTCGGAACATCTTTTGGTGTAAAAATCAATTTCCCTTGTAATATGCCATTCCATTCCTTTGAAAGTTGTTCTATAAGATTAATATATTTATCAATTTCTTCAGCCTCTTGTGGAAACATTTTTGATAATTGTTTTCCATATATCCTCCAATCAGCTGGTCTTTCTATACATTGATGAGGAAAAAAAGCTCTATCAATTTGTTCCTGCTTGATCACTTTAAGCTTTGTAATATTTAATTTTTTCAAAACATACCCTAAGGAACCCTGAATTGCATCGTAATAATAAAAGGGAAAACATGAACAATCTTTATAATTAGTGTAATCACCTATCAAGCAGCAATTCATTCCTTCATTCACCAGTAATGCTGCAATAGCTAATCCAGTTATACTATTACTTAACACTATTGTATCGTACATATATCCTCCCATCCGTCTTAAAAATAAATTTCATTTTCATATGAATCCTCATGACCACAAATTATTTTCGTATTACTATTAATGTATGATTTTAGCAACTTTATAGATTCTTTTTCATTAATACGATTATATGAAAATCCAGTTCCATTACCAGAAAAGAACTGTTCTGCTGTGTATGCAACATCACCAGCCAATATAATTCTTGTTTGCTTTTCATTAATAATTAGTGACTGATGTCCAATAGTATGTCCAGGTGTCCTTAACAAAAGTATCTTTCCATTACCAAATAAATCTCTGTTTCCGCAAATTATTTCAAAATTATTCATAAAATCACTTATTATATCATTCTTATCATACTCAAAACTATTTTTAATATTATCTATATACTCAAACTCATCTTGTTGAACCAAAAATCTTGCATTTGTATTTGCAAATAATTTAAGACCTCCACAATGATCAAAATGCAGATGCGAGCATATGATATATATTATATCCTGCAAATTATATCCTTTGTTATGAATAAACCTATCAAGTGCATGCTCAGGATCTATATGTAGTTTAATCACTTTATTTAATATTTGTGGTAATTTTCCTCCATAATAATATGCAGGATTAAAGCCACTATCAAACAACAGAAGTCCTTCTGATGTTTGAATCAAATGTACATACACCCTTCGTTTCTGTTGGTTATAGATAAATTCAATTTCACCAACATTCATCGTTATAATCTTGTTAATTTGCATCTACGACATCCTTTAAATTCTTTTTTTCAAATTGTACATGGCTTCTGCTCCTTTATCATGCTTTAATATGCTATCTACGACTTCCATTGAATGAAGTAATGTATTAGTCACACCTCCTGCAACAGTTCCCCATGCACTTGCAGTATACAATCCTGAAATTATACTCATTTTAAATTTATCATTAATAAATAATCTGGCATATTTCGTATCAACATAATAACCCAAATAAGCTCCATCCGTATTATTGCTATATCTTTCATACGTGTATGGTGTTGCAGTTTCCTCAACAACAATATGTGAACCCAAATCTGGATAAATATCATTAGCCAAATTAATTAATAAATTCGATACTTCCTTCTTCGTTTCTTTATATTTACTTCCTCTTTCTTTTTCAGGATCAATTCCCCACCTATTTTCAAAGTTATATGCTACTGGTAATCCTAATGTTAATTGACTGCAACCCTCAGGAATCGCAGTATAATCTAAGTTTGCGCAGATCGAAGAATATACCCAATTAATATCTGTAAACTTCCCATTTGCTTTTGATGTATCAACCTTAGCCTTAAGAGCTTTACCTACAGTAGGATAATATGAAACATCTTCAATTTTAGCAACAATGTCTGTGATTGGACAATCTAATCCATACCATGCTGTGTAGCATGAAAGACTAGGCCGCAGATCCTTTGTAATCATATTCAGGTAATTTTCATTACCAATATAATTAATCCCAATTAAATCCCTATAAGTCTTTAGTTCATCCATATTTGAGATAATATAGCTAGAATAGTATTTTTTTCCACCAGCTATAACACCTTTAGCTTTACCATCCTTAATGATTATTTTGGTTACGCTAATTCCTTTACAGAGCTGACTACCATTATTTCTAATAGATTTCTCAATTATATTTACATATTTTTGCATGCCTCCTTCGATTCGATAGCTCCACTTACTTTTTACATGCATAAGAACGAGAATCATAACATTTGCAAACCAATCCGGATATGCATCAGAAGACACTAATATATTTTCTTTGAGATATTTATTCTCAAAATACATATTTAAATAATCAACACATGACATGTTTGCCGCTTTCAGCATAAGTGATATAAGTCTACTATTTTTTATTGCCTTATCTCCCTTTTGAATACCTATACAATAATTTGCTAAATCATGACCATCTTTAAAAAAACGAATAATATTTTCTTTTTCCTTAGGATATTGCTGTATTAAAATATCCATAAATTCAAGCGAACCGGGATTAAAACGTTTGTCCCCTATCTGTACCATCTCTTCAAACCGTTTCCACACAATTTTTTCTTTTACTTGTATTATCTCTAAATATTTTTCTAATATATTCCTATGATAATCTGCACCAACTTTATTAACTGCTGCCTCAAAACGATATCCTCTTCTATAAAAGGATTGACAATATCCACCAAAACTATTAGTTTTTTCAAAAAGTAAAACCTTATAACCACGATAAGATAATGCTCCTGCTGCCACCATCCCACCTATTCCAGCACCAATAACTATTACATCTGCATCTTTACTCATATCATCACCCTCAATTCACTCTACCCAGTAGAATGCTTGCTGAATTTCCTGCAAATGCAAATGAATTAGATAAGGCATATTTTATTTTGCTTGGAAGAGCTTTTCCCTTAACAAAATTATAGTTTTTAAACTTATCTTCAGGATTTACTAAACTAATTGTTGGAGGTGCTGCTTGTTTATCAATAGTCATTGCTGTTACCGCTACTTCCACACTTCCAGCGGCTCCAAGACAGTGTCCTGTCATTGATTTTGTAGATGAAATCATAATTTTCTTGCCATAATCTCCAAATACTTTATCCACTGCATTAATTTCCATTCTATCATTTAAAATTGTGCCAGTTCCATGAGCATTAATGTAATCAATTTTGCTACGGTCAATGTTATTCCGATCAATTGCTATATTCATAGAACGGATTGCTCCACCACTATTTGGATCTGGACTAGTAATATGATAAGCGTCATTACTTAAACCATAACCAATCACCTCTGCATAGCAATGCGCCCCTCTTTTAAGAGCTCTTTCCTTTTCTTCAAAAATAAAAAAGGCTGCTGCTTCACCGAGTATCATTCCATCACGGTCTTCAGAAAATGGTCTACAACCCGTAGGACTCATAGCCTTTAAAATATTAAAACCTGCTATAGAAAATTCTGCTAATGGATCACATCCACCACATACCACTAAATCAGCTCTATCATTAACAATTAATTCATAAGCAGTTCCCGCAGCCGCTGTACCTGCTGCACATGCTGAATTCGTTGTAAAGCTCATTCCCTTTACGCCAGACCTTTCTAATATTTTTCTAGTATATAAATGCAAATCTGTGAGCCACAAAGGATTTGCTTCTTCACTATATCCCGATTTATCTTTTTCTTCACTTACATACTTCATCAATCTAAGATTTCCGCCTAACGATGTTGATATTGATAAAGAGCATCTTATACCAAATTCCGAGATATCCTTTGATGAAAGTCCCGAATCATTAACAGCCTCATCTAAAGCTGTATATGCTAATTGGATAGTTCTTTCTTCATCATCTGGAGAATCTAATGGTTCAAAACCAATATTTTTTGCCTGTGCAATATAATCAGAACGATACGGAGCCATATTCACTGCATCCTGTACCTTTATTCCTGTTTTTCCATCACATATTGCACAAAAAAAGTCATCCTTTGTATTTCCATTAGGTGCTATAACACCAATCCCTGTTATAACAACCTTTCTATTTTTATCCATATTAAGCTTCCTCTCTATCAAAATATTGATATAATCATTTATGAAACACCATACATCGCATAAAAACAAGATTTTCTCTATTTAAATCCTATTTATTTTCTTGAATTATTACAAATATATATGGTTTCTTCTATTTTCTAAAGTTCCCACTACTTCAAAAACGAGCTATATAAATAGGATATTCTCTTATAATCAATTTTGCTTATTATACTAATACAATAAAACTAATACTTCTTGCTTATAGTGTGTAATTCCCTACACTTTATCCAAGTATAGATGGTAGGTTTATTTCAAACCAGAAAAGATTCTACACAACTAATATTGCTTTACTGGCTATAATGTAGGGAACACACAGCTAGAATCTAAACTTATTTTGTAACTAACCATAAATAATAATTCTATTTAATTTATAAAATCCCAAATAGCTTTATATCCATCAAAAATATACCTAAATCTCAGTTATCGTTTTACCCTCACGTATAAAATCTGCCATAGTTGAGATACTCTTAAAAATAGCCATATCATCATCATCTACTTTTACACCAAATTTCTCATTGATACCGACAACTAATTCCATTGCATCAACTGAATCTAAACCCAATCCAGTTTCATCGGCATCATAAGCACTGAAGAGTGCTGCCTCGTAATCTATCATGTTGATATCAACATCATCAAGACCTAATCTCTCAATAATCATTTCTGCTACTTCGTATTCTAAATGCTTGTCTTCCATTGTAATCCTCCGTTTCATAAAAAAATATTCTGTAAAGCTATTTGTTTTGGATTTATTTACATTTTTATTTTAAAATCTTATCCTGCTCCATCATCTCCTCCTGTTCTGCTATTAAATATTAATAAATAGGAATTTTAATATAAATAATAGACAATATTTAAAATATCCATCTAAAAATTCCTAAAACGTATATATCTTTGAAAGGCAATCTGCTCTGGGCTAAGCTTATTATACTTTCTTAAGAACTCAATAATTTTTTCTTTCAGATATCCACTAATTGAAGAAACAATTTTCTTATCAGCACCACCATATTCAGGAATAATCTGCTCAATAATACCTAACTCTTTAAGGTCTTGCGCAGTTATCTTCATTATCTCAACTGCTTCTTCTGCTCGGCTACTATCCTTCCATAATATAGCTGCGTAACCTTCAGGAGATAGTATTGAATATAATGAATTTTCCAACATCCATACTTCATTTCCAACTGCAGTTGCTAACGCCCCACCGCTTCCTCCTTCTCCAATTATGATGCATAATATGGGAACTTTTAAATTAGACATTTCAAACAGATTTCTTGCTATTGCTTCTCCCTGACCACGCGCTTCTGCCTCCAAGCCACAAAATGCCCCTGGTGTATTTACAAAGCTAACTATTGGCCGATTGAATTTTTCAGCCTCCTTCATCAGCCTAATTGCTTTTCTATATCCTTCCGGTAAAGGCATACCACAATTACTTTTTATCGCTTCTTCAGGATTTTTACCTTTATGTCCAGCAATCACCGTAATCGGTTGTCCATTTAGTAAAGCAATTCCGCCTATAATTGCTTTATCATCGCTAAAATTACGATCTCCATGTAGTTCAAAAAACCAATCAAAAATATAATTTATGTAATCAAGTGCTGAAGGCCTTTCTAGTTTTCGTACTTCTTTCACCTTTTGCCATATGCTAATATCTTTTGAATAAAATTCTCTTTCTTTTGCAATTTCATTAGGAGTAAATTTTAAATTATCATTATTATTAAAATTAACATAGGTAGAATATTTCTTATTTGCAATTATCAAGTAATATAGTGTTCGTTTTAAATCTTCTCGTTTTACCACACCATCAATAATGCCATGCTTCACTAGATTTTCAGCTGTTTGAGCACCTTCAGGTAAATCACATCCAAGTGTTTGCTTAATTACCCTAGGCCCAGCAAAGCCAATCAGAGCATTTGGTTCAGCAAGTATTATATCTCCCAACAACGCAAAACTTGCTGTTACACCACCCATTGTAGGATCAGTTAAAATCGATATATATAAGAGACCAGATTCGGAATGTCTCTTTAATGCTGCTGAAGTTTTTGCCATCTGCATTAACGAAATTATTCCTTCCTGCATACGTGCTCCACCAGAACAGCAGAATAATAATATTGGCAATTTTAATTCTGTCGCTTTTTCAACAGCTCTGGTAATCTTTTCACCAACTACATACCCCATGCTACCCATTAAAAATTTCGAATCACATACACCCATAATAATAGGTTCTCCGAAAATAGTAGCTTGGCCAACAATAACCGCTTCATCAAGACCTGTTTTACTTTTAGCATCCCTTATTTTTTTCTCATACTCTTTATCTCCTAATGGATTGCACATCTGCAAATTATCAAACCATGATTCAAATGATTTTGAATCAGTTACCATCTTAATCCTACTAATCGCATCAATCCTTATATAGGCTCCACATTCATAACATATATATTTTTTCATCTTTACTCTTTTTTTATCAACTGCCTTTTTACATTTATGACAAATAATTACTTCAATAATATGTGGAAAGCTTGGCTCTCTTTTGATACTATTTCCTTGATTTCTATTTAATTTTTCAATATTCATATCATATGTACCTTTGAAATTTAACAAGTTTGTGAATTATTGATGGTTTCAATTGTTGGTTCAAGCTGTAAAGCATTTAGGTGACCTCTTAATTTAAGGCGAACAATTTTTTTTGAAATAAGAAATTCCACATCGCATTGTATTGATACTAACACTACATTAATTCATCAAATGATGACAAAACTTCATATGCCCTCTCTTCTAAGTCATCTTCATAAGCTCCAAACCTTGAAATAGACATAGCCGTATTACAGCCAACAAAAAAGGCAACCTTACAGATCATTTTCAATATCTTTTCTAACACTCTTTCTATCATTTCTTTATCCTCCATGGTTTACAAACTATTATTAAAGCAGCAACCGCTGTTTCAATCAACACAGTAAAAATAAAAATACTTTTATTAAAAAACAGTAATGCAACTATACCATATGTAATCACAACAATAAGCGTAACCATCTTACCCCGTTTTATTACTTCTCCTTTTAATCTTTTCCTATTGGTTTTCATAGGCGCATATAAAAAAAATACAACAGCATCAATAAAAAATAACAAACCACTAATCAACAAGAAGATAACGTCACTTCCCCAAAATAGTGATAACTTGAAAGTTAAAATAAAAATCCCTATCATAATAGTAGTACAACCAAGTCTAGTATTTGCATGGTAGCCACCTGCATACTCTCTAATGCTGCAAAAGCAAAGAGTATACCATATTGCTGACCTCACATCTCCCAATATCAAACCTACTAGTAAGATACATATCAACTGCAAGAGTAATGTTACCAATACATCGAACCCTAATTGATATATTATTGAATATTCTTGATTAATGATTCTTTTATTTACTAAATGATTCACTATTTTCATATATGGTTCCAACATAATTTGTACCACCTTTTTAATAAATCTATCAAGAAAAAATATATTTGGCAACTTCCTTGTCATTTATAACCGCTTTTTGTCAAGTTTAGCATTTTATGTATCATGATTTTTGCATTATAACAGAAAAACTGTTGCAAAATAATCAGTTTCTTTACTTGCAACAGTCTATATATTAGCTTATTCAAAATATAATAACAATTCTATAACAAATTCCTTTTCTAAAATATTTGTAATTATTGTACCATTATATTTCTTAACAATTTCATGAACACTTCTGAATCCCCAGCCATGAAATGCTTTATCCTCTTTAGTAGTTTCCAATAATATGTTATCTAGTTCTCCTCTGGCTGAATTACGCATTTCTATATAAATACATCCCCAGTTTTCTTTCATGTTAAAATATATATGTCGTAATTCTCTTGGCACCTTATCTTGTGCTTCCACCGCATTATCGAACAAATTCCCTATCATCAATGCCATATCCATTTCATTTATACATTGATAATTACCGGGATAGATGTTTTTTTCAATACGAATATCCAATTCTACCAAATGTTCTACCCTGCTATCTATAATTAAATCCCATAAATGCTTACTCTTTACTAACCTTCTCTTTTCACCGGACATATCTTCTATTATTTTTTTTAGTTCCTGTCCTGCTTTTATAATTCTTTCTTCATCTACCAAGTATTGTATAGCGAGCATTTTATTTATAATATCATGCTTAAACCTTATTACTTCATTCCTGCTATCATACAATTTTTGGTAGGCATCTGTTTCTATCTTAATCATTTGTAGTAATGCTGAATTTTTTTGCTTCTGTGCTTCACTCCTTATTCCATTAGCGGCATAACAAAAAAGAGCTATCAATAGTATTATCATTAAAATTACCATTACCAATATGCTTATCTTACTCTTATAGCTGATATTTTCGTGCATTACAATATTAGCTAAGTTTAAAAGTAGAAAAAGCGTAATAACTGGTATCACTATATTAATTAAAATATACCAGTTTTTGAATAAAAAAATGATATGCTTTTTTAATCGAATTATTAACAAAACATATAAAAATAGTAATATCCCTGCCATGCATAAGAATATCCCTCTATCAGGATGATTTGTATTAGTCCAGGATATAATCCCATTTTTCCCTGCCATATCTATTAAAAAGACAGCAACACTAACTCGTCCAAACATACCGACATAATATAAGATGAATCCAGCAATATGCTCATACCATTTACCATTCAATTCTAAATACGAATAACTTATAATAATTACGATATCACCTACAATAACCCATGGCTCGTAATTATTCATCGAATCAGCAATAAGAATATTGATAATCAGTAAACACATTGCTAAAGCAAATGTTGCAATTTTCCTTATTCCCTGATGCTTTCCACCATAAAAGTACCTCATAAAACCAAGAAATAAAACTGATTCCCACGTACTGGCTATGACTTCATTTATTTCCATACCTCATTCCCTTTCATATGCTTCATTACATATTCTGTAAATTGCTTTTGGTATGACCTTGAAATAGGAGCTGTTTTGCCATTCGTGAAAATGATTTCATGCCTTTTTATTTTCTCAACATACGACATATTTACGATATATCTTGAATGTATTCTAACAAAGTCAAACTCTTCTAATTCCTCAAGAAGTTCAGATATTTTCATTCTGATCAGTTGGATTTCTTGATTAGCATAATGTAATTCTATATAATGTTCTTCATTTTTACAAAATATCACTTTGGATGGAAAAATTTTTTCTCTTTTTTTCCCTACCATTATGTTTATAAATATTTTCTTCTTATCGAATATTAATTGTATTACTTTCATAGATTTCATCAAATCTTCATCCAGTTTTTCTTTTCTAACAAAAGCTCTTGGTCTGACAAATATGGATTCCTGCATAAATGTATCATATGAACTGACAAATACTACTTCGCTTTCTATCCCTTTCTCTCTCAATAATCTCACCACATCAATTCCTGACAAACCTGGCATTTTTATGTCCATGAAATAAATGTCATACAAATATGGGATATCCAATATTTCCGAAGCATTCTGTGCAGTTTTAACCTCAATTTCAAAATTATTCTCATTGGCAATTAGCAATATCTTTGTAGTCAATAAATTTGCAAATTCCAAATTATCATCTAAAATAATAGCAGTCACCATAATTTACCTCCTTATAAAATATCAAAATATAATAATATTTTCTATTTATTTGATAGCAAAAAAAGAATTAGCAAAATGTAAACATATATTATGTTACAAAAAATAACTATAGGTCTTTAGTACTATTTAAAATTATCATATAATTAAAAAAAATAAAAGTACCAAATTGAAAAAATTATAATAAAAAATAGATATATAAGAATTTTCAGAAATGACATGTTCAAATTGTCAATCAATTATAATATATATGTAAACAAATCAGCACTACAACACATCCCCCTTCCGCCACTTCTTCGGACTCACCCCATATTTCTCCTTAAAAATCCGATAAAAATAGCTCAGGTTACTATATCCAACCGCCAACCCCACATCTGTAACAGACAGATTGGTATTTTGCAGCAGGAATTGTGCCTGGGAGAG
>Ga0153948_1000427_pt1 | contig 22997 bp, 14 predicted proteins | sample TSNJ032MetaG_FD_104696 | JGI IMG/M metagenome (GOLD analysis project Ga0153948, IMG submission 104696) | Attine ant fungus gardens microbial communities from New Jersey, USA - TSNJ032 MetaG | ecosystem: Host-associated > Fungi > Mycelium > Unclassified | place: USA: New Jersey, Wharton State... | reverse complement strand
TCCGGGGGGCAGCGCCTACGGTTTGCTTCGCTGCACCTCCTCTCGCTGTGTTTGGCTGCGCCAAACGGTCGCTGCGCTCCCACCCCCGGATAAATCCCTCCACTCAGCCTGCCGACGGGCCTTCAGATCAAAAGCGGTACTCGAGCTAACGCTCATTGTGTTGAGTGGGGCGGCTTCGCCGCATGGGATGCGCGCAATCTGTACTGTAGGAGCCAGCCTGCTGGCGATGGCGGCCTGACAGCCGACCAATCTCTATCTGAATACACCCAATCCCCTGTAGGAGCTGCCGAAGGCTGCGATCTTTTGATCGGCTTTGGCTTTGGCTTTGGCTTTGGCTCTGGCTCTTGATGTGGCTTTTGATCTTCAGCCCCTTCGGCAGGCCGAGCGTAGGTGTCCATCAGGGGGAAGGCGCGCAGCGCCGTGCGGCGAAGCCGCATACATCGAGAGGAGGTGCAGCGAAGCAAACCGTAGGCGATGCCCCCTGATGGACACCGTAGCGAGGGAACACTGAGCCTAAGCGAAGTGCCGTACGCCGGGGGAAGCCTTTTTGGTTACTTTTTCGGCGTTTGGAAAAAGTGACTCGCTGTAAGAGCGAAACCGCCAGCGGCAACACCCGAAGCAACGGATATGCCCCCAATCCAACCATTGACCGGTCACCACCCGATGCGTAGCCTTGCACTTTCGAGGTTCTTCGGCCCACGCCGAAGCTAAGAAGGGAACGCGGTCAAAGCCGCGGCTGCCCCCGCAACTGTGAACGGTGAAGTTCGTTGCCACGCCACTGCCAGCTCAATCCACAGAGCCCGCGGGAAGGCGCAGCGAACGCCAGGCTCAAAACCTGAACACCGTCAGCCAGGAGACCTGCCTCGTCACAGATTTCTCACTACAACCGGGCGGGGTGATCCGGTGGCGAATTCTTCCGCGCGCACGCTCGCAGCGGATCTCGTCCCGCATGCCCGCCACCTTGCCAAAGGGCATCCGATGAAAACACTGGCCAAACTCCCCGTCACCATCGTCACCGGTTTCCTCGGCTCGGGCAAAACCACCTTGCTGCGCCATATGCTCGACAACGCTCAGGGCCGCCGCATCGCGGTGATCGTCAACGAATTCGGCGAGCTGGGCATCGACGGTGAAATCCTCAAGCAATGCACCATCGGTTGCACCGAAGAAGAAGCCACCGGCCGCGTCTACGAACTGGCCAACGGCTGCCTGTGCTGCACGGTGCAGGAAGAGTTCTTCCCGGTGATGCGGGAACTGGTTGCCCGTCGCGGCGATCTCGATCACATCCTGATCGAGACGTCCGGTCTGGCCCTGCCAAAACCGCTGGTACAAGCCTTCCAGTGGCCGGAAATCCGCAGCGCCTGCACCGTTGACGCGGTGATCACCGTGGTCGACAGCCCGGCTGTGGCCGCTGGTACTTTTGCCGCGTTCCCGGATCAGGTCGATGCCCAACGCAAACTCGACCCGAACCTCGATCACGAGTCGCCGCTGCATGAACTGTTCGCCGACCAACTGGCCAGCGCCGATCTGGTGATCCTCAACAAGGCCGACCAGACCAGCGCGGAAGATCTGGCTCGCGTTCGCGCTGAAGTCGCCGAAGAACTGCCGCCAGCAGTGAAGATCATCGAAGCCAGCAACGGTCGTTTGCCGCTGGACGTGCTGATCGGTCTCGGTGCCGGATCCGAAGAACATATCGACAGCCGCCACAGCCATCACGATCACCACCACGAAGGTGATGACGATCACGATGACCACGATCACGACGCCTTCGACTCGATCTCCATTGAACTGCCGCAAGCCGATGAAAGCCTGCTGCTCGACGCGCTGACGCAACTGGTGGTCCAGCATGGCATTCTGCGGGTGAAAGGTTTCGCGGCGATTCCGAACAAGCCGATGCGCCTGTTGATTCAGGGTGTGGGCACGCGTTTCGACAAGCACTTCGACCGCCAGTGGGGCGCTGACGAAGCGCGCGTCACCCGTCTGGTGCTGATCGGTCAGGAACTCGACGCCGCGCAACTCGAAGCGCAACTGCGCGCCGCGCTTAGCGTTTAAGCCATGCACCTGCTCAGGACCCAGCCCGGCGGTTTCGTGTCGGATGACAACATTGCCGACCTTGGACAAACCCCCGCCGAACTGGTGATCCTGTGCAGCGGCGATTCCAGCCTGGCGCTGCTCGCCGAAGCGGCGCAGCAGTTACCCGAGGATTACCCCAGCCTGCGCCTGGCCAATCCGATGCAGGTGCAGAATCATGCCTCGGTCGATCTGTATGTCGATGAGGTACTGCGTCACGCCAAGGTCATTCTGATTTCGCTGCACGGCGGCATCGCTTACTGGCGTTATGGCGTCGAGCGACTGGTGGAGTTGTCCGAACGCGGCGTGCAGGTGATTCTGGTGCCAGGCGATGATCGTCCCGACCCGGAACTCAGCGACCTGAGCACCGTGCCCGCCGAAGATCGCGACCGCCTCTGGCAGTTCCTGCGTCAGGGCGGTATGGGCAATGCGCTGGACTTCTTCCATTGCCTGGCCAACCGCTGGCTAGCGCGCGACTACGCCTGGGGCGAGCCGCAGGCCCTGCCGCGTACGGCGATTTACCACCCACAGAAAAACACCGCCGCACTGTGCGACTGGCAAGCCGAATGGCTGCCCGGTCAACCGGTCGCGGCGGTGTTGTTTTATCGCTCGCATTTGCAAGCGGCGAACACTGCGTTCATTGACGTGTTCTGCCAGCGCTTGCAGGCGGCGGGGCTCAATCCGTTGCCGATCGCCGTCGCCAGCCTGAAAGAACCCGGCTGTCTGAGTGTGGTCGAGGACTGGCTGGATGAGGTCGAGGCGGCGGTGATTCTCAACACTACCGGCTTCGCGCAATCCAGCCCGGAAGCGCCGCATCTGCGGCCGTTCCGGCGCAATATTCCGGTGATTCAGGCGATCTGCGCCCAGGACAACGAACCAGGCTGGCGTGACAGCGAGCAAGGTCTGGGGCCACGGGATCTGGCGATGCACATCGCCTTGCCGGAACTCGACGGGCGCATCATCAGCCGGCCGATCAGCTTCAAGGATCTGGCCTGGCGCAGTGAGCGCAGTCAGTCCGACGTGGTCTGCTATCGGGCGCAACCCGAGCGCATGGATTTTGTCGCTGAATTGGCCCGGCGCTGGAGCGATCTGGCGCGGCTGCCGAACGCGGAAAAACGCATCGCGCTGATCCTCGCCAATTACCCGACCCGCGACGGTCGAATCGGCAATGGCGTCGGTCTCGATACGCCAGCGGCCGCGTTGAATATCCTGCGGGCGTTGCAGGCGGAAGGCTTCCCGTTGACGGCTGAGTTGCCGGACAGCGGCACCGAACTGATCCAGCAATTGCTCGGCGGCGTCAGCAACGACCTCGACAGCATCGACTTGCGTCCGTGCCAGCAAAGTCTGGCGATGGACGCCTATCTGGCGATGTTCAATGCGCTGCCGCAGGCCAATCGCGCGGCAGTGCTGGAACGCTGGGGCGCGCCGCAAAACGATCCGATGTGTCGCGACGGGCGGATGATGATCGCCGGGCTGCGTTTTGGTCTGACCTTCGTCGGCATTCAACCGGCGCGCGGTTATCAGGTCGATCCGAGCGCGGTGTATCACGACCCGGATCTGGTGCCGCCCCATGGCTATCTGGCGTTCTATTTCTGGCTGCGCAACACCTACGGCGCGCACGCGGTGATTCACGTCGGCAAGCACGGCAACCTCGAATGGTTGCCAGGCAAGGGTGTCGGCCTTTCGGAGAATTGCTGGCCGGATGCATTGCTCGGGCCGCTGCCGAATATCTATCCATTTATCGTCAACGATCCGGGCGAGGGCGCCCAGGCCAAACGGCGTACGCAAGCGGTGATCATCGACCACCTGATGCCGCCGCTGACCCGCGCCGAAACCTACGGCCCGCTGCGCAATCTGGAGCTGCTGGCCGACGAATATTACGAGGCGCAACTGCTCGATCCGCGTCGTGCGCGGGAGCTGCAGCGTGACATCCTGCAACTGGTGCGCGAGACGCAGATCGATCGCGAACTGCAACTTGATGCCGGTCTGGACAGCGACGCCGACGCAGCAATCTGGCTGCCGCGCCTGGACACCTATCTGTGTGATCTGAAGGAATCGCAGATCCGCGATGGCCTGCACATTTTCGGCGAGTCGCCGACCGGGCGTTTACGCATCGACACGCTACTGGCGTTACTGCGCATCCCGCGTGGCGACGGCAAGGGCGCGCAGTCGAGTTTGCTGCGGGCGTTGGCCAAGGCGTTTGAATTGGGCTTTGATCCGCTGGATTGTGCGTTGGCCGATCCGTGGAACGGCCCGCGCCCGCCGGAGCTGAAAAACGTCAGCGACGAAATCTGGCGCACTGCCGGCGATACCCGCGAACGCCTGGAGCTATTCGCCACCCACCTGATCTCCCAAGCACTACAAATCCCCTGTGGGAGCGAGCTTGCTCGCGAAAGCGGTGGGTCAGGTACATCAATGTCGACTGACACGACGCTTTCGCGAGCAAGTCGAATCGTCGCACCGTCGCTCCCACAAGGGGCAGGATGGGTCGAAGTCAACGCGATTCTGGACAACCTGCGCGAAGTCGTCGCCCCACGCCTCGACGCCTGCGGCCCCGCCGAAATGCGTGGTCTGCTTGACGCCCTCGGCGGCCGCTTCGTCCCCGCCGGGCCAAGCGGCGCGCCCAGCCGTGGCCGTCTCGACGTGTTGCCCACCGGGCGCAACTTCTATTCGGTGGATGTGCGCAACCTGCCGACCACCACCGCCTGGCGCATCGGTTTCCAGTCAGCCACGCTGATTCTCGAGCGGCATTTGCAGGATCACGGCGATCACCTGCGCCAGCTCGGCCTGTCAGTGTGGGGCACCGCGACCATGCGCACCGGCGGTGACGACATCGCCCAGGCCATGGCGCTGATGGGCGTGCGTCCGGTGTGGGCCACCGGCAGTCAGCGCGTCGATGATTTCGAGATTCTGCCGCTGAGCCTGCTCGACCGGCCACGGGTCGATGTCACGCTACGGGTCTCGGGCTTCTTCCGTGATGCCTTCGCCAATTTGATTCGGCTGTTCGACGCCGCCGTGCAAGCAGTGGCAGCGCTGGACGAGCCGGATGACCTCAATCCGCTGGCGGCGAAAGTGCGTGCCGAGCGCGAGGCGCTTTTGCAATCGGGGCTGGATGCCGACGCGGCGCGGCGCCAGGCCGGATGGCGGATCTTCGGCGCCAAACCCGGCGCGTACGGCGCGGGTGTACAGGGCGCCATCGATGGGCGTCTATGGCAGAGCCGTGAAGATTTGGCCGAGGTCTATCTGAATTGGGGCGCTTACGCTTACGGCGGGGCGGACGAGGGCACCGCCGCCCGCGAACAGTTCGCCCAGCGCCTGAGTCAGGTGCAGGCTGTGCTGCAGAACCAGGACAATCGCGAGCACGACTTGCTCGATTCCAACGACTATTACCAGTTTCAGGGCGGCATGCTCGCGGCGGTGGAAACCCTGCGCGGTGAAGCGGCGGCCAGTTATCACGGCGATCACAGCCAGCCGGATCTGCCGAAAATCCGTACCCTGAAAGAAGAACTGAACCGGGTGATCCGCTCGAGGGCGGCCAATCCGAAATGGATCGACGGGGTGAAACGTCACGGCTATAAAGGCGCGTTCGAACTGGCGGCGACGGTTGATAACCTGTTCGCCTTCGATGCCACCACGCAACTGATCGACGATCATCAGTATGCGTTGCTGGCGGACGCCTATTTACTCGATCCGGCGACCCGCGATTTTGTTCGTGAACACAATCCGCATGCGCTGCGCGACATGACCGAGCGCATGCTGGAAGCACAGCAGCGCGGAATGTGGCAAGAGCCCGGGGCCTATAAGAAAGCCCTGGAAAACCTGCTGCTGGATATAGAAGAAGACTCCTGACACACCGCAATCCCCTGTGGGAGCGAGCTTGCTCGCGAAGGGTGTGTCGGACAGCATTTCTGTAGCTGAAACACCGCTTTCGCGAGCAAGCTCGCTCCCACAGGAAATAGGCTTGGCTCCAACGATCTTCCGACAGACTACCGACCATGACCGAGTATTGAAGATGACCGACACCCCGCATTTCCCGCTCTCCGCCGTGGTCGGCGCCGATGACCTGAAACTCGCGCTGTGCCTGACCGCCATCGACCCGAAAATCGGTGGCGTGCTGATCGAAGGCCCGCGTGGCATGGCCAAATCCACCCTGGCCCGTGGCTTGGCCGATCTGCTCGCGAGCGGTCAATTCGTCACCCTGCCGCTGGGCGCCACCGAAGAACGTCTGGTCGGCACCCTCGATCTCGATGCCGCGCTGAGCGAGGGCCGTGCAAAGTTTTCCCCCGGCGTGCTGGCCAAGGCCGACGGCGGCGTGCTGTACGTTGATGAAGTGAACCTGCTGCCCGATCATCTGGTGGATCTGCTGCTCGATGTGGCGGCCAGTGGCACCAACCTGATCGAGCGCGACGGGATTTCCCATCGGCATTCGGCGCGATTCGTGTTGATCGGCACGATGAACCCGGAAGAGGGTGAACTGCGCCCGCAACTGCTCGACCGTTTCGGCCTGAACGTCGCCCTCAGCGGTCACACCGCGCCGACCGAGCGCGGGCAGATCATCCGTCGTCGACTGGATTTCGACAGCGATCCCCAGGCGTTCTGCGCGCAGTGGGAAGCCCGGCAGCAAGCGCTGCGCGAGCGCTGCGAACAGGCGCGCATTGCTTTGGCGAGCATCCCGCTGGACGACGACGCGTTGGCGAGCATCACCGAGCGTTGCTTTGCGGCGGGTGTCGATGGCTTGCGTGCTGATCTGGTCTGGCTGCGGGCTGCCCGTGCGCACGCAGCATGGCGCGGCGCTGCTGCGATTGCCGAGCAGGACATCGACGCCGTGGCGGAATTTGCCCTGCGTCATCGCCGTCGCGAGCCATCTTCGTCGAGTCCGCAATCGCCCGCACAGAGCTCGGCCAAATCCCAGGCTGAACCAAGCGAGGGGCAGGGCCAGTGGGGTGATATGCCCGCCCCGGCACTGGCCACGGGTGCTCGTCGCGAAGTGCCGAGCTGGCCAAAAAAGTAACCGGCATTCGTCCCCGATCCGACGCGGGGGCGAATGCCAGACCCCGTGCCGGACGCCTCGATCATGGACGCCAAGGCCAGCGCCACGCCGCGCGCAGCGGCCTGGTGAACTGGCCGGGGACGTTGCTCAACGGTCGGCCGCAGACACGCGCCGATCTGCAATTTCAGCTGCGCACTCGTTCTGCCCATGAATTGTGGCTGGTGATCGTCGACGCCTCGGCATCGACGCGTCGGCATCAGGCACTGAGCGATGCCAAGGGCTTGCTCGCGCAATTGTTCGATGACGCTTATCGGCAGCGGGCACGACTGGCCTTGCTGACCGCCAGCGGCAGCGCGCCGAAATGGCAGGTGCAAGGTCTGAAGGCATCGAGTGGCTTGCGCACCTGGTTGGAGGCGTTGGGGGCGGGCGGCGGCACGCCGTTGGTTGCGGCGTTGACGCAGGCGCAGCAATGGCTGGCGCAGCGACAGAAGCGCTTTCCCGCCGAGCAGCAGCGCTTGCTGGTGGTGACGGATGGGCGATTGAAAGCCTTGCCGCCGCTGTCGCCGCTGGAATGTCCGGGATTGTTGATCGACATTGAGCGCGGGCCGATCCGCCTGGCTCGGGCGCGAGAATTAGCGGCAGCGCTGAATGTGGATTATCGGCATATCGATGATGTGTGATGCCCGTGCGGGCCTCTTCGCGAGCAGGCTCGCTCCCACAAGGAATGTGAACGCTGCTTTACCTGTGGGAGCGAGCTTGCTCGCGAAGAGGCCACCTCGGTTCAAACGGATATCATCAAAACTTGCAGCGCTGCTCTATGCTCCACCCCAGCCCAATCACAAGGAGTGAATCATGCGGGTACTGGTCGCCAATCCTCAGGATGATTTTCGCGTCAAAGCCTACGCCGGCACCAACGGCGTGCTGCTCGCCATGGACCTGGCCGAACCCCGGCGCAAAGGCCTGCTCGGTTTTGCCATCGAAAAGCAGCAGGGCGACAAACCGTGGTTGTTCCTGTTCAACAGCCTGACGTTTCCCGGCAAGGCCCACACGTTCCCGCAATATCACGCCACGCCGAGCGATAAGGCGCCGCTGCAGAAATTCCGCTGGGCCGATTACGCGGTCAATCCGGGCACGACGATGTACTATCGCGTGCATCTGGCCTACGGCACGGCGGATGAGCCGCAACTGGGCGAATCGCTGGAACTGAGCATCATCAGTGACGACGGCCACCCGGTTAATCAAAGCGTGATCTTCAACCGCGCCGTGGCTGCCAGTCAGGCCTTTCAGCGCAAATTCCCCGACCTCGACGCGCAGATCAGCGCCAACAAGAACCTGCCCATCGAAGCCTGGCCCGACGCGGCACGACTGTGGCTGGAGAACGGACTGCTGGAGCGATTGCTCGGTTACATCGAGCGTGCCGTGGACGCCAATTGGGCGCTGGATATCGCGATTTACGAGTATCAGTTGCAGGCGATCATCGATGCCGTGAACGCGGCGTTCGCCCGAGGGGTACAGGTGCGGGTGCTGTATCACGCCCAGCCTGATGACCCGGATACAACCCTCAACGAAGCGAACCTTGCCCAATTGCCGGCGGCAAACAAGCGGGGCCGGGTCACTCACAATATTTTTCACGACAAATTCATCGTCCTCAGCCGAGTCGATGGCGCCGGTCAGCGGCAACCGCAGGCCGTGCTATGCGGCAGCACCAATTTCACCGCCAATGGCGTGTATCGCCAGGCCAATGTGGTGCATACGCTCGACGATGTGACGATTGCCACTGCCTATCTGCAAACGTTCGATGAGGTCTGGGCCAACCCCGCCGACGTCGCTGCGACGCGCAGCTGGATCACCGAGCACAACCCGATGGACCCGACGCAGCCGCTGTTCGCCGGGTTCTCGCCACGCAGCGGTGGCGGCGATTTGCGCGAGTTTGTCGAGATCATCGAGGCGGCCAGGAAGGACGTGCTGTTCGTCACCGCGTTCACCTTGCCGGACGCGATCCTCAACGCGCTGCTCGGCAAACCGCATGACGACATTCTGCGTTACGGCCTGCAAAACACCGCGAGCAGCATCACCGGTTTTCATGCCGACCGCACCGCCGAATTCGCTGCCACAGCTTTGCTCAACACCGGGCTGGAAGGCTGGCTGAAAGAAAACATGAAAGGCCAGAAGGGCAACCTGCTGGTGCACACCAAAGCCGTGATCACCGACTTCACCACCGATGCGCCGACCATCATCAGCGGCAGTCACAACCTCAGTACGTCAGCCAGTAACGGCAATGACGAGAATTACCTGATCATCCGTGGCGATACCGATCTGGCGGATCGCTATGGCCTGGAACTGCTGCGCTTCTATGAGCATTACCGTTTTCGCTATTTCGCGAAAAAACTCGAGCTCAAGCAGGTGAGTCCGCTGGCGGTGGATGACAGCTGGACTCACGATTATTACGTGGAGGGGGATTTACGCCAGCTGTCGCGGTTGCGCTTTGCCGGACGATGACAGCCAACCGTAGGAGCTGCCGCAGGCTGCGATCTTTTGACTTTGTTTTTTTAAGGTCAGGATCAAAAGATCGCAGCCTTTGGCAGCTCCTACAGGGAGGGGGCGGTGGCCAGTTGATACAGATTTTGAAATGATTTGGCGCTGTAGAAAATGTGCCTTGAGCCTGTACGCTCCAAGGCCATTTTTCATTCAGGATTTGCATGAACACCCTCTTGGAGCCTCCCAGTCGTACCTTCTCCTCGCGCCCAGGCGCGGTCTTGACGCACTCGCAGCATCCGGTTTTCCGACTCCCGACTATCGTTGACAACGCGGCTTCAGAGCCTTCGCGTTGCACTTTGCCGTGCCCGGCAGCCTGAATTCACTGAAGAGAGATCGAGACATTTATGGAATGGTTAGCGGATCCCACGGCCTGGTTAGGCTTGTTGACTCTGATCGTGCTGGAACTGGTGCTGGGTATCGACAACCTGGTGTTCATCGCGATCCTGGCGGACAAACTGCCGCCGCATCAGCGCGACCGTGCGCGAATCATCGGCCTGTCGTTGGCGCTGATCATGCGCCTGGGCCTGTTGGCGAGTATTTCCTGGCTGGTCACCCTCACGCAGCCGTTGTTCGAGGTGTTCGGCAAGAGCTTCTCCGGCCGTGACCTGATCATGCTGTTCGGTGGTGTGTTCCTGCTGTTCAAAGCGACGATGGAGTTGCACGAACGACTTGAGGGCCACGTCGGCCAGCGCTCGACCAATGCCGCTTACGCATTGTTCTGGCCGATCGTGGCGCAGATTGTGGTACTCGACGCGGTGTTCTCGCTGGACGCGGTGATCACTGCGGTCGGCATGGTCGATGAACTGGCGGTGATGATGATCGCGGTGATCATTTCCATCGCTCTGATGATCGTTGCCAGCAAGCCGCTGACGCGTTTCGTCAACGCCCACCCGACGGTGATCATGCTGTGTCTGGGCTTTTTGATGATGATCGGTTTTGCCCTGACCGCCGAAGGCCTGGGTTTCCACATCCCGAAAGGTTATCTGTACGCGGCGATTGGTTTCTCGATCCTGATCGAGGTGTTCAACCAGATCGCTCGTGCTCGACGCAAGCGCTCGATGCAAGGCATGCGGCCGATGCGTGAGCGCACGGCGCATGCGGTGATGCGCTTGCTGGGCGGACGCAAGCTGGCGGTGGAGGAGGTCGGCGAGGAGATTTCCGACTTGCTGGACGACGGTGAAGCACCGAGTGCGGAGCTGTTCGACCGCCGTGAGCGAGTGATGATCAGCGGTGTGCTGCAACTGGCCGAACGGCCGATTCGCAACCTGATGACCGTGCGCGCCGACGTCGACACCATCGATCTGGCCGACGACGCCGAAACGATTCGCACAAAATTGATGCACTCGTCGTATTCGCGTCTGCCGCTGATTCGCGACGGCGCGGTGGATGAGCCGCTGGGCTTCGTGCACAAGAAGGAACTGCTCAAGGAATACCTGGCCGGTACCGAGCCGAATCTGGAGCACCTGGCGCGCAAGACCATCAACCTGCTCGACAGTTATTCGATTCTCAATGCGCTGGAGCAGATGCGCACGGCGTCGACCCACATCGCCTTCGTGGTCAACGAATTTGGTGACTTCGTCGGTGTGTTGACCATGACCGACATCCTCGAATCGATTGCCGGCGAACTGCCCGATGCCAGCGAAATCGAGGGGCCGGACGTGATCGAGGAGCAGGGCGGGTTTGTCGTCAGCGGCGCACTGAACCTGATGCGCGTGCGAGAACGCACGGGGTTTGGTGCTCAGCCAACCGAGGACTATCAGACCTTGGCGGGGCTGGTGATGAGCCTGCTGGATCGCTTGCCGATGAAGGGTGATCGCCTGCAGTACGAAGGCTGGCAAATGACCGTGGTGGCCGTGGAAGAGCGACGGGTGACGCGGGTGTTATTGGTGCGTGAAATCGTGTAATCCTTGGGCGCTCCTTTCGCGAGCAGGCTCGCTCCCACTGTGGAATCTGTTCCACAGTGGGAGCGAGCCTGCTCGCGAATGCAATCTGTCCTGCGTCACAAAATCACTGATGAAAAGTGAAGCGATCCTTGCCCGTATGCTTTGACTCATACAACGCGTCATCCGCCTTGACCAGCGCCTGATTCAAAGTATCGCCATCCTCCACCCGAGTCACACCCACACTGATCGTGACCGGGTGCTGTGTCGGTTGCTCGCGAACCATCCGGCACAACTCGCCCGCCAGCGCCTCGACATCCTCGCGCCGCACACCCGTCAGGTAAATCGCAAACTCTTCGCCGCCCAGACGCGCGAAATCGTAGTGCACCATCACTGACTTGATATCGGCTGCCACGCGTTTGAGCACTTCATCACCGATGTCGTGACCGTACACATCATTCACTTTCTTGAAGTTGTCGATGTCGATCATCGCCAGGTAATGGTCGTGCTCGCGAGGGACCGCTTGCAGGTGTTTTTGCGCCACTGTCATGAACGATCGACGGTTGGGGATTTCGGTCAGCGTGTCGTTATAGGCCTGATCCAGCAGCAGCCGGGACATGATGTAGTTGTAGAGCTTGGCCTCACGCAGTTTGAGAAAGGTGTAGATCGTCAACGAGCAGAGAAACACGCTGTAGCAAGCGGTCATCACGCCACGCAACTCAATCAGGGTAGTTGGGGTGTTGATGAACGGGTTGAGGACCAGCCAGATGATCACCTGCGTCGCAAAGAACGCCCAGCGACTCAGTGGCAGCACCGAAACGCTATACAGCATGCTGGCCGCAGCGAGCACCAGCCAGGAGCTATGAACGGCGGGCGGGATGCCGGTGACGATCAATCGCACGCCCACGGTAAGGCCGAGTACGAACAGCAGCGTGATCACGTCAAAATGCCGGGCCTTGCGGGTGAAGCCCAGCACCACGGTCAGCGTTGCAAAGAACGTGATAAAAGCCATCGAGCGCCAGGTGAAGCCTTGTGCACCGAGAAAACTGACAACCAGATCGAAGACCAGCCAGATGGCGATACTGGCGGCGTAAATCAGCAGGCTGAACGTGTGCAGTCGTTCGAATTCATGCTGGATGAACTCGGCCCGCAACTCGGCGGGCGCGGTTTTCTTCAGTACCTGCTCTTCAATGAGTTTGTACATTGCTGGCTTGCTGCTTGCGCTGGTTGTCGAGGATCACCCGGCCCCACGGGCGGTAACGCAGGGAAAATACCGCGCTGGCGTGGCAGCCTGTGGAGGTCGCATCGGGCGGCGCAGGTTCGGCACGAAAGGCCTGTCCCTCGGCACTGACCTGCCGAAATGCCTCGCGCACGATGCCCACGGAGCAGGGCAGTGCATTGGCATAGCCGTTGCGTACCACTGGCGACAGTTTCTGCGTACCGGCGCCATCCTGCCACCACACCTGAATCCCGGCAGAGCTCAGTTCGCCCAGCCACTGCGCGTTTACCCCCGGCGCGAGTTTGCCGGCGCTGAATGCACTGATGTGCAACGGCGCATCGAGCTTGCTGGCGAAATCCTTGAGCTGGCGTTGCAATGTGGCTCGGCGATCTGTCGCCAAAAAGTGCAAGTCGTCCAGCTCCAGTGGCAGATACCAGCCACTGACCGGCAGCTTCCAGTCCTTGCGCAATGTTTGCTGTTGCGCCAGTGACTGGCCCAACTGGGCCTGCCAGTAGGTGCCGAGGCCGGCACTGTCGAGTTCTTCGATGCGCTGGTAATAGGCCGGATCCATCTTCAACCCGAGCACCAGTTGCAAGCCTTGTTGTTGCGCCAGCTGCAGGCTATTGGCGAGCCAGCCGTTGGCACCGCCAAAGTCCGAATCACCATAGGCTGTCCACTGCACGATCACGCTGCGGGCCCCCTGACGCGCAGTGTCTCGCCATATTTGCTGCCACTGAGCCTGACTGAGGCTGGCATCGACATTCAGCGGTTGGTAAAACACGCGCTCGTCGGCACGCACAAAGACTGCGCCAAGCAGCAGACAGAAAAACAGCATCCAGCGCGCCATCAGAAATTCCACTCCACGCCCAGCAACACACCGTTGCCACCGTCATACAGATTGCCGCCCAGCGATTGCTGGTACTCGGTGCGCACCGTCAGTTTCGAGCGGTAAGCGTTGTAACGATCATCGTCGTACCACCATTGCCAGCGCAGACCGACCCCGGTGCGCAGATCCTGACGCCAGTCGTTGCTCGGGTCCTGACTGGCGAACTCCAGAAAGCCATACGGCATGATCGTCTGCGCGGCGTTGGACGGCAGCTTCCACGCGTGACCTTGCTGGAAACGCGACAGCCACTGATGGTCGCCAGCCTTGGTCCACCACGCGGCATCCAGGTAGAGAAAACGCTCATCCCAGTCGCTTTCATCAACGCGCCAGTCGTTGCGGTACTGGCCCTGATCGAGGAACGAGGCCGTGGCGCGCAACAGGTAGTCGGTAGTGGTGTGGCCGTCCTGGCGATGATCGTCGAGCTGATCCGAGAGCTTGTGCGGATTGATCATCTGCCCAAGGCTCAGACCGTGGTTGTCCTGGTCGTCGAACTGGCTCTGCTTGTAGATTTCAGCGTAGAGGTTGATGTTTTGCGTACCCCACGGCTTGTAGCGCAGACCGACACCCGCTGCAGCGGATTCGGCGTAGCTGGAACGGCTCTGACCACCGAGCAGAACCCGCCCGTAGACTGACAGCGTGCTGCCCGCGCGGCTCGGTTCTTCGCCCAGCGCGTGGTCCCACATCGCTACTTGCACGTTCTGCGAGCGGGCACTGCGGCGTGTACCTTTGCTGTTGTCGTCGCGCAGGAAATCGTTGGTCGATACCCCCGCAGGCGACCAGGTGCTGGCGAGAGTGAAGCTGTCCCGTCGTGACAGGGTTTCGTGGGCACGACGCTGGCGGTAGCGCCGGGCTTCCATGCTGCCGTCTTCGTCGTCGGCGGCAACCGGGTTCCGCTCCAGATCAATGACCCGACGCAGCTCCTTGCGCGCCGAGGCGCTGTCTTCGACTTCGTCATAGCGCCAGGCCAGGGTTTCGCCGAGACGATAATCCTCGGGGAAGTCCCGGGTGGCCTGCTGCAGATAAGGGATCGCCCGGGCGCGCTCTTCGCGAGTCGGCGCGCCGGACAGGCGCATACCGTAATCGGCGCGGTAACGCGGGTTGTCCGGCTCACGGCGTACCGCTTCCGCGAGCCACGCATTGCTTTGCGCCAGGTCGCCGGCCTTTTGTGCGGTGACAGACGCGGCATAGAAATGCCCGGCATCCGGCGCTTGCTGCAAGGCCTGACGCTGGCGCTGCAAGGCTTGGGAGTGGTCGCCTCGGGCATTGGCAATCGCTGCGCCGAGCGCCCATTCGTTGGCACCGCGAGTCCTGCTTTGTTGCCAGTAACCCTCGGCAGCCTGGCTGTCACCGGCATTCAGCGCGCTACGGCTGGCGGTCAGGCGGGCGTTGTCGCTGAGTTCGGCGGCAGGAATGCTGCGCCAGATCGCCAAGGCACCAGCGGAGTCGCCCGCAGCTTCCAGCGCGTAGGCCAGCGGCAAACGGCTGCTGCGATCCCCGAGTTTTTCCGCTTGCTGGTAATAAACCACCGCTTCACCGGGGCGATCCGGCATGGCGCAACGGCCGAGCGCACGATAATCGCCAGCGGCTTGCGGGTGATTGCCAAGCGCTTGCTGCACGGCATTGCATTGACCGTTTTCCGCCAGTTGCGCAAGCAACTGGCCGCGAGTGGCACCGTCGATATGACGGATCAGTGATGCCATCCGCTGCTGCTGTGCGGGCGTGGTCTCTTTGGCTGACGCGTAGATTCCGGCCAGACGCTGCAGCGCGGTGCCTGGCAGGCGTGCGCCGAAGCGGTCATAGGCGTTTTCCAGCAGTTCCTGCGCGTGGGCACGATCACCGCTGTCGAGTGCGAGGAAACTGGCCTGATTCAGCGACGCCAGATCGCCGGTCTGACGGTAGTGGTATTCCCACAGCGTTTGTTCCTCGGTGCGACGCCCCATGGTTTGGGCCTGTTGCGCGCGGCGTTTGACCACTGCCGGGGTCTGTGGCTGCCCGGCGAGCCAGACCATGACCTTGCTGCTCTGGCCCTGTTCCTGCCAGACATCGAGCAGTTGCGCCTGTCGCCGACTCTCCCACGGTTGCGGCAACGTCGTGCTCTGCAGCAGATCGGTGGCTTGCAGGCGCTGGGCGAGCACCAGCCACGCTTGTGGATCATCGCTTGGCTGGCAACTGCGCAGTTGTGTCAGTGCGGCTTCAGGGTCGTGACGCGACAACCAGTCGGCGGTTTCCAGACAGGGGCGCTGCAGGTCGTTGCTCAGGCGTTGAACGCTGGGCACATCGTCGGTCTGGCGTGCCAGTTCCCACAGCCGATGGCGTTGCGCCGGATCCGCCAGGTCTTCGGCAGGCAGTGACTGCAGCCAGCGCTGAGCCTGTTGATCGTGGCCCATGGCGATGGCGCGATCGACCATCGCCAGACGCACCTTGCGCGCGGCCGCAGGACTTGGGGCCTGTTGCAGCAGTTGTTGCAGCGGTTTTTCGTCCAGGCGCTGCACATAGGCGTTGGCCAGACGTTGCCAGCCCACGGCATCCAGTTGGTTGCGCGCCGCGAGCGGTGCCAGTTGCTCGATGGTGCCGCTCCAGTCGCGCAGTTGCTCGGACCAGTTGGCGCGGGCCAGACGCAAAATGTTGTCGTCGCCCTTGGGCGCCAGTTGCGCCAGCCAGTCGTGGGCCTTCGCCGCACCGCCGAATTTGGCCAGGCTCAGGCTGTAGGCCTGCCACAGGCGCACGCGGTCATTGAGGTCGCTGGTCGCCATCCATTGCTCGACCTGGGTGCTGCTCGGCGGATCCTGTTCGATCCAGGTCAGACGCAAGTCCAGCGTCGCTTCGCTGTCATTGGCCGGCAAGGCTTCGACGGCGTCCTTGTAACGCCGCTGTTTAGCCAGCGATTCCACCAGCAACGCCCGCGCTTCGTCGTTCTTCGGGACCTTTTCCAGCAGGTGGCGCATCAGCCGTTCGACTTCTTTCCAGTTGCCTTTTTTGGCTTCGCGGTAGCTGCGGTCCATGTAGGGATAGCTGCGGAACTGTTCAAAGTCGCTCAGCGGCGCGGCGTGCAGCGGGTAGGCGCTGCTCAGGCCGAGCAACAGGCTGCCCATCAGCAAGGTGTGACGATGTACGGGTTTCATGCGACCTCCCGGACGATGCGGTAAGCCGCTTGTTGTTCACTGGCCTGATCGGCCAGGGCTTGCTGGAGTACTTGCTCCGTGATCATGCCGCGGGAAATCAGGTGTTCGCCGAGGGACATCTTGTCCGCATCGAAGTCGATCAGCGCCTGATTGAACAGGGTCGGCGGCACCATGCCGCGCACCTGCAGCAGGTTGCCAAGCAACACCTGATGGCGGCTCACCCGTTCCAGCAGAGCTTCGTCGTCCTGATGGCGCTCAAGCACTTGCAGCATGTGACGCACTTCCTCACTTTGCCGGGGGCTGGCGTACCAGTAGCGAATCCCCAGCGTTACCCGGCCTTGCGGTGCCAGTCGGCAGCGCACCGGACGTTTCAACTGGCGACTGATCGCGCCGAGCGAAACCTGGCTGACCGGACCTTCGGAGGCCAGCACCAGAGTCTCGCCTTCCTCGGCGACCGGCAGCACGCCGTAGTGGGTCGCAACCCGTCGCGGCACGGCTTCGATCAGACGTTTATCGAGCTTGAACGGATTGAGCGGTGCCCATTCCAATTCGAGCTGTTCGGCCAGTTCTTGCACCAGTTGGGTGCTGTTGATGTACTCACGCAGCAGCAGTTCACGGCCCAAACGGCGACGCACTGGACTGGTGATCGCGGCTTCGAGTTGTTCTTCGGAGAGCAGGCCTTTTTCCACCAGTCGATGGCCCAGCGGCGTGCGTTGGGCCTTGGTTAATGCCGGAAATTCGTGGGTTGTCTTGTCCCAGGCTACGCGCCGCGAATCGCCCATCTCCATGACCTGACGCAGCGCGCGCAGGTTGGCGAAGAAGTTGACGAAGTTGCTCCACATCATGCGGGGTGCCGAGAGCAGGCCTTCGACCAGCCCGTAATAACGGGTGACGAACCAGCCACGCTGAAACAGCCGGTTGAGCAGCATGAAGCCGTTGAGCCAGAGCAATACCGAAAGCAGCGAGCTGTCGGAGAGAATCGATGGATAGCGCCACGAGTCGGGCGAAATCACCGTAATCAGCCACATCGCGATCAGCACCACGAACAGCAGGTTGACCAGAAAACTCAACATGTAGGCAATCAGCCCGCGCCGGTCACGCCACAGGAAGTAGTTGAGCAGGCCCTTGCGGCTCCAGCCGAGGTTCTTGGTGCCCTGAAAGACGATGCCAACGATCCAGCGCGATTTCTGCCGGATCGCATGTTGCAGATCGCGAGGAAAATGCTCGCGCACGCAGATCACTTGGGAGAACTCGCGGTTCATGCCGAGCACCCACGGTTGCTCCAGTGCCAGTTTCGGATCACTGACCGAGTAACGGGCAAAGATGCACTTCATGCCTTTTTGCTTGAGGCGGAAACCGATGTCGTAGTCCTCGGTGAGACTCTGCACATCGAAGGCGATGCCGTCGCCGTCTTCGAGCAGGGCGCTGATCGCCTTGCGACTGAAGCAGGTGCCGACCCCGGCGCTCGGCACCTGGCCGGTCAGCGCTTCGCGGACGATGACGTCCTTGCCGTGGTTCTCGGCGAACTCGTCGACATAGTGCCCGGCGGTAAAACCTTTCCATTCGGGGGCGTAGGGGTAGACCGGGATCTGGATCAGGTCCTTGTTCGGCAGCAGATAGTTGAACAGGCGCAATTCCATCGGCGAAATCACGTCTTCGGCGTCGTGCAGGATGAACCCGGCGAACTGGATTTTCGCCTCGCTTTCAAAGCGCAGGATCGCGTCGATGATGTTGTTCAGGCAGTCGGCCTTGCTGGTCGGGCCGGGGCGGGCGCAGACCACTTTGTGCACGTTGGGGTAGTGCTGGCAGACCGCGTCGACGTCGGCCTGGGTTTCGGCGTCGTTGGGGTAGGTGCCGACGAAAATCTGATAGTTCTCGTAATCGATGGTCGAGGCGGCCAGTCGGGCCATTTCGCCGACCACACCGACTTCATTCCACGCCGGTACCATGATTGCCAGCGGCTTTTCGGGAATGGTGTAGAGCCGCTGTTCGTCGGCGCGCTCGAATTTTTCGTAGATACGCCAGCGTCGGATCAGCTTGCGGAACCAGTAGACCAGGTCGATGAACAGGTCATCCAGTCCGAGGATGAACATCAACAGGGCGAGGCCAATCGCCACATATTTGAGAGCAAACAGCACATACGCAAAGAAGTCGACCCAACCCAGACTCATACGTCGCTACCCGCCGCCGAGCGTGCGTTCAGCCAGGCGTGGAGGTGGGTGGCAATCAGTTCACTGGCGTGGCCGTCGCCGTAGGGAAAGTGCACGCGGCTCATGCGCCTGTAGGTGTCCTCGTCGTCCAGCAGCTGGCTGGCCTCTTTGACGATGCGGGACTTGTCGGTCCCCACCAACAGCATGGTGCCGCTTTCCAGCACGGATGGCCGTTCGGTCACATCGCGCAGCACCAGTAGCGGTTTGCCGATGGCCGGGGCTTCCTCCTGCACGCCGCCGGAATCAGTGAGGATAAAATGCGCCCGCCCCATCAACCAGACAAAGTTCGGGTAGTCCTGCGGGGCGATCAGGTAGATGTTGGGTTTGTCCGAGAGCGTGCCGTACACCACTTCCTGCACCAGCGGGTTGAGGTGTACCGGGTAGACGAACTGGACGTCGGGATAACGCTCGGCGAGTTCCGCCAGCGCCTGACAGATGTTGCGAAAGCCATCGCCGATGTTTTCCCGGCGATGGCTGGTGATCAGGATCATCCGGCGTTGATCATCGAGTACAGCCAGCGGCGAGTCGGCGGCGGGGTGCCAGTTGATTTGATGCTGGTGATCGCGCATCCACAGCAAGGCATCGATCACGGTATTGCCGGTGATCTCGATGTTTTCCTCGGGCACACCTTCGCGCAACAGATTAGCGGCAGTCTTGGAGGTCGGCGGGAAATGCAGGTCGGCGATCACGCCGGTCAGGCGCCGGTTGGCTTCCTCCGGCCAGGGGGCGCGCAGGTTGCCGGTACGCAGGCCCGCTTCGACGTGGCCGATCGGCAAATGGCGATTGAACGCGGCGAGGGCGGCGATGAAGCTGGTAGTGGTGTCACCGTGTACCAGCACGATGTCCGGTTTGATGCGTTCGTAGGCCTGGTCGAGCTGTCCGAGCAGGTTCTGCGAGAGGCCGTTGATGGTCTGGCCCTGAGTCATCACTTGCAGGTCTTCGTCGACCGTCAGTTCAAAGGCGTCGAGCACCTGGGTGAGCATCTCCCGATGCTGGCCGGTGGAACAGATGTTCAGTTGGATGTCAGGCCACTGACGCAGGACCCGGGCCAACGGGGCCATTTTGATGGCCTCCGGACGAGTACCGAAAACCATCATGACTTTGAAAGACATTGACCCCTCCTGGGACATGGCAACGCCGGGCGAAAACGCCGCGAGCGTGTGTTCTCTTGCTGAGAAATAAAGAAAAGCAGCCGGATGGGAGCTTGTCCAATCCGGCGCGAGGCTTGTGTGTTACCGATGATTTGGAACGAAAGTGCCATCGATTGAATGGCACTTAGGTGGCACTTTCAGCAAAAGTTCCGCTGACGTGGGCGAGGGAGGGTGCAGAGGGTACGCAGGGTATGACGCAGCCAGAGCAGATCATGCTGTGGCTCGCGGGCCAGGGCAGGCGCTTTGGTTCTGCCGATGTGTCGGGCGAAATCTTCACTTAATGTTTCTGCCGTGCCGATGCCTTTGAGCTTCTTCATGAGTTTGCCGTTCTTATAGAACAGCACGGTCGGCGTGCCGGTAACCAGCGGATGACGCGGCGACTCACGGGTATTGAGCATGTAAATGTTGGCCCGCAGCCGATACGGCTCGGCCACCTCGCGAAACACCGCCCCGGCCCATTCGCAGGCGGGGCAGTGTTCGTTGGCGAAGTACAGGATCACCGGACGCCAGGTTTTCAGGGCTTTGCGGTAGATCGGAGCCAAGCGGGAAGACGTGGTCATCGTGCTCACTGTTATCTCCTTTTCAGTGACCATCCGAGAACGATTTCGAAAGTTAAGAGCAGAAACCAAAGCGTGTCTACTGTCAGACCTGACAGGTGTGCGAATACTTTTTTGAGCGTTGAATGAATGAGCCGCTTCCTGAGCACATTGATTCCCGATGACGCACGGAGGTGTTCGACTCAATGAAAGGAATTGCAAATATGAGTGCAGAAAATCTGATTCTCAATGGTGATTTTTCTCAAGGCGAAAAGCACTGGCAAATTTATAAACCCATTCACAATCCAAAAGCGAAGGCCGAGTTCCGTGACGGTTATTGTCATGTAAAGTGGGGTGTCTTGGTGAGCCAAACAGTGGAATTGGAAATCGGCAAGTACCGTCTGAGCTTTGAATCTCTTTTTCGCGAGGCTTCCGAGACCTACGTGAATCTGGCTCTGGAGATGACGGGTTACCGGCAAGAACTAAAAATTCAGCCTGGGAGGGATTACTCGCACACCGCAATCGAGTTTGAGGTTACTAAAGTTGCAGATGGTAAAAAGGATTGGTTTTCGTTGGGGATGAATGGGCACCAGGCCGGCGGGAAGTTTCGCAAGATCAAGCTCGTTCAGATTTCTTGACCCTTAACGAATGAAGCGCAGGGTAAGAAGCTGATTCTCACATAAAAGAGCTCGTCGGGATCGGATTCAATCCAATCCGATCCCGGCAACACCGAAAGGGTGCTGAGTGCTCACCCAACGTGTCACCAATGCCCAACTTTGTTGCCAATCGTAGCGCTGGATTTCCCTGCGTCCGCGTACCCAGTTTATCTCCAAAATGTAACTCACTGATTCAAAGTACGTTTTTATCTATGAGACGGTCACCGCTTCCTGTGGCACACTTTCTGCTGTCTATTCCGTAGTAACAAACCGTGTTCCGGTATAGCGGAATAAACATCATCTGGAGTGCTTGCCATGCATCGCCGTCCTTCGTTGTTCAAAGCGTGTGTTTTTGTTCTTGCGGCTTCGTCCGCTGTGATGGGCGTGGCCCAGGCAGCCGACAGCAAACTCGACAGTGTTCTGGCCCGTGGCAAGTTGATCGTGGGCACCGGCAGCACCAATGCGCCGTGGCACTTCCAAGGGGCGGATGGCAAGTTGCAGGGTTTTGACATTGATATCGCCAGGATGGTGGCCAAAGGACTGTTCAATGACCCGGACAAGGTCGAGTTCGTCGTGCAGTCGTCCGACGCGCGAATTCCCAATCTGCTGACCGACAAGGTCGACATGAGCTGCCAGTTCATCACCGTCACTGCCAGCCGTGCGCAACAAGTGGCGTTCACCCTGCCGTACTACCGCGAAGGTGTTGGCCTGCTGCTGCCAGCCAACAGCAAGTACAAGGAAATCGAGGACCTGCAGGCCGCTGGCGACAGCGTTACCGTGGCCGTGCTGCAAAACGTTTATGCCGAAGAATTGGTGCATCAGGCGCTGCCCAAGGCCAAGGTCGATCAGTACGACAGCGTCGACCTGATGTATCAGGCGGTGAACTCCGGTCGCGCCGATGCCGCTGCGACCGATCAGTCGTCGGTCAAATACCTGATGGTGCAGAACCCTGGGCGCTACCGCAGCCCGACCTACGCCTGGAGCCCACAAACCTACGCTTGCGCAGTCAAACGCGGCGATCAGGACTGGCTGAACTTCGTCAACACCACCCTGCATGAAGCCATGACCGGCGTTGAGTTCCCGACTTACGCGGCGTCCTTCAAGCAATGGTTCGGTGTCGACCTGCCGTCGCCGGCCATCGGTTTCCCTGTCGAATTCAAATGACTCCGTGAGAGTGGGGCGATACAAATCGCCCCGCTGAAGGTACTGCTGACCATGAACTATCAGTTGAACTTTGCCGCCGTATGGCGCGATTTCGACACCTTGCTGGCGGGGCTCGGTCTGGGTCTTGAACTGGCGCTGGTGTCGATCGCCATCGGCTGCGTGATCGGCCTGCTGATGGCGTTTGCCTTGCTGTCGAAGCATCGCGCCTTGCGGGTGCTGGCCTCGGTGTACGTCACGGTGGTGCGTAACACGCCGATTCTGGTGTTGATTCTGTTGATCTACTTTGCGTTGCCGAGCCTGGGTATCCGTCTGGACAAGATTCCCTCGTTCATCATCACCCTGTCGCTGTATGCCGGTGCCTATCTGACCGAGGTGTTCCGTGGCGGTTTGCTGAGCATTCCCAAAGGCCAGCGTGAAGCCGGGCTGGCGATCGGACTCGGTGAGTGGCAGGTCAAGGCCTATGTCACCGTGCCGGTCATGCTGCGCAACGTGTTGCCGGCGCTGTCGAACAACTTCATCTCGCTGTTCAAGGACACCTCGCTGGCCGCCGCGATTGCGGTGCCGGAGCTGACCTATTA
>Ga0153948_1000426_pt1 | contig 23002 bp, 18 predicted proteins | sample TSNJ032MetaG_FD_104696 | JGI IMG/M metagenome (GOLD analysis project Ga0153948, IMG submission 104696) | Attine ant fungus gardens microbial communities from New Jersey, USA - TSNJ032 MetaG | ecosystem: Host-associated > Fungi > Mycelium > Unclassified | place: USA: New Jersey, Wharton State... | reverse complement strand
TGATCAACTTCACTTGGCATTTAGAGGAATATAGTCCCTCCAGGGCTTGCTACTGACTGCAATACAGTCCTACAATACAGTCCTACAATGTTTTGATGCGTCTGAAAACAGACCACGATCCAACCCAAAACGGCCACTCACCGATAGATTCCTTGTCGAAAGATCCTTTCACGCATCTTGAAGTTAGGCTACTTTGAAGAAGAAGAAAAAGAGGAACCCAACTGACACTTCCGTGTCCTAATATCGCAAGAACACCACACCACACCCCATCCATTTGGAGAACCTTTTACCCTTCCCAAGGCAACCTGATAAGCTCATTCCATAATTTCTGGAACGTTACGTAGATTATTTGCATCAACTGCTATTGGGATCCTAGCCGCACGAGGGTGGTCATAAGACACTTCTTGCTTCATTTAGGACCCTATCCATCATTCTTGGGGCCGATGTCTTCTCTATCTTCTTCGCATCCCCGTACCTCGGCTGCAAACGTTCTAGATCAGCCATTTTTCGCCTCAACAATTCCTCCTCATCAATCCTACTTGAACAACCGTTTTACATCGTTGTACCATCTGACTCTCCGTGATATGCTGTTCAGGGCCTCTATGCTCCGCATGAAAGCTGTCCAGTCCTTGAGGAAGCTTGAGGAATCAGCCGAAGAGTCTATCGAACTCTGCGAACATCTGGCCTGAAAAATGACCTTTTAGGAGCACTATCAGTACGGCCAACTTATCTAGGTACCCTTCACAGCCCGGGACAATTCGTCATGACAACAAAAGTCTCAATGTGGTCCAATATTCCCAGTTTGGCTTCCAGGTGCCCTAATTCCCCTTTACTTTACATCAAGACTACACGTCTTAACCAGGCGTTCTTTAAATTTGAGTTTTTAGCAAAGTACTTAAAGTTACGCACGGTCTTGACGATGCTCGTTGGCCCCACCCCAACACCATGACAATCTTCGCCAAATTGCAATACCTAATACCTCCAAATTCATGATCGTTCTGAATGCCTATTATGCCGAACCACTACCACTACCTCTCGTCTAGATCCGCTCTGCTAACACCTTGGTAGTCTCTCTCTACTCAAATCTCAAGTCAAAGACCTTGGCTAAAGTATAACTTCATACACCATTGGTATATTGTGAAGATTATCATAGTAATTGTAAATAGGTGAGTTTGATGCCTGAGGAAAAAGTCAGTACAAATACCAACAATGACACAAGATCAGATAGACAATAATATAATCAACGCCAAAGCAATTCATCAACAGCTTCTAGTTGGTTTGTGATATTGATTCATCATGGAGAGGAAGACTCAAACCCACAGAATACTCACAGGACTTGGAGATAGTAGCACGGGTAAACCTGAAGATAATCAATCAGCAGGATTCAAACAAAAAGAGGGAAGATCAGAGGGGGTTGCCCGAGGATTGAGCTGTGCGGGCATTTTCGGCAGCGAAGATACGAAGACCGTCGTGATGGAACATCATTGGATAGGAGAAGAAAATTCATACATACTGCTTACAAGTAGAAAAATCAGTCGATTAGGCAAAGCATATCTGATCCTGGAAAGGCGTAAGCTCATGAAAGATTTAAGACAATATTTCAGATTCAGAAAAGTAAAAAAACAGCCATGGAGTCATCGTCATCGCTAGTAGACTAGCTCAGGCGGTAACTCCTTTGAATCATCATTTGCATTAAGTGAATGCGTTACATACCCGTCAATCCAGGTTAAAAGGCGTTGAATAATTGCACATAAGAAAAAGGAGACCTATTCTAAAATTTGAGTGATGCTCAGAGACAAGATTTGAAATAAGTCAGCATATACGGCATGCTAAAAGCATCGGGCCACAATAGAGGCACTCAGATACTCTAGTTTGAAAATGATAATATCATCCTTGAGATGGAGTACAATAGTAGAATGGATATGAACATCAAATGAAGACCCACCCGAATACTTCGGCACGACTCAGTTCAACCAACACTTAAGAAGGAGAAAAATGTCCCTATAAGCCACCATTATAAGAAATCACTGGTGCAGGAATGAGGTTAGCTTCTGAAAAGACGAGGGAAAAAAACCGATCAGTGTAACTATGACAAAAAGCCACACAGCTTCATCGATTAGGTTTTCGATGAGACTCGACACATAAAAGTGACATCCTGTCGAACAATAAAACTTCGAACTCACCCATGGGATGGTCAACATAATTCAATGAAGAGAGGAAAAAATGTTCGAAACGCGTCGATTAGGGCAGGTACATATGCAGTCACGGGATTATTCGGCAACGCTGTGCCGTAGTCATATCTCTGCAGTTATAAGATAAAATAAGTCATCATATTTGCTGCTACCAAACATCCACTAGCAAACTTCGCTTACACCCTCCTCTTATGGCCGCGTGCCTTCTGTAGACACACACTCTAATGTCAGGCCCTGCTGAGGCCCTCCGCGTCTTAGCACTAGCTGCGGAATAGAAATCCTGAAAACATCACATGCTCCTTGTGTGTCACGTATATCTCAGCCCGCACATGACCCTAGTTTTAAATAGCCTGACCCGCGAGATATTCAATGTGGTCAGTTTATTGCGAGCTGTTCACACGTCCCAGAGATGCCAACCGTCAAGCCTTCCAGTGATGATAAAGAAGTTGTCATAAACTGAGGGACTAGACAAAGCCCAAAATGACCTGGTAATGGCTCCGGCTCCAGATGAACCGATTGTAACGAGGAGAGAGTTATGGAGTCATTACAGTACGTCCTTGTCTCGGCTGAGCGAAGGTTATTGATTCTGATTACAACATAGTGTATTACAACGGGAATAATGTCCGTTCTCAATATTATCTAAAATTCGTGGCTCTCAAACGGCGTGTGACAGAGTGTCAGTCCTGAAGTCTTCTCTATGACGTTGTTTCAATCCCTCGCCACTGCAGCTGGTTACGACCCTACAAGAGGGCCTGGGTCTTCATGCCTCGCGCAAGATGCATCCGGACAATGCATACTTACATGGAGTGGTTGAACGAAAGCAGTCGCAAGTATAGTTCTGATTGCGAACGGTGTCAGCTTTGCCGCTTTGACTCTGTTGTTCGCCACCATCGGCTCAGCTGCAGATTACGAAATCTTTGGGTGGTGGTTATTGTTCTCAGTGACAGTCATATGCTGGGCTGCCCAATTTTCCAGCTTGACGGGTAGGTGGCAAGTCTCTTCGCGCGGAATCAAAATGGCAATCATCTTCAACAGGGCCTTCTCGATGGGGATTAGCCATGGCATTGGTCATGATTGGTTTTATCACTTATGGGGCGACACTTGTGTTCTACGCAGCTGCCTTTCCGAGACTAGCCAGGAATACCGCACACGCACGAGAATTACGGGAGAAATATGAAAATGGAGAAGTCGATCTGGAGGACTATGAACGTGAAGAGAGCTTGGAGAAGAACAGAATCAGCAACATTAGCACAGTTTATTTACCTGTGATCTCATTGTGGCCTCTTGACGAATCATGCGATAGACACACAGCAATATTGGCTACATCATCGTTCTCTGCTTGAATCTCACCCTACTTTTGCCTTTGAAGAACGACCCCAGGGTTAATAATCACTGTATCATCCATTACGCATCCAATTTTCTTGCTAAAGAACGAGTCAAGCGACCTACTTCAGAATTAATGCATGGTGGGTTGTCGCTGGCATCTAGTGGTGTGCGTCTCCCTATACTCTTGTTTATCTCCATCAAGACTGATTTTGTCCAACAAGTCATCTTCCAGCAACATTGTCCGGGTAGAAACAAATCTGGCTTGCAATCAAGCAGTACAAGAAACTCCCTTGTACATCTATATATCTTTTTGCGTCTCTCCTCCTTGCCGACGTGGGTCTCTCCCTAATCCTCTCATCATATGTTGAGACTGATATTGCGATCATTTCAGGGCCTGAACACAACAGGGACTCTTGTCTCTATCTGTCAAAATGATAAATTTGAATTTAGCTTCCTCCAGAACACGTACCTTGGGGCTTTTGCAAGCCCTTACCTCCACTGTTGATGCACTTGGCTTCTGGTATGTCCAGAAGTACTGGAAGATTAGTACGAAGAAAATGGCAAGCAAATTTTGCGATTCTTCTAATGTCATAATCGTCTCATTAATTGCCTTAGTCTGTTGTTTACAATCCTCATTCCATTTTGGGGTATGCTGGGTATCTGGACAAAAAAGATTGGGTACATTTAGTTCTTTTCTCTCCCTGTATGGATCTGTCTACTGATACATGCATAGATTCCATAATGTCTGGGAATTCTGGGCGTATAGTATTGTCTTTGGCCTCTTTCAAGCACCCTATTACGCATTTTCGCAGACCATGATGGCTGAACTCTGTCCTCCTGGCTATGATAATATGTTCTTTGGGTTCTTCGGGCTTTCAAATCGCGCCTCGAGTGTGATAGGCCCAGGCAATTATTGATAAGAGTGGGAGTAACTGGAAGGGGTTTCCTTTCATTTTTGTAATTTGTGCAGCTGCGAGTCTTACAATTTGGTTTGGGGTTGATGTGCATCAAGGAAGAAGAGATGCGATCAAATGGGCCATTGATTTCAGGATGGAAAGGGATGTGAGTGGGAGGAGCAGTTGGGATGATTTGGTTATTGTGCTCAATCGTGCCAAGTTTAGCCAAGAGCTTCCTTACGTCATACAAGTCATAAAAGATCGCAGACCTGCAGCCCCTCTTCACTACCAACAAATAGCCTATTCAGCTTTCTGGTGCACAATTTCACAAGCTCTACCTTCAGATACACAAGGTTCGATTTTCTGACCAATATAATTCCAGTAACAACAACCTATGCCTCAAGGAAAAAGCAACTCCGAGGGAAAATCCTCTTCCTCAGGTTCATCAAACTCGGCTGGTGAACGCTCCAACAAATAGTACTACAAACCATTCGGCGGTTGGTCTGGCTGGATGCACTCGTATGGATTGAAGATTGATGAGAGCAAATTTATCTTCTCTGTCTCTCTCATCTCAGAGTGCTTTTTCATGAATCTGGCTAATCTGGGGTCTAATTACGGGATTCTGTGAAAATCCGGAGCTCAAGTATTAACATCAACCATCGATAGGCACCATACACTTTAAAGATGGGCTCCTGAATATCGATTGCACTAGGTATCAGCCTGTAAACCAGATAACCAGCTCAAGCGACATTGAATATGGCAAGTGATGCCTTCCATGCTCCTGCCAACCCTCACTTTCGTCTCCCTCGTCTTGACTTGAGACTTCTGGACAAGTGTGATATCTCCTTGGGCGACCTGCGTGAGGCAGTAGGCGGTCAAGTCTTTGGATTCTTAAGATACAATCCACTGAAAATCCTCTCAATTGAACCAAGCAGTGATACAAAACGTTCGGTTCGGTCCTTCGCCACTGAATACACAGTATTTTGTCTTCAAGTAAGTCAATCTTAGATCTCGAAGGCAGCAATTCCCAGAAATTGTTCCGACTATGTCTTCCAATGATATATCGATTTCAGGAGATCCAATTCACGTCATAAACTTGTGACGGTGCTCCAGCCACGTTGTGGGCAATCTATTTTAACAGGTCGGATGGCTACTCCAGCATGGCGTCCAATTATTAGGGTGCAATGGCGAGGCACAAAAATAGGATCCGCCAAACATTGGTTGTTTAAAGTCTGGACCAACAAACCCATTCAAGACCCACCTCCTCCAAGCGTATTCTTGACGGACCCTCTCCACTGCTGATATTAAACCCTCCAAAGTGAATATCATCACTTGTATGATCATCGATTATCCAAGGTGCATAGCCAGGTGGAGAAGTCACCACCGAAAACGACGACAAATCATCCTCCTCCCTACAGTACAGCCTCCCTGATGATGTCCAATTCCCTGTCCAATGTGATAGGCTATCCCCAAACAGAATCTATTCGAATCTATGTAATGGCTACTCACTGCTCCTTGCTCTGGTCTTTTGGAATATAGCGGGCTCCACTGATATCAGGACCCCTACAGATTTGGTGTTCCGTCCTAGACTCACCCTAGACCAAGCCTATTCATGCTTGTGTCACATGGAATCCATACTAGACATCCATCATCACACCCATTTCGTTGAGCCAGATCCCCACCATTATCCATGATTTTCAACATTAGACAGAGATGATCGACATTCTGCGCAATCTATGAGCTTTCTGGATCAAGTATTTACTGGTTTATCTCAAGCAAAGAACATCTATCCCGCACCAAATTTCTGGAGCAGTTTCTAAAATTGAATAGACGGAACGGTTGACGAACTGGCCTCATGGTTGACAGCGATAAGAATAGGAAATGCTATTTTTATCATATCGTGCATACAATGATACGTCAATCTGGAGTGTCCTGAACTAGTTGGGCCATATTCAATCTGTTACCGAACCAAGAACTTTCAACCAGCAATAACGGGCTGCTTCGTCTTGGTCAGTTTGGAAATGACGTCGTCCGAGAAACCAAGGTGAGCCTTAACAAGCGCAGGCGGAGTGAGAGCGAGCCACTAAAAACCGATTAATGAAACCCTGATTACAGATGCTTTTGCATGTGTTTGCTTGCCTGGTTCAGACTGACGTTCTGGAATTTATCTGTAAAGAAATCTGCTTTGATTCTGGTGTTCAACTGGGCAATTCGTGGTCATACCATCTCTGAATATTTCAAGGAATCTCAATGTGGAATTTCCCGTATTCTCCACGTAATGACCTGAGATATTTTCAGTATTTTATATATTTATAGCTTGTTCTAGCTCACCCATGGATGCAGGAACATATCCTATCAATCATGTCATACCCATATTAGCGATTAAACATGTGGATGGTACTTACCAATGTCACCTGCCTGGTAATCGAAGGTACGTGCGTTCGATTGTCCCGCGAAGATCGTCACTCGTCCATTTCCTTCGCTAAAAATGGATGAAAATTTGTTGCCAGGTTTATAGATAGCACGTACAGGAAGAAACTCCATTCGTCTTGCGTGGGATGCCACTGGTTAAAATAGCTCAATTCAATTCCAAACACGTTCAAGAGAGGCCCTTACGTGGAGTTCGCTGTCATCCGTAACTGTCAGTGAATAGCCGAAAGTAGGTCTCATATACTGACCGCATTGCTCCAGGTTCAACAGTCACCTCAACAGCTGCAATAGTTTTTGAGACCGTGAACGTAGTAGAGTCCACCACCTTCACAGAACCGCCGCTGAAAGTCGTAGGCTTGACTTTGGAAAATTGGAATGAGAATGGTTCGGGTACAGTGCCTTGAGGGCTCGTCGGCGCTTGGGTTGATTCAGGGAGTCCTGGCGAGAAGGTGAGCTACATTTTTTCTTATCTTATCTCCTCCTTGTGAAATAAGTACCGGCAGGGAATATATAGAGCTCTTCGGCAGGTATGTTTTTCAGCGCATCGGATTCCCTATGGGTACTCAATGCCAGGTTTACTGATCTGGAACGTCCACTCACACACGGAAATTCTTTGCGAGCACTGCCGACGGCGAATTGGATTAATTTAGACAGTTGACATCAAAACAAGATCTTACCTTCTTCAGGAACGTGGGCCAGCCAATCTGTGAGAAGGAGGGTACTATCTTCACTGAATGCACCGGAGTCGAACACCTAAGAATAGGCGATCCATAAGAAATCAGAAACATCAATCATCAACAAACCAGGATGAATTCTGTGCCATCTGGATCATCATTTGTAGCTTGCAGCGCGTGGGGAATGCCAGCAGGGAAGTACCAAAGATCTCCAGGACCCTATGTATCCTCATGAGAGCTGGGTAACATGGTGAAGTTCATTACTGACAACGTTGGCTAAATAATTCTTTCCATCCTGGTCAACAGATGATACTTGGGTAGTTCCCTGGGCATGCTTTATCAGATCTGGATCTCATCTTGTCCTTGATCTACCTACCTTCAGGACATAGGCCCACTTCGATCAGGTTATACATTAGCTTTTATGAGTGTTAATCAAAGGCATGCAATACCTCTGCAGTCTTGTGCCAGTGCATCTCTCTGATCAAGGGGTGAGAAAGCATGCACAGTTCAACATAAAGTGTCTCACCGAACGGCTCCAGGCTCTAATCTCATATTCACACTTGCCATCTCTGCAGGTATTTGAGCTTATATTTAATAATCAACCTAGTCAGCCAACCTGTTGCAAGAGGCATCACATCGACTGTGCAACAAGGCGTTAATCATAACAGAGCTGACAAAGGCACAGTCTTACTATTCTCTTGACGGCCCACCCTCCTGTCTGGAGCCGATTATGACTCAGACTAAATGGCCATTTCGCGTTTCCTCTGAGAAATCGAGTGAAGATAGTACTCCGAGGGACATATCAGCATTGACTTACAGGCTACCATGATCTGTTGTAGGAGGAGCGAGAAAATCCGCATTCTGTTTATCGATGGGGACGTCCGAGCTAGGACCAATAATCGGAACGCCGAGAGAACCACGAATCGGCTCTGGCTGGTTATTTGACGACTCATTCCACAATTGAAAATTTGGATCAAGTTTGATTGTGGGGACGGTTTCGGATGCAGGAGGTGGATTGCCGGCCTTAGTTCCTGCGGGAGAAGTAGCCGATGCTGGTGCTGCAACACTTGAGGAAACTGCAGCTGCTGAAGATGATACTGGTGCACTTGCAGAGGAAGGAAGGGAAACGGTGGAGGAAATAGTGGAGCTGCCAGCATCTGACGGTCCCGCGGGAGCGGAAGATGAAAGGCTTGTGAGAAGAAGAGCACAGAGGCACGTAGAAAGGTAAATCATGTCTGAGGTCTAGAGTTCACTCAGGCAAGTGCTGAGTCCTTTCACACAATTGGTGCCCTTTAAATAGGAAAAGAGTCCAGTGGGCCGCAATGTAAGACCATCACACAAAGTTGTCTAAGAGCGCAATTGAGACGTCAAAAAACAGTGCTTCGGGATCTATTCATCAGATACGGCCGCCTTCAGACGGTCTCTAGGTGAAGCACATGTTCTCTGTTCTCCTGAAGGGCTGGCATACAGATAATATTATACCAAGTTTTGAATGCATCTCATCTAGCAGGGAATAGAGTCAGCATAATGGAGTCAGCAAACTGGTCCAAAAAGAAGGGAAGTGAGTGTTATAATGAGCATGAGCCAACAGATCTTACCTTACTCAGACTTAGGTGAAAAGTGGCGCTATCCTCGAAAATTTCTAATCTGTTGTCGCAGGCAATTTTGAAACATAGTTAAATGCACGGCGCGTGCGACCAAGAATATCCGACCTCATGCTAAACCTTTACCTTATGAAGGATCAGAGCCTTGAAAGGAAGGTAGAATCACCGTTGACATTCAAGTTTAGGCAGCTATTCTCATACACGCAATTACAAACGTTGGACAAAGTACCAACGGTCACTATACAAATACTTGATCAGGCTTTATCGAAATCTGACGAATGATTCCTTGACATAAGGTACAAGATTGAGAGAAGCATGACCGTGTCAAGTGATAAGCAACCTCAAAATAGGTGGAATATTAATAACCCGTGGCAGCTACATTCTCAACGGTGGAGATGTGACGGGGGCGTCGGTCAAGTACGAAACTCACTATTGGGCTAGATACAAGTCATGATTACCATTAGAGATAGATTTGTAGTGCTATAATTTGTGAAATGACGGATTTTGCAGAAAATCGTTGCACAGGAAGAAAATACAGACTATTCTAGATGACGTGGTGAAAGTCGCCTCCAGTCAGGAACCAGGGATGCTATTATAATCACAGTAGCGAACAGCCAAAGGCATAAACTTAGCAGTGGGAAATAGAATCAGATGAACCAGTGCTAAACTCAACAGGGTGAGATTCTTATTTGACGCCCGCTTTCTAGGATCTTAATGGCCTGTTGAACCTCGACAAACCAGCTTAAACCCTTGTGATTCGACCCATATCCTTTGCTTATGGGGTAATCCAAGGCCCTGAACTGCGGAGTGTATGGCCTTGCTTGAACGTGTAAGTGTAGATGGCTGATTGAGTTAAATGGAGGTATGTGAAAACCCATTCTACGATTGGCCTCAATAAACTAATGCACCTACGAGTCGAAATTAGCAAACATTACTTTCTCATGTCGGGGCTAACGTTGTGATTGTCCAAGATTGTCTCTCCAATTTTTTGCATTGATCGCACTGACCAATCACCAATGAATCAAGAGAGCAGAATTTCGGAAGGAATATCACCAACAGGTCACGGCGTCACTTTTCCTTAGGGAGCGCACGCTCTCTAGAAGAGGACTGTCGTGAGAATTCCGTTACATATTTTGGGGCGATTACCAATGTGGTTCTTGGGTATCACTTGGACATGGACAACTGCTGCTGGTGAAATGTCTTTAAATGCTACAAATTTGTCATCCTAGAAAAGTTATCATAGCAGTGTGGAGAGAGAGAGAAATGCATACCTCATATACGATGGAAAACCCTTTCGCTGCAGAGACATCACAAAAAATACAAGGCATCATACAGATTTCTGAGAGCCAGTGTTTGACCCAGGTCTCAGATGTCGGACGACCTTGCAACCTGTAAGTTACAGACCAGGCTGACGTGACATAAATGTGACGGTGACCTCCCACATAACTTTGTAGTTCAGTATACTACCTTTGACATAGACTGGTGAGTTAAGTTGATGGCACATGTTGATGATATATCAACTCCTGCATCTCAGAATCTTGGATTATGGACGTCGGACCTGAAACAACTGAATGCCCACACGTCAAAGACATGATCCGTGACACATCCAAAAGAGAACGATTTATTCGCCAATTCAAGGTCATGACAATGTGGAGTATACGTAGAAAATCCATTTTCAACAATCCATCTAAACGTCGAAAGGTTGTATTTACTAATATCTCCAAGACTATCTGCTCATGCTACCTAGGTCACTGCACCAACCTGTGGAGAATGCGACTCTTCACTATCACGACCGATTGCATGCATGGAATGTTCCTTTACCGGATGCTGGCTTGACAGGCATATCCTTCATCACCTTGAACGCGAAAATCATAAATTCTGTATGCGTCGAAATCAGCTCGCGTAATATCTATGCTAACTGGATTAGGTCTTGACGTTGGATCTGGTTGCTTGTTCTGTGCCGAGTGCAATAACTTTATCTTCAACGAAACTATTGAGCAGGTTTATACGAGCTGTATCCTCTATACAGAGGAGAAAACCACCCGATTTCAAGGTACATCTCGTGCATCGAAATTTCTGTGACATCTAAGATTTTCCCAGTATCCCAAATGCTCAGACAACCATATTCTCTTTGGGTTCCAAATGAACAAGAAACCGCAACTCTTGAAGGTGCTGCCGCGATTCCCTGTCAAGGTAAGATCAAGAACTCTGGGATTTCTTTCTGAATCTCCACAAAATCACATACCAGGTCGACGAGGATTATTAAATCTCGGTCAGACGTGTTTCATGAATGTGGTACTGCAGTGCTTGATCCACAATCCTCTGGTCCGCAATTATTTTCTTGGCGACAAACATAATCGCAGACAATGCAAGACCGATAATTGCACTTGCTGCGAGATGGACAGGCTTTTAGAAGAGGTGAATACATAGTAAGTACGATTAGCATATCGTGCTAACAGGAACGATAGGTCTATTCGGATGATACAGCCCCTTACGGACCCATCAATTTCCTTACCACAACTTGGAAGGCTTCAGCTGAGCTCTCGGGTCATGCACAGCAAGATGCTCACGAGTTCTTCATCTCTGCATTGAACCAGATCCATTCAACCTCTCGGGGATCTACAAACGTATCTTGTAACTGTGTAGTTCACTCTACTTTCTCGGGTCAGCTGCAGAGTGACGTTAAATGCGAACGTTGCGGAAACATAACGAGCACCGTTGACCCGATGATGGACATCAGCCTTGAAATCAACAAAAATACCAATGGACGCTCTGGTTCAGTGGCAGTCAAGAATAGTGCCGGAGCCGAAACACCTCACAATGACAACACTCTCACCGCTTGCCTCAATAGGTATGTATCCACACAGATGTTGGTCGTTGTCATACTAAGAATTCGCATCTTCTTTGTCGTAAATTCCTTGGTTCGCTGTATATAAATTTGCTCACCTCTGATGCTATCCATCCAATCTATCTGACTAATCATGTATTATGGTGCTCTGATCAGGTTCACACAACCAGAAAAGCTGGGCTTGAAGGATTATTCATGTGGAAAATGCGGCAAAACTCATGTATGTCCAAGATCTCAGAGTTTTCACGATCTTTCCCTTGAAGCTTTCGTTCACACTTCTATCGCATGCGATCACAGGAGGCTAGTAAGCGGCTAAGTATACGAAAACTGCCACCTGTCTTAGTTTTTCAGCTCAAGGTATAGTGCCCTCAGTCTATCATTTTGATCCTAGGGACGCTGTTTCACTTTTTAAATATTTGCAGCGCTTTGAGCATAAGACAGCAGACAAGTCTTCTGCGCGCAAGATTGATACAAAAATCAAATTCCCTGCTACATTAGACATGGCACGCTATACCACCTCCATGATGAAGGAGATAGAAAAAGAGAACGTCAACAGCTACACCAAAATAGATGATGGCAATTCGTAGGTTTCTGACCATATGTTTGTTGATGTCTATCATTCACGAACTAGTTCTGAATGTACTCAATGATTTCGATCTGATTGCCTGTTAACCTTGTATGTGTCATCTATCAGGCAATCACTAGCGCTGTAGGCTGATTTCGTTGTTAGATCTGCTGTCAGATCTGCTACGGAGGGTTTGTCGTTGGAATACGAATTATTTGCCGTAATTAACCATGAAGGGCATCTGGACAATGGTCACTACACCAATTATGCCAGATTCAAAGACGAATGGTTTAAATTTGACGATGATAAGCACGTGTTTCTCTGAGATAGATGTATTTAGAATCCGCTGTAACTAATGATTCCCGTTTTTACCCAGGATGACTCATTCGAGCTTGTCGGCTTGCCTGCAATCATCGGCATACATGCTTTTCTACGTAGAACGCCACCTGAACTACAAACCTAACACGGTCCCATCATATGTCCGTATGCGAGAAAATGAAGCCGTCCGTGAGAAGGAAAGAGAACTTGAGAAAGAACGGGAGAAAGAGAGAGGAAAAGAACGTGAGCACGAACGAGAACGGGAAAGGGAAAGAGAGCGTGTGGAAAGGGAGAAAGAAAGAGAGAAAGAGCTGGAGGATGCTTTATTGGCTACTGTCTGACCAGTACATTGCACTTTTCCGACTTCCATGGTTGAATCTGATGTAGATGGCTACAATTTGGTTTCAAGTGAGCTTGAAATCAATAACATTGGCATTTGAACTAATCATCTACTTTGGTCAATATCGTTGGACCGGTAATATGGTGGGCAATTTCCACGATTTGCCGTAGTTCATTCGATTCGCATAACACCATATCAGGTACCTATTTCCACCGATCGCACTGAACCACTTTTTCTATTTGAAGCATACTTTCGTTCTTCTTACTTGAAGAATCGCATCTGACAGTGAACAGAACGGAGTATTATTGAGGAGTGTGAAGTCTAGGCTATCATATCTGATACGATAGAGCCTGCCGCCCCCCTTCCTACAGATTCGCTATTCAAGACAGGACCACCTCTTGCTCTTGCCATGTGATGATGTAGTCTGCGATTTTGGCAGGTTCAAAAACGCTCAATCCGTGGAGATAGGTTCATGTGTTCCTTACATCATCACTTCCGGCCTCTGCGCAAGACAAGTAGTTCGGGCCAAACGTATCTAGAGATCTCACGAAAGGCTTCTTGAAGTTTGATAAAAGTGTCTGAGTAACACGAATGTCGTGGGGTAGTTCGATTCGGCCTTGACATTGACATTGGCAGAAATTCCGATGGAGTTGTGGGAAGTCGTACTCCATTTTTATTTTTGGTGGACAACAAAAACCACTCAGCTTAAAATAGGTATCTAGGGGTGAAAAGCCCTGGCGGTAGCCTACTAGAGCTTACCGCTTTTACCGCAGTAATCTGGATGTTTACAATCCCCTGGTTCCTTGATAATAAGACCATAAACGTGTTACGGCACCATTTAGTTTCTCACTCCATGAATGATCTTCGGCAGATCTGGCCAACTTGCCCTGGAATATTCTACAAACTGAAGTTCCTAAATGACGTGATGCCCAGATATCACGATTTCTCGATGAAAGGTCAAGGAGAGGTTACCCCAATTCTTATGGAGACCCGTTGACGAGTCCACACCTCCTAGACCTTTGCTCTTGAGCTGGCCGTATCTAATCTTGTGCGCGGTCCGGTTCAACTTGTCAAGGAATTGCGTGCGAGAAATTGAAACAATTCACGCTACCGGCTGTGGCCTGCCCTCGTTACGATGTTCCTTGTTCGACCTGTTTGGAATTGAACTTGAGTGTATGATGTGCATGAACCCCATTTCATACGGTCGTCTGCACCAGAAATTGAGGATACTCATACAATCCTGGTATATTTTTGTCTCTGTGCAGGGCACAAGATCCGTTGAAAATAAAAATAACAGCACATTGACATGTATCACGTGAAATGTATAACTAGCATGAGAAACATGAGACCTATCGCACCTGATCAAAGGGTGAGCTTGAGAACATCTAGTCAATCTGAAATCACCATAGATAGATACAAATAGCGTCCATGCGATTGTAAGGATTCTATTGTTAGGTCGAAACAATGCTCTGAATGTCATCCGGAGAATAGTCCCCGTGGGACTCAATCATTCAAGGACGTCAACTCAAGCCTAACTAGCACAGTCGTCATCTACTTTGACTTGGATAATTCTGCAACAAAGTGGTTGAATCCCTTAATATACTTGTGTATATCAGCAAATTACCAGACCTGGGCAAAAAATAATGCAAGAAGAAATACCAGAGCTCAGCCGTCATTCTGATAATAGATCGGGCCGACTGTTCCAAAATTCATCAAGGATGATATCGCAGTGTAAGAGAGCTATTCTGGTCATCTTTTGTTTCGGTTTGGCTTTCGGTTTCGCCTTTGCTTTGTCATATGGTTTTAGTTGGGTTTGAGTGGGTTCTTGGTTCGAGACCTCAGAAGTTGGAGCTAGACGTGCCACTGGTGGTTGACGTGCACACACGGTGGAATCAATTGAAGTGTCGATATCGATAAATATAGGATTATACTCTTCTGCCGGTGTATGAATCGAAGGTGACGATTTTTTTTGGAGTACGGGAGCGGAGGTGGAAGGGATATCCGAACCCTCACGGCATTGACTTTCATTGACAATATCTTCCCGTACTAGAATGCTCCCCTTACGAAAGCGGGGATAAGTCGCATTGTAGTTAATGTTGAAGCGGGAGAAGAGGATCTCGTTCTTGTCTTTAGAAAATGTGCCCTACAATGAGGTATGAATGAGGTGCAGAATTTCGGAACAAAGGATGAGCTCGAGAGGAAGAGGAGCGATAGGAGGAAAAATATTAACACACACGGAGAGTGGCGTGAGCCTCGGTTGTGGTCTGTCCACCCTGTTGTACCAGAGCCCAGAAAGTAGTATTATAGAGATTATTGATATGTGCTGGAGAGTGTTGAGCAATTCGTGTAGGGGTGAGTGAAAATAAGGTATTCACTATCAGCCTGTCTCCAAGAGAAATAATCCTTGACTGATTTTTCCGTGGGGTAACAGATAATCCGTCCGTCGAACGAAGGAGGGTACTGAAGTAGGGTATCGGGGAAGTATCTTGACCAATGGAAAACATAGGATGAGGTAAATTGTGAAGTAAGTGTGGAGACGATTTTAGACTGTCGGCGATTGTAAATCGTTGTCGATTTTTTCAAAAGAAAACTGACAAAAAACAATTGAGTCGGGCACCTAACCAAGCGACTGTAAACGTGCCTATATTCATCAGACTCTCCAAATGCCAATACAATGTCTGGATAGAGTTCCATCGTGTCTCGGGCGGCATGGTCCATCAATTCTAGGGCTCGTTCGTCATTTGGTTTTGCAAATTTGTGAGTGTCAGAGAATCTGAGTTTTTTTTGTCGTTTGTTGATGATCCTATAAGGACTATGTCCAGCTTACCTGTGAAAAGCATGTCCATCCACCCTCACAACCAGGAATGTATCTGGAAGCAGAGGATCAGGTAGCTCAAAATTGCGAACATATGCATATCGGGTGTTAGCCATCGTCAAAGTAAAACCAAGGTAGATAGCGGAGATAAGATTACAGTACGCATAGATTAGATAAGATATTTTGTATGGCTACCTGAATATTCAGACTAACCCCATGTCTATCATCGATCAGAGACTGATAGACCCAGGTTTACTGGGTTCGGACTCTAAGAAAATGAATGAAAATAGAATCTTGTGACAGTAGTCGCTGCTTTCAATATAATCAATCACAAGGTGATATTATGTCTTCAAGTCCCTTGCCAAATAATCCGCGTCGCACATTTTACGATTTTTACCGCAGGCCATTGCCACTGAGTGGCCTTAAGGATCGAGTCCTGTCCGCCCATCTTTTACGAAGCCTACCAAAAAAGGAATTCCTATTTAAATCACATCGTAACGCATTGACCAAACACGGCTCCTCGTTGTCTTCCATCCTTCACCTCAAGGTAAACACATTTTTCTTTCTCGTAAATCCCGCCCCAATTTCTCTTATTGCACAGGAATATCTTCATGAGTACCGCAGCTAACTCTTACTATTTCCGTCGCCGTGCTATCGGCCGGGCGGCTTCTCCACCCACCTGGGCATGCTATGAGGAAATCCCTTACGACGATGATTACAGCACTAGCTGCTCAGAGGATAGTTCTTGCTCTGAAGACGACGAGGATTATAACCGACACCTTGAACATTCAAGCGATTCCGAAGGGAGTGAGAGTGGAAAGAAAACGGTAGTGCGAGATCGTAATGTGACTCACGAGAATAATGCTCCTGTCATGAATATGGAAACGGAAGTTGCTAGAGCCACAGATGCTGTCGTGAAAGAGAAAGAGACACAGAAAGACATCAAGGGTAAACAGCGTGCCGCAGATCCTGAATCAGAGTCCGCTCGGGGACGCAGGCACAGGAAGAAAGAGCACCGACCGAGTTGTACTCTCAGGCCTATCTTGACTATTCATCGTAGCCAGGGTTTCGTCTGGAACCAGGTATAGATCTTTCTTCAGGCAACACTTGGAATTTTAAACTTGAATTCTTGAATACTTCCAGGATCTGTTCATTCCGCCATACGCCAAGGACAGATGTACGTTTTTGTTCCTTTGTACCTGTCGAGTGTCAATGTTCACATTCTACCTATTTTACGTCGTCTCTCAATGTCCTTTGGCTTTGTTCATATTCCCAAGACGTCGCTTCGACCTCTCCTCCAAATGCTCGTGGTTTTCTCTCTTCCAACTGCTCCAACACAGACTATGAGGTTGAGGTTGTTGAGATTCGAGTCAAGGAAGGCGAGCTGTTTCATTGAATTGTAGGAGTGCATCATCTGGCATTCTATCCGCGGGTATTTCCTCCAAAGTTTTATTTCATTGTCTCTCTCAATTAGCATAGCATAGGTATTTCCCAATCAATTTCTCTCGTTCTTTCTTGTTGCTGTTCACTATTTCTCGGGTATCCCCTCTTTTGTCATCCTGATTTCATATCGTGTTTGTATTTTTAGCCTTCTTATCGTTTAATTTCCATACGAGTTCACACCGTCCCAGCTCATTTCCGCAATCAAGTCAATCTGTGCAATTTACTTGATTTTTTAGATCTCAGTACAACGGCTGAGGGAGCAAATGACATTAATTAATAGACAACATATTTTTGTTCAAGTGCTCGATCTATTCCTCCGCACACTTTTGCCAAAGCATGAGAAGGAAATGGTTGGGCTCCAGAATTCAGTATAAGTACAAACCAGTGATTAAGCCAGGAAAGGAGGTACAACACAGAGCAGGAGAAACCAATATCAAGAGTGCGCTACTTCAGATCACGGTCACCTATAACTTTCTGGCCATCATTGATAAGCTGAGTTTTCGCAGTCACCAATGCTTTTTCACGATCCTTGAGTAAATCTTGATGGTTGGAGAGTTGACCCTCAAGAGCCTCAAAGAGCTCTTCCTTCTGACTACGAATCAGAATCAGCAGCGGGAAGGAAGCGGCGAGAAGATTACACACTTCATGAAATCTATCGTCTTTGCAACCGGAAAACAAACTTAGATCATTGGCGGACGACATATAGATGAAAGAGAAGGAACCTTCTTTATCATACTTTTCAATCGATCCATAAGTTCTATCAGAAGAACGTGTCAATCCAGGTACAGTAGAATGCAAAAGCCTTTGCTTAATACCTTCACCACCTGCTATCCACTCTTCCTTGGATGCCGCTTGCCAAATGTTTATGCGATTATGGAAATGCTCTACTTGATTTCGGAATAGTTTATCGCCATCAAGGCCACAGAGATCCTGCCAAACATCAGTTTGAGGCAGAACCGACTGCGGGTGTAAGTTTCCCCCAAGACGATCCCCAGAGGCTGAATTTGAAGGATGGAGAGAGCGGCCAGGAGCCTTTACCTATTAGTGAAAAGTGTTACAAGAGCAAACAGAAAGCAGTACTGAGTTGCGCTGGCGCTTTGCAGACTGGTCTGTGTCACCTTCAGCGGCATAGCGTTCTCGAGAGTGTTTCCTATTGACTGGAGCCTGTTGTTGTTGCGCAAAAAGCTGGTCATAAGGGTTCTCCATCGTAAAATTCTGGGGGAAAACCCTCTGAGGACCAGTAAAACTAGACTCTGGCCCGTGACCTTCTATTAGAGCTTGCCCATTCCTGCGCCCATAAGGAGTAGAGGTCCTGAATGAACCCAGGCAGTCCGCATTAATTTCATCTGAGCCGCCTGAAGTCTCAGGCGACGGTTGCTGACGAATAAGAACTCCACAACTCTGGCGTTTATGCTGTATAGGATCGGGTATATGCGCATTAGAAATGTCGAGGGAGCCCAAGGATTCGCCTGGCGACATCCCACGCGGCAAACTGATATGAACAGGTAAAACAGGAGCCTTGAACCCAGTATCTGGCGTTGTCAGAATCGGCGGTTTCTCAATGGACGCGCGGATGGGTTTAGGAGTCACGATTGTATCGGCGTATCCAATGGCACTGTTTGTGCTTAACGAGTTGTTCAGCTGCTTGGAACCAGGAGCGGTTGTCTTTGGGCGACCAAGATTTGCTCCAGCAAGCTGAAATATATTTTTAGGTGCTGAAATATTACCATGAGAAGAAGTTCGGTGAGCCATGAGTCCTGGGAGGGGCAGGACCGAGTTTTCCATCCCGAGAGGAACTTCTGGGTCCGGGTTTGCAGAACGGTGTAAGGGGTTTCCTTGGTTGGGAGTAAATCCAGGTGCATTTAAAGAGGCAGAGGAAGACCCTGACTGAGCGAGGGGCATAAATGGGGTTCGCACACTCATGGTAGTTTGAGTTGAGGATGACCAGGACTGAAATCAATTTGATAAACAGTATTTGTGTATATTTATCAGTCTTGAGTAACCAATAATGATATTGCACAAATTGTATTTTATGCTGACCGCCGGTCTCCTTCATGTACGGCCTCTCTGCGGCAGCTCCTTCTTCTGCCGCGCTAAACATACCATTACTACTCTACCAGTTCCTAAAGAGATCAAAGTTCTCGAGACTCATGATGACATGATTGATGCGACCTGGTGGACAACAAGGTTCAGTGCAGTTGCTATACCTCGAAGCCGTGTCGATCTTCAATTCGCAAAAAGTTCAGGACCAGGTGGTCAGGTCCGTCAATGAACTTCTTAGAAAGTCATTCTTGCATTTGGACTGTTTTGCAGAACGTTAACAAGGTCAACACGAAAGCAGTCGTCAAATGCTCTCTCGATAGTCCTTGGATCCCAAGGTGGGCCAAGGCTGATCTCATAAAATCTGTGAGCTCATCAACTGTCGCCACTATAATTTCTGATGAGATTATCCTCAGCGTCACTATGCTTCCTCATCACATTGTCTTCAAGTTACGTCGACTTTGACGCGCTCGCAGGCCCAGAACGCTGATGATTGTTTAACAAAGGTTCTTTCACGCAGTCATTTTTGTGGTTCCTTCTCAAGATTGCATGACACAGCTTCATGATATCATCCTATCCGCGGCAAAGGCACATATCAAGCTCGAGCCTTCACAAGAGCAAAAGAAAAAAGTAGAGAAGCATCAAGCTGCAGAAAAAGCAAGACGGAAGTTTGAGAAGATGCGAAAAAGCGATGTCAAGCGATCCCGCTCAAATAGCGATTGGTAACGATGACTGGAAAGATTTGGAGGTAGGTACCTTTGTCAAAAAATATGCCTTTTTTTCAGCTCTCAATGGCTAGCAGTCGATTTACTGCTTTCAATTACTTCATAGCGACCGATCGATCTACATTGGAATTGCTATCTTTCTCGAGCTGAGTAGAGACGCTGCAGCCAGCCGCGCACCGCTTACCCTGCTCCCGGCGAGAAACAATCATGCAATCTGCAAAGGGAATGATAGCTTGTAGTGAAAGGCAATCGTACGTAGACTTCAGTGCTGTATCTCCTATGATTGTATTAAGATGAAACACTTAAGCCTGATTACTTTTGTGATACCGGTCATTTGATCGAAAACTGTATGAGAAGGATAGATGAATGAATTAATTTCAAACGTTGCTAGAATGGGATTCAAATAACTGTGTGGAAGCAGGATAGGGTAAGACGACTCTAACAGAGAACAAACCTCAAAAGATTTTAACCAGTCAACGTTAATACCGGTGAAATCTTCTCGTTATTGGATAGCAGAGGGTTCGTCGTAGGAGTCCTCCATCGTTCTACCTTCTCTCTTACACACTGACGTAAAGATCTTTGTCATTACGATGTTGCAATTGTCTTCCGTGCGATCTATTGTCACCATATGTTTTCTGGACTTTCTTAAATATTGAAAATGTTGATCAGGTGAATCATCCAACGACAATGCCTTTTATTGGAAAGCTTCTGGAGCTCTGATCCATCATTTGCACATATCTCGGTGAAGATTTGGATTTCTATGTTATATGAATGGTCCAGTTCCCATGATACATGGTATCCGATTCCCAATTCTTCATCATGATGAATATATCACACAGTGCCTACACAGTATTGATTTTATTTTATGCCCAGAGGTGAATAATGACAAGAGATCCAATCCTTATTTTGATATCCTGTCAGAATGCACTTCGAGACATAGTCAGTGAGTAGGCACTAAGCAACCATTAAATGAATAAACTTCTTTGGCTGGTTAAGCCGTTCTGAACATTGAACAGTCCAATCCTCGAGATAGGTATAAGCATTCACATGGCGGAAAACAGGACCTTGTCTGAATGATGCAAGATGCAGAGATCTCGGATTGAATAAAACGGATGAAAGTTTCAGAGATTCCCGATTTATATTTGTCTCGGTCAGCCTTCTAGCAAAGATTGGGAAAATCTATCTCGTCCAGTCTTCGTCCCCTCTCGCGATTTAGAAGGTTTAGGCCATGAGTTATGACAGAAAGGTTTGGACACCTAAAGATCAGCTTGGGAGATGAAAAAATCTATAGGTAATGACAGGGTATGGGCTATTACAGTGACTATCACAAAGTCGACTGTATTTCGACCAGCTGGAATCTCGTCCTAGTGAACCTTTTGACGACCAAGATTGGTTAGTTTTATATAATCCTGGTTATGGTGATCTCCGAAGGATCTGGCCGGAAATAGGTAGCAATGGCAGTCAGGAGGGATGAGATTATGGCCTTTTATAGGAACAATGGAAATCGTTTACGGGGCAAACGATAAGACGGGAAACCAGTAAACCCTGGGTCTATCATAAATATTGCCGATAGCATCGCACATATGTTCTGACTGAGCCATAGTCACCTCTTCTGAAATAATTTACTCGGAAATAGTCCGATCTCCTTTTAGTCGCCTGTTTAATTGCTGAGCTCTTCTGATTTGTATCACCCTCTTGTAGGAAAAAAGGTATTTTAATGAAAGGGACACGACGAACGAGACACAAGATCGAATGGAAGAATGTAGGATAGAAGAGATGTGGCTAGTGATTGAATGAAGTAGTGGAAAATTCTTTGGCCAAAATGCGATGGGTTGGATGAGAGGTATACTGATTAAATAAAGGGGCCAAGAATAGCACAATTTATTCATTTTGAATGCATCGGGATATAGCTTGATTGTGTAACAGAAGTTCCCTTCCTTTTTTTTTTAGCCCGGAGCGAGAAGTTGGAGCGGGACGGCAAAGTTTGATATAACGTCGAAATAGAAGTTGACAGAGAACATTGTGCATCTCAGTATTCAGAGAGCCGTCTTTTCCCAGGTCCTGGGAGAAGTGCAATGGTTGGCAGTAAAGCTATTGTAGGCAAACTTAAAAAGGAAGCCAAATTTGAATACAGGGGTGATGGCCGATAAGGTATAATTACCCCGATCCGGCGATCATTACGTATCGAGAATGCCCAGGTGGCCCCTTGGCACATAAAAGGAACATTTCATTAAAGACGAGGAAAAACTAAATAGGACAAAGAAAGGGAAGACATGATCAGGCGTGCGTCGCAAACGGATAGCCACATGATATTTGGCAACGACGCGTAGCCGGTCACAAAATGCCCGACACCAGTTATTGAAAACAAAAGATAAAAGGCAGGTTCGGGGCTGCTGTGAAATCGACCTCTTGTCGCTCCTCTGCACGTGCCTCAGACATCCACGTGATTATGTTCCACAGTCTAGTGAGTCTAGTCATGTGTCCATGTAATGTGGCGATTCACCCTTGTGGGTCTGTGTTTTGCTACTCCTCTCCTTTAGACAGCTTTCGCCCTGCCAGCCTACAGTTCTTCCTCTCGACAGGGCTCGGGATTTGTGACTTTTGCGGCATCTGCCTCGGGCAATGCGTTTGTGAGAGCAGGCTTGCCCATAAACTCGCTCGCTACAAGAAACGAACCCTATCTCCCATCTAGGCAGCCCTATTCGCCGACGGGCAATCCGAGCCCTTTAAACTACTTGGTCGCACCGGAATGCATTCCAGCTCAGACGGATAATTTAACTGACTAT
>Ga0153948_1000425_pt1 | contig 23009 bp, 22 predicted proteins | sample TSNJ032MetaG_FD_104696 | JGI IMG/M metagenome (GOLD analysis project Ga0153948, IMG submission 104696) | Attine ant fungus gardens microbial communities from New Jersey, USA - TSNJ032 MetaG | ecosystem: Host-associated > Fungi > Mycelium > Unclassified | place: USA: New Jersey, Wharton State... | reverse complement strand
GCCGATTATTGCCGGCGCGCTCTATGAGTATACTGGAAGTTATTGCTTTATGTATCGGCTGTTGTTGCTGGTGATGTTGGTCTTGTTGGTCTGCCTTGCTGTCTTGTTGCCTGGAAAGGATGCAGAGTTATAAGGAGGGGAAGGTTGATTTGGGTGTTTACTCCAAGCTGATGCTGGAAGCCTTTGGACTGGAGGAGCGTTCTCCATTATTACAACAATGTGACTTATTGTATGTTGACTTATTGTATTCGATGAAATAGAATTATTTTTGAGGTGGCGTGCAATCATGGATATAGTAAAAGTTTTTGCGAATAACGTAAAAAAGTATAGAATGGAAAGAGGTCTGTCGCAAGAGGCTTTTGCAGAAAAAGCAGGATTGCATAGAACTTATATCAGTGCCATAGAACGAGAAAAAAGGAGTATTGCTTTAGAGAACGTACAGAAAATTGCTGATGCGTTAAACATTGATACTTATTTGCTTTTTATTGATGAAAGAATTCCGCAACGGGAGGAACAATAATGAATCGTAGCAATTACTTTAACTATATAGAACGAGAATTAAGTACACTATCTTACCGTATAAAGCTTCGCGGTAGAGTCAATCTGTTAGACTTAAATATATATTCGGAAACTTTTTTTGCTGAACTTTTAAGTCGACTGCTGAAATGCAACTTAAAAAACATTAATGCTGAAAAACAAAATACAGAAGGAATAGATTTAATTGATGAAGAAAACAAAATTATAGCTCAAGTTTCGTCAACTTGTTCCAAACCCAAAATCGAAAGTTCTTTGGCAAAAAAAATCTTTAAAGATTATCCCGATTATCATTTTAAATTTATTGCAATTGCGGGTGACGCAGATAAACTGAAAACGAATACTTTTAACAACCCTCATAGGGTAATTTTTTCAGCTGAAGAAGATATACTTGATATTAAATCCTTGCTCAATCTGGTACTAAATTTAGAGATAAAAGATCAACGGGGGTTATATGAGTTTATCAGAGACGAACTCGGAAAGAATATCGATATAGTTAAGATAGATACAAATCTGGCGTCCATTATCAATATTTTATCACAAGAAAATTTATCTGTGGTGGCTGATTCTCCAGAAATCAATCCCTTTGAAATATTAAGAAAAATTGAATTCAATGACTTACTCTCTGTACAACCCACCATAGATGATTATAAAATTTATTACAGCAAATTGGATGAAAAGTACAAAGAATTTGATATACAAGGAGCAAACAAAAGCCTTTCTGTGTTGTCTGTCATGAGAGATCGGTATAATAAGTTGATAGTAAATACACAAGAGCCATATGAAATTTTCTTTTCCATAATTGACAATGTAGTAGAATTGATAAAAAACAGTAAAAATTACATAGAAATTCCATACGAGGAATTAGAGATGTGTGTATCAATTCTAGTGGTTGATGCTTTTATTCGCTGTAAGATATTTAAGAATCCGGAGGGCTATAACTATGCTGTTACCAGATAATATTCACCCAGAATTAAGTATATATTATAATGGTGCATTAGTCCTTAACGAACTGAAGAAAAAAGACAAACAACCCATTATAAACCTATATCAAAGGATAAAAGATGCTAATAATATGTCATTTCCTACTTTCATATTATGCCTTGACTGGTTGTATTTGATTGATGTGGCCCAAATTGATGAAAGGGGGTATGTTGAACTATGTTCATAAAAAAACTAATAATATCCAGTCCTACAGAGATTATTCGTGATATTGAATTTAGTTCTGGACTCAACCTGATTATTGATGACACTCCCATTGATGATTCGAGATCAACAGGAAATAATGTCGGAAAAACAACGGTTTTGAAACTTATTGACTTTTGTTTGGGTGCTAAGCCAAATATTATCTATACAGATACTGAAAATAAAAAAGAGGTATACGATGTTGTTAAGGATTTTCTGGTTGACGAAGAAATTAAAATTACGCTTATTCTAACTGAAAACCTTAATGATCCAGAAGCGAAACAATTGGAGATTCAAAGGAACTTCTTAACACATAAGAAAGCAATTAGAACAATAAATGGGAAAGCTATACTGGATAAAGAATTTGAGGATGAGTTAGAACGGTGCATAATGCCTGAAAAAGAAGCAGAAAAACCAACGTTTAGGCAGATCATATCCCATAATATTAGATATAAAGATGAAAACATCAATAAAACTCTGAAAACGCTTGATAAATTCACGACAGACATAGAGTATGAAACATTGCATCTGTATCTTCTGGGGTGTACTTTTAATGAAGGAGCTAAAAAACAGGCTCTTGTTGCCCGAATAAATCAAGAAAATACTTTTAGAGAGCGTTTAGAAAAAAAGCAAACAAAAACCACATACGAAATAGCATTGGCACTGGTAGATGACGAAATCGATGCTCTTAATGTGAAAAAATCTTCACTTAATCTTAATGAAAAATTAGAGCAGGATTTAGAGTTTCTGAACGCTGCCAAGTATAAGATTAACAAAATAAGCTCGCAAATCAGTAAATTGGAAATTCGCAAAAATTTAATTGAAGAATCCGTGGTTGAATTAAATCAAAGTATTTCTCGCATTGATTTACAGCAGCTAAGATTGTTCTATAACGAAGTAACTACTAACATTTCCGGCATTCAAAAAACCTTTGAGGATTTAGTTGCTTATCATAACAATATGGTAGTCGAAAAAGTAAAATACATTTCTCAAGATTTACCAGAACTCTTTCATAAGCTTAAAGCTTCTCATGAAGAATTAAATATGCTGTTGAAAGAGGAAAAAGAATTAACTGATAAAATTGCAAAGGGAGATTCTTTTGAAGAGTTGGAGAAAATCATATTTGAGCTGAATGAGAAATATAGAGTTAAAGGAGAATATGAAAGTATTATATCTCAGCTGATTGAGGTAGAAGAAAATATTAGTAATCTTAACAGTCAGATTGATAATATTGACAAGTATCTTTTTTCGGGTGATTTTGAGGCGTTGTTAAAAGAACAGGTGAAAAAATTCAATAAACTTTTCTCTAGTATTTCACACGAATTGTATGGAGAAACATATGCTCTTACTTTTGATAAAATGACAAACAAAAAGGGTCAGCAATTTTATAAATTCAATGCCTTTAATGCAAATATGAGTTCTGGTAAAAAGCAAGGTGAAATTTTATGTTTTGATTTGGCCTACCTCCTGTTCGCTGATGAGCAACAACTACCTTGTTTGCATTTTTTGTTGAATGATAAAAAGGAACTTATGCATGATAATCAGTTGGTAAAGGTTTCTGAATTTGTCCAATCCAAAAACATACAGCTGGTGATTTCAATTTTAAAAGATAAATTACCAACCACCGTACTTGATAAGGCGCACATCGCTGTTGAGCTTTCTCAAAAAAATAAATTATTTAAAATCGAAAAATAATCAATCTTTTTAATCAGGAGGTGATAGTCAGATAGTCGGTTGCCAGTTTGATGAATCCTTTAATCGCGGAAGCAGAAACATGGCTGGTTTGATATGCGATTACCAATTGGCCGTAAGCGGATTCGTCTGCCATTGGAAAGCGGGAAAGATTTCCGGTATCTTTCAAAGATGCAGCATACATCTCTGAACAAAAGGTAATCCCCATTCCCTGCCTGCAAAGTGAACAAAGGGTATCAATATTTTTGCTCTCAATGATGACATTGGGGGCAATATTGTGTTTAAAGAAGACCTGCTCGATGATGTTCCGGACATAATTACCCTTGGGCAGTAAAAGCATGGGTGCTTTGAGCAGCAGATTGGTGTCAGAACTGTCGGTCAAAAAGTTATTTTTAATCTCCTCCGGAACGATCATATAAAGCTGTTCTCTTTGTAAATTGACAATCGTTACATTATCAAGCAGAATGGGTGCAAAATCAATGATGAAATCGACTGTTTTGTGCTCCAGATAACTGCATAGTTCTTTGGAACTGCCCTCAACAAGCTTTAGTTCAATGCCTGGATGTGTCTTGTGATATAAGGGGATGATTTTGGCGGCAAGCAGGTTGCCACGGGCATAGGAAACCCCTATCTTCAGCGTGCCTTTGCGGTGACGGCTGATAGAATCCATGTCGGCTTCAATTTCATTTTCCAAATCAATAATAAGCCGGGCTTTTGCCAGCAGACAGGAGCCGGCATAAGTAAGGGTAAAAGAGGGTTTTCGCTGAAACAGCTTTACTCCATAATATTCTTCGAGCTGGTTGATCTGACTGCTCAGTGCCTGTTGTGAGATAAACAGCCGTTCGGCTGCTTTGGAGATATTCAATTCTTCAGCAGTTATTATGAAATATTTCAGCTTATACAGATTCATGATGCCCTCCATCTTTGAGAAATTCTTATCTTTGACTATACAATAGTAAAAAGGCAAAATCAAGTAAAAGTCAGCATAAACTACACTGACTTTTGCTCGCAACATATGATTGGCACTTATATTTAGCTGGCCCGGCTCAGGGATGGAGTAATTAAATTCATGCCCTCTTCCAGCGCTCTCATGTTAAGTTCTTCGGAGCCTTTCGGAATGTGCATGCCTACCCCTTTCATGAGTGCCTGCGGGGATGCCAGATGCAATACTTCGTTGATGGCGCCAATGGCAACGATGTTGGCTGTAATGGAGCGGCCTACTTTATTGACTGCAGTATCCAGAATCGGAACTTCATAGATGCGATGGCTTCTCTTTAAGGATTCCGGTACATCCAGGCTGGAGTCAACCATAACGATGGCATCATCGGATAAGGACGCTGAAAATTTATCCAGTGACTGCTGGGTCAGTGCCAGCAGGAAGTTGGGTTTCTGAACTTTTGTATAAGTAATTGGTTTTTCGTCCACAATTACTTCAGCTTTGCACATGCCGCCTCTGGCTTCGGGGCCGTAGGATTGTGACTGAACAACATGTTTTTTGTCCAGAAATGCTGCCTCGGCCAAAATCACCGTTGCGAGGATGACCCCCTGTCCACCGGAACCTGTTAATCTTAATTCTGCTTTTGTCATTATTGATTACCTCCTGATCGTTCAATGATTTTTTGATATCTTGCAGTGTATTCCTCTTTGGGTTCGTTTTTGAAGACACCCATAACAATTCTGTTTTTGACCTGGGAATAGTCTGGGGCCGGAATCTTTTTCAAGTCCATGGTATTGTCCTTTTGCCAGAGCATCATCTTCACGGCGCTGCCTTTTTTGTTTTTTCGGCCATAATAAGTCGGGCAGATACTAACGCCTTCTATCAGAGAAAACCCGGGATTTTTGATGCCTTCTTCGATCATTTTAATAGTCTGCGGCACATGGTAGGCAGTGCCTCTGGCCACATAAGTGGCTCCGGCGGCGATAGCAAGCTGCGGAATGTCAAAGTCATTGTCAATGTTGCCATAAGGAGCAGTAGTGCCGTATTCATTGGTTGGTGTGGTTGGAGAGTACTGGCCTCCGGTCATACCATAGATATTGTTGTTAAAGATGACGACGGTCAGGTCGATATTTCGTCTGCATGCGTGGATCAGGTGGTTTCCGCCGATCGCAGAAGCATCTCCGTCGCCGGTGATGACGATGACCTTCATCTCAGGCTTTGCCAGCTTGATTCCGGTGGCAAAGGCAATAGCGCGGCCGTGTGTGGTATGCAGAGTATTAAAGTCCATATAACCGGCTGCTCTGGAAGAACAGCCAATGCCGGAAACGATGCACACGTCATCTTTATTAAGACCCAGATTATCGATTGCCTGTGCGACATCCCGCATCAGAATTCCATGGCCGCAGCCCGGACACCAGATGTGAGGCAGTCGGTCTTCTCTGAAAGTATTTTTTATTAATTGACTGGGCATATTAAGATACCTCCTTGATATGACTGGCAATCTCCGCCGGCGAAATTGTGGTGCCGTCCACTTTGCCGATGTGGGAGATGGTGCAGTTGTTTTTGACAATCCGCTGAACTTCCAGAAGGATCTGTCCGTAATTGTGCTCGGCAACGATCAGATGTTTGATATTCCGGGACAGGTGTTCTAATGCTTTTTCCGGGAACGGCCAGATCGTTACAGGTCTGAACATGCCGACCTTCAAGCCCTGGGCTCTGGCCTCCGCTACTGCACATTGAACGGCTCTGGTGGTTCCGCCATAGCAGAGAATGGCAATGTCGGCGTCATTAAGCATATATTCCTCGTAGCAGAGGATATCGTCCAGATTGTTTTCGATCTTCTTCATCAGTCGAGTACAGAGCATAAAGGACAGGTCGGAGCTGCTGGTAGGAAAACCATCATCATCATGAAGGAGTCCGGTGATATTGTAACGGATTCCACTGCCGAAGGGCGGGCAGTGCGGAACAGTTTCGCCGTCAGCCACAGCATAGGGTTTGCCATTGACCATGTTGTTGTCACGGTTGATTATGTTGCCAGCCTGGTGCAGTTCGATTCCCTCCCGCATGTGGCCGACGATTTCGTCCAGCAGGAGAATCACCGGAGTCCGGTATTTTTCTGCCAGGTTGAACGAACGGATCGTTTGATTATAGGTATCCTGAACCGAAGCAGGTGCAATCGCGATCACCGGATGATCGCCGTGAGTGCCCCATCTGGCCTGCATCACATCGCCCTGCGAGGGGGAAGTAGGCAGCCCGGTAGAAGGACCGGAACGCTGGACATCGACAATAACCACCGGAATTTCAGCCAGTGCGGCAAATCCGAGATTCTCCTGCTTTAATGAAAATCCGGGACCGCTGGTGGCAGTCATCGATTTGACCCCGGCGACCGATGCGCCGATTGCAGCTGCCATACCGGCAATCTCATCCTCCATCTGAATAAACTTGCCGCCGACCTGTGGAAGTCTGACGGCACTGCCCTCGGCTATTTCGGTAGAAGGCGTAATCGGATAACCGGAGAAAAATCTCATTCCCGCAGCGATGGCACCTTCAACGCAAGCCTCGTTTCCCTGTAATAGCGCTGATTTCTTATCTGACATTCTCAAGCTCCCCCTTTTCAATATAAATTGCGTAGTCAGGACAGCGTTGTTCACATAGTCCGCAACCGATACAGCTATCTTCGTTGATAACTGTTACCTTATCTTTCTTTAGTTCCAATACTTTTTTGGGACAGAATTCGACACAGATGCCGCAGCCCTTACACCATTTAGACTCAATGATTAAATTCTTATTGTTGCCAGCCACTTATGTACCCCCATTCCTGGTATTTTGATGTAATATCTTTCATTTCCATTATTGTACAATGATTTTCACCAGATGGGAAACAGGAAAGACAGTCGACGTTCACAAGTGTTTGCTTGTATCGGTAGAATTAATGTGCGGTTGCAACTTTTACTTACATAATTGAAAAAAGTATATGCTTTTAAATTGCGCCCGTATCTGATAATATGACCATAAATTATCGATAATAGTCATGGTTAATTTAAAACAAACAATTTAACAATTTCATTAAGGAGGAGTAGATGGGGAATGCAGAAACTTGTTTAGGCGGTATTGTGAAAGTGATTTCCAGTATTACTTATGAAGCAATGCCACCGGAAGTAATTCAGAAGGCGAAAGAATGTCTGGCTGATTTTGTGGGAATATTTGCTAACGGAACACAGAAAAGTACGGCCAGGTGCCTGGAAGAGGCATTGAAAGACGACATTCTGACGAATCCGGAAAGCATGGCATTATGGATGGGGAGCACAGCCAGGATGCTGGATATTGATGATGGTCATCGGTTTGCGATGGCGCATCCGGGGGTGGTTGTCAATGCTGCGGCCATTGCCGTGGCATTAAAACAGGAAGCTGTGACAGGAAGAAAGCTGCTTGAGGCGATTGTCAGAGGCTATGAACTGTATTGTTACCAGGGCCGGGTAATCAATCCTTCGGCTTATCTGAAAAGAGGGGTGGATGCGACCTGCGTATGTGGTGCCGCAGCAGCGGCAGCGGTTGCCGGTACACTTATGGATTTGAATGACGCACAGCTTGCGGACGGTATCTCATTGGCGGCATCACTGGCGGGCGGGCTGAATCAGTCGGCGATTGACGGATCGGCACAAAAATATCTGGTTGCCGGGTGGGGAGCCAAACTGGGAATTGCCGCTGCGAAGCTTGCCAGGTATGGAATGGGAGGACCCTGTAGAGTATTTGAAGGGAAATTAGGCTTTTGCAACGCGTTTGCACCGGATCCGGATTGGGATTACTTAAACAATCCAAAGCTGGTGTGGGATATAAAATCGGTTTATATTAAGCGTTATGCCTGTGTAAGACGTATTCATGCGACACTGGATGCAATTAGTGATATTATCAAAACTGAGGGGCTGGGCGAAGCGGATATTCGGGTAATCAATGTGTACGGCAGCCAGTTTTTATATGATGCAGGTGGCTACGATCCGTCCGATATGGCTCAGGCGCAAACCAGTGTTCCGTATGTTACGGCAATCCTTTTAAAGCATGGACGGGTGGAAGACAATCTGGTTCATCAGAATCTTAATAATCAGGAGATAGCGGAGTATTCAAGGAAAGTGACCGTATCAAAAGATCCGGAAATTATTCAACTGGCAGAACAGGATAAGAGTTTGTGGGGAGCTGCAAAGGTAGAGATTATTTGTAACGATGGCAGGTGCTTTAAAAAGCGGCAGGTAGTTCCTTATGGAGATCCGGAGCTGGCACTTCCGGAAGGCGCAATTGCGGAAAAATTTGTCAAGCATGTGGAAGAGATTTCAGAACATGAGTATGCGGCGGGCTTGTGGAGTGCTTTTATGGGTATTGATCAGGTGTCGGATGTGAGCGGTGTTTTCGATAAGCTGTTGAACAGGTTAATGAATGTACAGGGGGAATGATCATGGATAAAGAAATGACGAAAAAATTAGTGAAGGTTGCAATTATGGCAGCAATTGGAATGATCATCTGGTTTGCGCCATGTCCGGCAGGACTCAGCGAGGAAGCATGGAAGTATTTCTCGGCTTATGTGGTTGCGATTATCGGTATTATGCTGCATCCATTTCCGTCACCGGTTGTTATGCTCGGAGTTATTGGCATTTATGGTATGCTGATCGGTCCCAGGACGCTGTTGTCGGGATATGCCAGCACCACAACCTGGCAGGTATTTGCTGCCTTCATGATTAGTGTCGCTTTTACGGCAACCGGATTGGGGAAACGGATTGCATATGTGCTGATTGGTATTTTTGGAAAAACCAGTCTGGGACTGGGATATTCTCTGGCGTTTACGGACTTGACGCTGGGCATGGCAATTCCATCTACCACGGCAAGAGCCGGTGGTGTGGTATTTCCGATATTTAATAATGTTGCCAGGACATTGGGGTCAAATGCTGAAGACGGAACCAGCAATAAACTGGCGGCCTATCTCTGTATTGTATCCTATCATATTAACCTGGTGACGGCCTCTGTTTTCCTCACCGGTATGGCTCCCAATGTACAGATAGCGTCATTTGCGAAGGACATCTTAAATGTGGATTTGGATTGGCTGACCTGGGCAAAGATGGGGATTGTGCCTGGTATCTGTTTGGTTTTGCTGATTCCGTTTGTGCTGTATAAATGCTTTACTCCGGAGATTAAGAAAGTAGATAATTATAAAGAAATTTCCCGAGAAGGTCTGAAAGAATTAGGGGCAATGTCCATTAGAGAGAAATTACTTGCTATATTTTTTGTTGGAGCAGTCCTGCTCTGGGCAACAACCGGGATAACCCGTTTTGACGCTACGGCAATTGCGATTCTGTTTTTGGCGATGTGTCTGATCTTTGGATGTATGGCATGGGTGGATGTCAGGCAGAGCAAGGGCGCCTGGGATACCTTGATTTGGTATGGAGCCATCATCGGCCTGTCCAGTCAGTTATCCGGAGCCGGATTCTTCACCTGGTTTGCTGAGCTGCTTCAGAATACCTTTGATTTTACCGTGATGGGCAGTGTGACGCTGATGTTTATCCTGGTGGTTGGCGGTCTGGTAGTGCGTTATATGTTTGCCTCCAGTTCCGTATTTACCACATCAATGATGCCGGTCATGTATACGATCGGGCTGGTTGGCGGAGTTCCGGTTATGCCGCTGGCAATGCTGTGTGCGGCTTGTAACGGGTTTGGTGCGATGCTGACGAACTACGGAGGTGCCTGCGGACCGGTATTGTTTGGATACGGACATGTGGAAATGAAGAAGTGGTGGATACTGGGAACCATATCTACGGTGTGCTGTGTCGCTGTATACTTCCTGATTGGGTTACCATATTGGAAACTGATAGGAATGTGGTAAAATTAAATAAAGGGGTATGGGAATGGATCATTTGATTTATGGACTGGCAGAATATGTTGTCGGGTTAAAATATGAAGATTTATCAGAACGGGCGATTGAGGTAGGAAAGCAGGTAATCCTGGACTCCTATGGCAATCTGGTCTTTGGCAGATATTGTGAAGCAGGCGGGCGCATTATGAAATATGCGAAACTGGCGGATTCGGTTATGACTGGCGAGGAACCGGTGTCTTTGATTGGTGAGGATGATTTGCATACAAGCTCTGATCATGCTGTTTTTGTGCATACCATGATGGCGCGGTGTGCGGATCTGGATGATGGTTACCGTCATGCGATGGGGCATCCTGGTTCTGGTCTGGTTCCCTTGCTGCTTACGATGGCGCAGCTGTATAAAAAGAACGGCAGGGAAATGATTACAGCGATTGTAGCGGCATATGATATATACGCGCGATTGGGGGAAGCTGTCAATCCCTTTATGTACAGGGAGCGGGGGTTTGATGCCACCGGAGTTTGCGGTGCGGTAGCGGCAGCGGCGTTGATTTCTAAAATTACGGGTGCTGATGTGGAATGCACCAAAAATGCAATGGCAATTGCATCCCTGTTTACCGGTGGTTTGATTGAGTACCAGAATGACGGTACTTCGGGTAAAATTATGTGCAGCGGTTGGGGGGCCTTGACCGGACTGCGGGCAACCAGACTGGCGGTCTGCGGATTTACAGGACCGGATGCTGCACTGGAAGGAAAATATGGATTTTTCCAGGCGTTCAAAGGGACCAGCGGATATTGTGATATGAGTCATGTTTTGGAGAAGCTGGGGGAAGATTTTAAGATCACCAGCATTTACTTTAAACGGCATGCATGTCAGCGGGGGCTTCATGCAACGGTGGATGCTGTTCTGGATCTGCGGGAACAGTATGTCCTGATGCCCGATCGCATCAAAACTATCTCTATCAATACCTCGTCCTTTGTCTGCCGTTTGTCAAATCCGGAGCCCAAGACGGCTGTCGGAGCACAGGCAAGTGTGCAGTTTGCCTCTGCGGTTGCTTTGAAATATGGCCGCATGGACTCGGAAGAGCTGGTATTTAAGAGCTTCACTGATCCGGAAATAAAGGCGCTGGTACAGAAGGTCAAGGTAATCAAGGATGACGAGGTTCAGGCCTATCTGACGGAGAATCCCACACATTTTTGTGCGGCAAAAGTGATCATTGAAACCAATGAAGGAGAAATTTGTGAAAAATGGGTACCAGTACCTTTGGGTGATGTGGAAACTCCTTTTGGCTGGGAGATGCTGGCGGAAAAATTCGGACATCTGATTGAGGGGACTCCGGCTGCGAAGACAAGAAAAGAACGTTATGAGCTAATCCGGAATCTGGAGCAGACGAACAACGTTGTCAGTTTGTTTCGGTTGTAACAGGTGGCAAGAAAGAGTGCAATAGCTGGCAGAATTGCACTCTTTTTCGCGCACTCAGTTCTTGCGTTTTTCAGGCGTCTATTATATAGTTAAAATATGATTTCCAGCTGGAAGTCGGGAAGGGTGAGAAGTGAGATGGAATCGGTGAAAGAGATAAATATCAGGGTACTGGACCGGGCGCTGGACATATTGGAATGTTTTTCCGAAGACAGCAAGGAAATGAATCTGATGGAGATCGTAGATAAAACCGGATTATCTGCCAGTACGGTTCACAGAATCATAAAAACTCTGGAGCACCGCGAATATCTTCTGCGGGATGAAGAAACCAAGCGTTATTCGCTGGGAGCCAGGGTTGTCCGGCTGGGCAGTCTGGCGGAAAACAATTCGGGCAATGGTCTGCGCGAAGTGGCATATGATTATCTGGTTGCGGTGAGAGATCGAATCAATGAGAGCGCCAGCCTGTATGTCCGGGATGGCCTGTCCCGAATCTGTATCGAGCGGGTGGAAAGCAAGCTCCTGCTCAGACGTGTCATCACAGTGGGAGAGCGGCTTCCGGTGGTCAGCGGAGCCACCGGAAAAGTGCTGCTCTCAGATTTGAGTGAGGCGGAACTGACGGAGCTGCTTGGCGATGGATACGAAGAACTTAAAAAGGAATTGGTAAAAGTGAGAGAGCAGGGATATTGGGTTACCAGTGGTGAACGGGAGCAGGGGCTTTCTGCTATTGCAGCTCCGGTGTACAATGCGAAAGGCCGGGTGATTGCAGCCGTTTCCATATCCGGGCCTACGGCTAGAATGATCGACGAGGAGCTGGCGGAAAAAGTTCAGAATATTGTCGACTGCGGTAAAAATATTTCCCGGAAAATGGGCTACATCAGTGATATACCTGGGTAGTTGGAACAATCAGATTGGCATAGCTGCTGCAGTGCTTTTTGACAAGCTTCATGAAATCCTGGGTATAAGTTGGAAAAATTTTATTTTTATGATAAATTAACGACATCATGTTATACTGGTCAAAATCCTTAATCCGGAAGACATTCAGCGGCGATAAGGTGTTGCCCGACTGATTGATGCGATAAATATCCGGCAGATACATGGTCAGGCAAAAACTGGCGGCATAGTCTTCCGCACATAGCCGATAATGCATGTCCGGCTGTGTCATCACATTGATGCAGTTGAGCGATATGCCGAGACGGCTCAAGTGCTGATCCAGCATAATTCGGGAGTTGAAATTCGGTTTGTTTAGTACAAAAGGAACCTCTTGGAACAGGCATAAATCAGCGCCCTGCTTAAAACTTTCCCGGCACAGCGGATATGTGTCGGGGAAATACTGCTTCAGCAAATTATCAGAGATTACCAGAAACATATCTTCTTTCAGGGCGAAATCACATTTCAATTCATCATAGAGCAGATTGCGGGTTCCGGAAAAGAACAGATCCAGGTCGTTATTCAGGATGAGTTCCATCATCTCCGGAGAAGTCATATTCTTTACGATCAATTGCACATCGGGATATAAAACACGAAATTCCTTTAATAATTTGGGGATCAGGATGGGATATCTGCCTTCGGTTATACCGAAGCGGATAGTCCCTGTTTTTGTTGATTTTACATCTGCGAGCTGGCTTTCTAAATTTTGTTCAGCCAGTTCTATCTGTTTTAATGTGGACAGCATGATCTGCCCGGCGGAGGTCAGGGTGAAGCGGGGTTTTCGTTCGAAAAAGCTTACCCCGTATTCGGCTTCCAGACTCTTTAAGTACTTGCTTAGACACTGGTGAGAGATAAACATGCGTTTGGCTGCATTCGAAATATTCAGTTCTTCTGCTAAAACGAGAAAATATCGGTAGTTATTCAGCATAAGCCACCTCCTTATCTATTAACCATATCATATTGAGACGAAAGGTGCAACCTCCAGTTACATGGAAAGAATAAAAATGTGCTTTTTGATTGCGAAAATGTCTGTTAAACTATGACTAAAATAAAGAGAAAGTGCGAAGAAATTGTATAGAATTCGTAAGGAGGGGGTGCGATGTTAATATCAGAGAAATTAGCACAATTTATTGTCGAGACGGAATATGATTCTCTGCCGGAGGATGTGGTCGGTCTTGCCAGAGAGCGAATTCTGGATACTTTGGGAGCGGCAGTGGCAGGAGAGGCAAGCTGGGATTCCAGAGATATGTTTTTAGAAGTATGCCAGAAGTTTGGTAAAGGGGATTCCGGAATATGGGGAAATCGTGAATTTGCCGTAACACCTGAGCGGGCGGCTATGATTCATGCCACCTATGCACATGCGGCTGAGTTGGACGACGGCCATAGAAATGCCGGCTGCCATGCCGGCGCCGTGGTGGTTCCTACAGCGCTTACGCTGGGGAAAGAGACCGGTGCTACAGGTAAGGAAATTCTGACGGCGGTTGTGATTGGATATGAAATTGTTTACCGGATCGTAGCCGGAATGACTCCTTATCAGATTCAGAAAGGATTTCATCCTTCCGGCAATTGCGATACATTCGGTGCCATGGCGGTAGCTGGTAAGCTGATGGGTCTGAACGCCCGGCAGATTGCCAATGGCATGGGGTTCGCGGGCCTGTTTGCTTCAGGTCTGATGGAAGCGACCGTATCAGGTCAGCGTTCTAAGTGTGTGCAGGTAGGGAATGCAGCCCTCAATGGGATATCGGCCGCTTATTATGCCAAAGCAGGTATGGAGGGCACAATTACAGTATTTGAAGGCAAGACCGGATTCTTTCATGCGCAGTCGCAGGATGTGGATGTAGATGCCGTATGTAATGGACTGGGCAGTACCTACTTAATTGGCGATACTTACAGCAAGCTTTATCCTACTTGCCGGCATTCTCAGGCAGCCATCGAAGGAGTTCTGGATCTGGCGGAGGAAGATGGATTTGAATATGATCAAGTCCAGGCGGTGTGGGTTGGAACTCATCAGGTTGCGGTGGACCTGACGGGTATCATAAAAGAACCAAAGAATTCGGCAGAAGCAAAATTCAGCCTGGCATATGGAGTTGCTCTTGCGCTCCGTGAACACAGTGTTGCTATCTGCCATTTGACACCGGAATACTGGAATGATCCCATCAACCGGGAGCTTGCCGCCAGCGTGACGATTGTGGTGGACCCCGAGGTGCAGTCCTGTTACCCGAAGAAACGGGGGGCAAAAGTTGAAATCAAGCTTAAGGACGGCCGGGCATTAAAGAAAGAATTGTATGATTTAAAAGGGTCGCCGAACAATCCTGTGGGATGGAAAGAATTGGAGAAGAAGTTTGTCGCTAATCTCACCGGTATCTATTCACCGGCATCCATTGCAGAATTGATAGAACTGATCAGGAACCTGGAGCAGTGGGATAATATTCAGCAGATAATGGATATCTTGTACAGATAACAGATGGAGGAAGTATGGGACAAAGCATTTTTGAAAAAATTATCAGGTCACACCTTGTCTCCGGGGACTGTATCCCAGGGCAGGAGGTTGCAATCAAAATTGATCAGACACTGACGCAGGATTCGCTGGGAGCGATGGCGTATCTGCAGTTTGAGGCGATGAATAAACCAGGGATAGAAACGGAGCTGTCTGTTTCTTACACGGATCATCTGATGCTGCAGTTGGGTCAGGGCAATGGGGATGTTCACCGCTATCTGGAAACGGTAGCAGATAAACATGGTATTGTATATTCAAAAGCAGGCAATGGAATCTGTCATCAGGTTCATCTGGAACGGTTTTCGAAACCGGGCAAAACGCTGATTGGGAGCGACAGCCATACCGTTACCTGCGGCTCTATGGGAATGGCGGCTTTCGGAGTAGGCGGCCTTGATGTGGCGTTGGCAATGGGAGGAGTTCCACTCTATATTACATATCCCAGGATTACAAAAGTTATCCTGACCGGTAAGTTGAATCCGTGGTGCACCGCCAAGGATGTGGTGCTGGAAGTTTTAAAAATCATTACCACAAAAGGAAATATCGGAACCATCATTGAGTATGGCGGTGATGCTCTTGAGCATCTTGAAATTCCTCAGCGGGCCACCATTACAAATATGGGGGCGGAAGCCGGAATTACTACATCGATCTTTCCAAGTGATGAAAAAACCAGGGAATTTCTGACGGCCCAGGGAAGGGCGGAAGACTGGAGCGAACTTTCTTCAGATATGGATGCCATATATCATAAGGAGATTACCATTAAACTTGATGAGATCGAGCCAAATGTGGCGAAGCCTCATTCACCAGATTTAGTATGTAAAGTCAGAGAAGTGGAGAAACTGAAGGTGAATCAGGTGCTCATTGGCAGTTGTACCAATGCATCCTACCAGGATCTGATGAAAGCAGCAAGAATCGTGAAAGGGAAAAAGGCCAATCCGGAAGTCAGTTTTGGTGTCAATGCGGGTTCTCATCAGGTTATGTCAATGCTGGCGGAATCCGGAGCCTTGGAATGGTTTATCGATGCCGGAGCCAGAATCCTGGAAAGCGGCTGTGGATTCTGTGTCGGGCAGGGGCAGGCACCGGAGATGGGAGCAGTTTCGGTGAGGACGAATAACCGGAATTATAAAGGCCGGAGCGGTACGCAGGATGCGCAGGTATATCTTGTCAGCCCGGAAACTGCCGCTGCCACAGCATTGTCGGGAATGCTCACAGATCCGCGAACGTTAGATATGGATTATCCGGATGTGAAAATGCCGGAGCTCATGAAACTTGATGACAGTATGCTGATGTTTCCTACCTTTAAAAAGGAGATTTACAGAAGTCCGCTTATTGGCACACCACCGGTTAATAAGCCAATGCCGGAAAAATTTAATGCCAGGGTGGTAACTAAGGTTGGCGATATGATCAATACGGATGATATTATACCGGGAGGTTCGGCAATGACGTACCGGGCAAATATTCAGAAGTCAACGCAGTTTATCTTTCAATTCATTGATGAGGGATTCCCGAAACGATGTGGAGATTATGTGACGGCAGGAACCATTCCGCTGATTGTCGCAGGAGAGAGCTATGGACAGGGCTCATCCCGGGAACATGCCGCCCTTTGTCCGATGGTGATGGGGATACGTTGTGTGCTGGCAAAAAGCATTGAGCGCATCCATCTGGCCAATCTGATCAATTTTGGGATCCTGCCGCTGTTATTCCGGAATCAGGAGGACTATGAGGACATCAGTCAGGGGGATGAGATTGTGATTCCCGATATCTATGAAAAGGCGGCTGATGACTGGGTCGAGGTGAAGAATCTGACAACGGGAACGGTATATACTGCCCAAAATGGCGCGACACCGCGGCAGCGTGAAATTATTTTAAAAGGTGGATTATTAAATTCTATCATTAATTAAATGGGAGGAAAGAAACATGTATAAAGCAAATCGAAAAATTCCGTGTGTGTATATGCGGGGTGGAACCAGCAAGGCTGTTTTTTTTCATGATCAGGATCTTCCCCAGGATACCGAGGAACGGGATAAGGTCATCTTGAGCGCCTTTGGCAGCCCGGATTTGCGTCAGATTGACGGTATGGGAGGCGCAAACACTTCGACCAGCAAGGTCGCAATTATTAAGAAAAGTGAACGGGAGGGGGTGGATGTGGATTATGACTTCGGGCAGGTCAGTGTTGATATGCCGGTTGTCGGAAAGACGATGAACTGCGGCAATATCTCATCGGCGGTAGGTCCGTTTGCCATTGACGAAGGATTGGTGGAAGCGGTGGAACCGATCACAACCGTGCGGATATTTAACACCAATACCAATAAGATGATTGTAGCCAGAGTGCCGGTCAAAGACGGAAAGGCAAAGACGGAAGGGGAATTTGCGATTGACGGTGTTCCCGGCACCGGCGCTAAAGTTCAAATTGAGTTTTCCTATCCGCAGGGTGCTGTCTCCGGCAGGCTGCTGCCTACGGGAAATGCCAGAGATACCATCGAGATCGAGGGAAAAACCTTTGAGTATTCCTTTGTGGATGCGGCGAACCCGGTTGTGTTTGTATGGGCAGAAAACTTTGGCCTGGAGGGGACTGAACTTCCCTGGGAGTTTGAGGCGCGGACTGATTGTGCGGAAATCTGCCGGATTCTGGAAATTATCCGCGGCACCTGTGCGATAACTATCGGACTTGCGAAGGATTTGGCGGACGCTGCGGTAAACAGCCAGACTCTGCCTAAGATTGCATTTTGTACTGTTCCGAAAGAATATAAGGCCGGAGATGGAAAGATAATCAGTGCGGATCGTGTGGATTTTGTCGGACGGCTGTTTTCGCTGGGGATGAAAATGATTCAGGCATATATGGGAACTGGTGGTATCTGTACGGTGGTTGCCGCCAACACTCCGGGGACGATAGTGAACGAGATTGTCTGTGCGGGGAAAGGATCTGATAAGGTTACAACGGTGCGGATAGGCCATCCGTTTGGCATTATGGAAGTTGATGCAGATTTGGAGGATCTGCCGGACGGAAGCCATGCGGTGGTCTGTGGGATGATTGGCAGAACGGCCAGACGAATTATGGAGGGGAATGTATATGTCAGAGACTGAGTCTGGCTGTAACCAGATGATTGAACTGATGATTAACAGGCGCAGTGTGAGGAGCTACACGGATGCGCAGGTTCCGGAACAGCTGTTGGATGCTGTTCTGGAAGCAGGACTCTATGCTCCCACCGGCGGGAACCATCAGTATACTCGTTTTATTGCAATACAGAGCAGTCGGGCTCTGGAACAGCTAAATGAGATTGTGCGGAACAATTTTTCCGCCCGGGAGATTGTGGAAGGCTGTTACCAGAACAAAACGATCAGAAAAGCGAAGATGGAACATTATCATTGCTTTTATCACGCGCCGGTTCTGATTCTTGTAGTTTCGCCGTCTGACCATTGCAACAGCATGGCTGACAGTGCCAATGCACTGGAAAATATGCAGCTGGCAGCCACTTCACTGGGGCTGGGTGCATGTTGGATCAACCAAATCCACTGGCTGACCGATGATCAGAGGATGAGAGAGTATCTGTATGGACTGGGAATGGAGCAAACGGAATCTGTTTTTGGCAGTATTGTTATCGGTTTTCCGGCTAATCAGGGGAAAGGGTGTCATATCCGGCCAGAGCGGAAAGCAGGCAGGGTCGTGAAAATTAAAGGGGGATAATATTGAAGCTGATCAACGTGAATAAGAAATGCCAGCTGCTTGTTGGCGCGGTTCTGGCAGGAGGAATTTTTCTTTTGGCTTATGGCTTAAAACGCGGCGGGGGAGAGAATATGCCAGCTTACATTACGCTTGCGGTGTTGATTGTATCGGCGGTGTTATTTGTAACTGAAATTGTGAGTTTGGCAATAACTTCAATGAGTATACCGATCATTTTGGCACTTACGGGAGTGATAGCTCCGAACCGGGCCTTTCTGGGATTTGCCAATGATAATGTCATTCTTTTTGCAAGTATGTTTATTATCGGTGGTGCCCTTTTTAATACCGGAGTGACGGAAATGGTAGGCGCTCTGGTGGTAAATGTGACAAAAGGAAATGAGAGAAAGCTGTTGTTTGGAGTTTTGCTGATGGTTTCAATGTTCAGCGCATTTTTAAGTAATACTGGAACGGTTGCGGTTTTACTGCCTGTTTGCATCGGGATTGTAGATTCAGCCGGATGGGGACGAAAGAATATCCTGATGGTACTGGCTATGACGGCCAGTATGGCAGGGATGATCACACTTGTGGGAACCCCGCCCAATATCACGGTTAATGCAGTGCTGACGCAATATGGGATACAGCCATTCGGTTTTTTTGAGTTTGCTTATATCGGTATCCCGCTGACTTTAGTCGGCGGTATCTATCTGGTGCTGACGAGAAAGACTACCGTGGCTGCACAGAAAGAACCGAAATACAATGAAACAGGACAAGCGTTTGTATTTGGGAAAAAACAGGGCCTGGCAATTGCTGTGATGGCAGGTGTTGTACTGGTCATGGCATCTGGATTTATCAGCCTGCATATTGCGGCGGCAATTGGCGCACTGCTCTGTGTCCTGTGTCGGTTGCTGACCGAAAAAGAGGCCATTGAAGCGATTGACTGGACTACAATTTTCCTCTTTTCCGGCACTCTGGTACTGGCGGAGGCGCTGGATAAGACGGGAGCCGGCAAGATGATTGCGGATGGGGTGATTCATATTGTCGGAACAAATGCAAATCAGTTGGTTTTGCTGAGTGCGTTGTTCTTATTGACGGCAACTCTGACGCAGTTCATGTCGAATACGGCCAGTTGTGCACTTCTGGCGCCGATTGGTCTGCAGATCGCGGAGGGCCTTGGGGCAAATCCAAGAGGGGCATTGATGGTGGTGGCAATTGCCGCTTCCTCCGCATTTGCCACTCCGATGGCGACGCCGCCGAATACCCTGGTTATGGGCCCGGGCAAATTCTCGATGACGGATTATATGAAAACCGGATTGCCGCTGATTGCAATTGCTTATCTTGTCTGTATCATAGTGATTCCGGCGGTATGGCCATTGTATTAGCGAAATTATAATAAATGATGAGAGCGAGAATATATGGAATTTGTAGAAAAGGTACATTTATGTGAGGTGGGGCCGCGGGATGGTCTTCAGAACGAACCAAATTTATTTACGGTGGAAGAAAAAGTGGAATTAATCAATCAGATGATGAAAGCTGGTTTTAAATTCATTGAAGCAGGATCGTTTGTCAGTCCCAAAGCGGTGCCGCAGATGGGGAATACGGATGAGATTTTTAAGGCTTTGAAGCCGGCGAAGGATGTGGAATTGAGAGCTCTTATCGCCAATGCCAGAGGGGTTGACCGGGCGGTTGCCTGCGGATGTAAAAAGGTTAAGCTGAATGTCTCTGCCAGCAAGGCACATAATCTGGTGAACTTAAATAAAACACCGGAAGAAAGCGTCGCTGGATTTCAGGAATGCGTGGAAAAGGCTTTGGCGAATGACATTGGCATATCCGGTTCCATTTCCATGGCATTTGGTTCGCCGTGGGATAAAGAGATTCGGGTTAAGGATGTAAAAAAGATTGTCAGGGCTTATCTGAAGGTTGGTGTGACGGAGATCTCTCTGTCAGACGCCTCGGGGATGGCTTATCCTTCACAGGTATATGATATGTGTATGGAGATGAAACAAGAATTTCCGCAAGTGGAGTGGTGGCTGCATTTCCACAATACAAGAGGGCTGGGGATTGCAAATATTGTGGCCGGAATGCAGGCGGGGATTACGAATTTTGATTCCTCGTTTGCCGGTGTGGGCGGCTGTCCTTTTGTACCGGGGGCAGCAGGAAATGTGTCCACGGAAGATGTAGTACATATGCTGGATGAAATGAAGGTAGAGAGCGGCATTGATTTGAATATTGTAATGGAAGCGGCGAGGAAAGTGGTTTCGCTGGTCGGGCATTCTACCGACAGCTACCTGCTCAGAGCCGGAAAAAGCAAGGATTTGATCCTGGAGTTACCGGAAGGTCAACTTAAGACCAGGCAAAAACCAAAGTAGAGGGGGGATATATTGTGGGAGCATTAACGGGAGTCAGAGTCATTGATATGTCGAGTGTTATCGCAGGGCCGTTTGCGGCAAATCTGTTTTCGGATTTCGGGGCGGAAGTAATCAAAATAGAGATGCCGGGGAAAGGCGATTCGTTCCGGCAGATGGGACCATATTCAAAAGACGGAAAGAGTATCCGCTGGTCTTCAATGTCAAGAAATAAGAAGAGCATTACTCTGGATCTTCATTATGAAGAGGGCAAAAAGATATTTCTCGATCTGGTTGCCAAAAGTGATGTGATTATTGAAAATTTCAGAACCGGAACCCTGAATAAATGGGGGTTGGATATGGAAACCCTGAAACAGGCAAACCCGAAGATTGTGGTAACGCGTATCACGGGTTATGGGCAGACCGGCCCAAGAAAATTCTTGTCTGGTTTTGGAACGCCCTGTACCGCATTTTCAGGAGTGACATATTGTTGCGGATATCCGGACAGGCCGCCGGTCAGCCCCTCATATTCGATGGCGGATTATAATGCAGGCTTGTTTGCCGTGGTGGGAACGATGATAGCTTTGTATAACCGGGATGTTCTTGGCGGTGCGGGACAGGAGATTGATGTGAGTCTTTATGAATCACTGTTCAGAACCCAGGAAACCATTGTAGCTGATTATTTCATCAACAATAACATCAGAGAGCGGACTCCGAAGATGAGCGGTTCGGCCAGCCCGTCGGGAACGTTCCAGACGAAGGATGGCAAATGGGTGGTGATCGTCTGCAGCACTGACCGGACCTTTTCCTACATAGCAAACGCGTGGGACAGAGATGATTTAAAAGAAAAGTATGCTAAAACAATTGACCGCTTAAAGGATGACGCATTTATTATGCAGACCACCGCTGACTGGGTACAAAGTCTGGATTATAAGGAGCTGCTGGAAATATGCACGAGAGAAGGCGTGCCGATTGATCTGATATACAGTATCGAAGATATCTTTAATGATGAGCACTATGCGGCCAGAGAAGATATCGTTGAGGTGCCTGATCATACCTTCGGTACGATGAAAATGCCGGCTGTGCATCCGATTCTCAGCAAAACGCCGGGAAAGATCGAATGGGCAGGACCGAAACTGGGCGCGTATAATGATGAGATTTATAAGGAGCTGCTTGGGCTTGATGACGAAAAATTGAAAGGTCTCCAGGAACAGAATATAATCTAATCTAAAGGACAGGATAGAAATGGCATTTGTTATCATATATAATAGAGAATAGAGGATAAGAGGTGCAAGTCAATGGAGACTGCAACCTCTTCCTTTTACCTTATCCTCTCAGAAAAGCCGTCCCTTCCAGAAGCATACGTGCAGTGCGCAAACCATACGCGGAGTTTATCTGAACAGCTCCATTCTTCACCTCATACTCCACTCCCACATCCATAATCATACCCATAGCCAGAAACCCCATGTTTACCTTTTTCCAGAAGCCAAGAACCAGAACGGCAATCAAAAATAGTAATGACAGCAAGGCTAAATTATTCATATTCTACTCCTCCCCATTGTTAAGGTTTTTCACTTTTGCATCAAAATCTAAAATACAGGAATTGAACAAATTACCGTTCACGATTGAAAATCGACCAGTTTTGATGAGCATCGCCCAAGGCGGGATTTCCCGTCTATACTGGAAATGACATTTCAGAAATGCGAGGGTTATAATATGGTATCGGTTTATTCGAACCGCAGCACCACCGGCTCTTTTGTGGGAAGCTGCCGGAATGGTGCAGTTTATGATTTATCCAATCACTTTATGGGGAGCTATAGAGACGGCAAAATATATAATAAGCAAATATATAATAGCTCTGGTTCTCTGATTGGAAGTTATAACGACGAGTCGATATATTCCTATGACACCTCTTATGAGGGGATAGGATATTTCGGTGAGAGTACAGTATATGATTTAGGAAATC
>Ga0153948_1000419_pt1 | contig 23207 bp, 25 predicted proteins | sample TSNJ032MetaG_FD_104696 | JGI IMG/M metagenome (GOLD analysis project Ga0153948, IMG submission 104696) | Attine ant fungus gardens microbial communities from New Jersey, USA - TSNJ032 MetaG | ecosystem: Host-associated > Fungi > Mycelium > Unclassified | place: USA: New Jersey, Wharton State... | reverse complement strand
TTATCGATTTCTCATTTGATGGCCGACGGCACGAAAAATATAAACCGACTATAAACTGTTTACTTCCGGTAAAACTGAGGGTGGTTCTTAAATTGTGCTTATCATGCATTTCAAATCACTTACGTTGCGTCTGAAGTTGAACCACAATGACAGACATCCACGGTCGAAAGCACTTCTGAAGCCCCTATGAAAGAGTCAGCCCATGCAATGACCCAGTTCAGTGAGGCGAGCATGCGCACCGTTTGTGTGAGAACTCCCATTCCCTATTGACGATGCGGAATGCAACATCCTCGTATGGGGGACCAGCACTGAAATGAAGGAGCACAGTCTCATCATTTCCAGGCTCCTTCACAATTTTGTAAGTCGGGGCTTTGGACTTGTCGATGAGATCCGGATAGAAGATATTGAACTTATACCCTTGGACCACTTTCGGCGGTGGGTTATCGACACTGTAGATAATGTTAACGGAAGATATGCCCGGACAATTCATCCACATACTCATAATGGGTCTGGTTGTATTTATTCCACTCGTACCCAGTATGAACTCGGTTGAAATAACGGGGTTTCCGAGGTCGATACTTGTCTTCCCAGTTGTAGCTGGTTGTGCGCGTGATGTTCTCTTCAAGATTGAAAAGCTCCTCTTCCTCATCCAGCTCTTTCTCGGCTTCTGCACGGTACAAAGCTTCTGAAGCGAGATCAACATTGCCAGAAGTATCCTCTACTTGTGCTTCAACGGCCTGTTGTGAGGTCTTGGGTACAAATCGACTGGCAGCGACCGTACGACGTTGTTGTATCTGGAATCACGTTGATTCAATGTCAATGTCGAAAAAAAAAATGAACACAGTGCAACATACGATGATGCGACGATCCTCAGCGGCAGAAATAATCTCAGCATCCCGTTCCTCTCCGCGCAATCTATTAATGTCAATAGGTTTAGGACTCATTGACCTATGGTAAGGCTCAGCCTCTTCAGCACGTTCTTCAACGTCTCTGACGTCCGTAGGCACACCAGAACCAATAGACCTTTTGGATGCTGCTGTGGCAACACCCGCCAGAAGTTCTTCTTGGGCTTGTAAGGCTTCGTCACGCTGTCGCTTCCTCAGCTGTTTGAGGCGATTGCGAACGACAACTTCATGGCAATTTTTGAGTTTAGCCTGGATGGGACGAGTCAATATGGCGAGCGATGAAGATAGAGAAATATACCTTTGCTTTCCAAACCAGCAATTTCTGCAGAAGATTCTCCCAATAATCCGTGTCAATAGGTTCTCCGCTGGTCAGCTTATCTTGAATCTTCCTTTGCAGCGTGACCAATTGGTCATAAGTTTTCCCGGCTAATAAAGCGGTTACTTCGTTTGCAACTGCTGCTGCGGCCTCGAAGCCCGAATGGTCATTTGTCCTAATCCTCTCTAGACGATCTTTACAGACGACCATCATGTTCTAAGCTGATTGTCAGAAGAAGGTTTGTGAAAGAAAAATATACTGACAGTCCAAAAGTCAATATGAGTTTCATCTGTCTCAAGCGCAAGATATCTCTCTATGTCATCATGAAGTTCATCTGTTTGTTGGGTAGTGAGGTTCTGTAAAAGTCCTAAATACTACCTGAAGTAGACAAGAGCAGAAAACATACATCCAATATCTTGTAAGGTTCGTCCAGGTCGATTTCTAGACCAGCATCCTCCCTATCCTCTCCTTCCTCTTGAAAATTATGTGGATTGACATATTTTAGATTCAGAGCAAGAAAATCGATAGCTTTAGCCCGTTTTTCCTTAATGCGAATTGCAGCTCTTTTCTTCTCCTGCTCCAGCTGGAAGTCTTCTTCCTTTGAGAGCCATTCAGACATTTGAGCGGTCTCTTGCAACCGTTGCATGCGCAATTCTTCTTCCTCCCGGAGCCTCTGCTCTTCCTCCCTCTGAGCGCGACGTCTGTTCAGCCGTTCCAATTCTTCTTTTGCTTCTTGACGGCGGAACGCATCACGTCTTTGTGCCTCAGCGAGAGTCAATCCTTGCTTTCTCTCCTTCTCTGTCTTCTTATGCCATCGGAATTGTTGGTTAAGATTGACATCGTGAAATGGGTTATCTGTTGCACTGTAGGCACTAAGTTCGGCGACTTGTCGTGCCTCTTCCTCTTCTCTGATACGCTTCTTCTCTGCCTTTCTAGCCTTTCGATCTTCTGATTTGTCTCTCTTACGCCTGAAATAAAGACTTGTCGGTGATACCACAAAGGTGGATATAGAATTAGATACTGACTTCCTTTCTCTTTCAGGACTCTTGCTCCTATCCCTGCGCCTAGAGTTCTCCTCTCTATCTCTACTGTCGCTTCGCCTTTCTCGACTCCTGCGTTTTTCTCGAGAATCATCTTCGCTTTTGTTATATTTTCGAGACCTCTTGTCTTGTCTGGATGAGCGATGTTCCCGCTCGTCACGTTCTGAGTCATCATACCTTCGACGAGAGGAACCCAAAGGTGAGCTAGGACGTGAATCACGATCCATAAATTGAGATTATTTAGAGTGTGTCAAAGTAAATGATGGTGACGGTATGAAGGAAAGTATTTGGTCACCAGACGAGTTGTATGTACATAGCTACACAGACATTTACCTGCTTTCATCGGTCATCCGTTTTCAAGACATTTATGCTCTTACGACACAATCTGCGAGCTCGACCTCGCCTTATTTATCTCCTTGTCCGACAGCTCCGAACTCAACCTTTACCTGATTATCAAGAGAGCAACTATGTAGAATCAAACGGCCTAGCAACGCCCCGCGAGGTATTCCTTTTCCTCCGAGTCATCTGCTGGCTCACATTCGTGGGGACAGCTGGTACAGTATTTAAACCAGTTCGTAGTTGGGCAAGAGAATGCGAAAAAAGTACTGTCCGTAGCGTATGTTTCAAGATTTCGAATTGTTACAAATACAGAGTTCATCTGCCCTAAGCGTCTATAACCACTACAACCGGGTTCGTGCCAACCTATCCATTCTTGAACAAAACGAGCTGGGACGAGCTACAGAATGTGACACATCGATTGACCGTATGTCCAATGAAGTAATTGCTAGCTAGATCTGACTCCTCATAGCAGAAAGTGGTGTTAGCTCTGCACGTGTTCGACCTATGCGGCAGCCAGCCGAAGTATTCTTCAGCTCTGGGCGGCGAATCCCACAATTCGAAAAAAGTAATGTTTTGGTGATGTATGTATGAGAAATTCCGTGCATTTGCGGCTTCTGATTTTGCTGATTCTGCTTTGTTCTTAGTGGTCCCACAGGATCTGGTGCGTATGAGGTTTTCCCGAAGAAGTATCAGCTGAGTGTCTCTCGCATCTGATATAGGGAAGACGTTATTAGTGAAGACGCTGGCCAGGGTCTTGGATGTTCCATTTTCTGTAAGCGATGCAACATCGTTCACACAAGCCGGATGTGAGCCTCATCCACCCCGTCTACGTGTCAATTAATTGAGGATGATTTTTCTTCATCTAGATGTTGGTGAAGATGTTGATATGGCTATTCAAAGGCTGGTATGCAAACATACCTAATAAGTCTTGTTTTGATGTCGAAGTCTCCTGTATAGCTGCAAGCAGCTAACTGGGACTCCGCTCGAGCGAGGTAAGTACGGATTCTTTCCTTGAATATCATACAACTCACCTCACTAAGCATGGGAATCGTTTACATCGATGAGGTTGACAAAATTGCTCGAAAGACAGGTGGCGTAGGAACAGACTCCTCCCGAGACGTTGGTGGTGAAGGAGTTCAGCAAGCTCTGCTACGTATGATGGAAGGTTCGGTTGTCTCAGTTTCGGCCAAAAGCGCAGGTGCGCCTGAGCCGACAGCAGGAGCAGGCATTCATCCTAGAAGTGGACAACGAGCACCTCACTTAGCTACAAGTACGTGAACAATCCACTACTGTAAACTCAAACTTAGACTTCTTATATCCAGCGAAGCCCGACGTTTATCACATAGATACATCAAATGTTTTGTTCATACTCAGTGGAGCATTTGTTGGCCTTGATGGCATTATCAAACAACGCATAGCCAAAGGCGTGAGTAGGCTCTGATGCATGGATCTGTTTCATTAATTGAATGAGATATGTAGTCTATAGGATTTACGGCAAATTTAAGGTCCCAATCGTTCGACTTGTCCAGACAGCTTCCGTTTTTTACCTCGAATCGTAAACCTGCTGATGTCCTAGACCATCTTGAAACTGTGGATCTCATCAAGTTCGGGTGAGCAAAATCGCCACCTATTTGGGAATCTGATTGACGTTTCTCGAGCTTCATACCCGAATTTATTTCCCGACTCCCCTCTATCACAACACTTTCTCCGCTGACCGTGCCAGATCTGCGTCGAATTCTTACAGATGTAAAAGGCTCCTTGGTATCACAATACCAGGCCCTCTTCGGATGTTTTGGAGTTGAAATCCGGTTTACAAGTGCTGCTTTAGATGCCGTCTGTCGGAAAGCATCCGAGCGGGAAGGAGGTGCTCGTAGTCTCCGAGGGATCATGGTGATTGAGTCACTTTTGCCTTAGTTGTTGACCTGACTGATGGTCATTGTAGGAAGCGCTCCTACTTGAACCAATGTATGAAGTACCGTAAGTTTTTGTTCTTTTTTACATTTATTCAGCATTTTGATTTATGTTTTATATTTCAGGGGTTCTGTGAGTAGTAACTCAGCACATAATCCCTGAATTTAACACCATATTGTAGGACGTGTATCATATCCTGATCACAGAAAATGTTGTTGAAGGAACAGCGGCGCCTAGATACTGGAAGAAGAACCAAGGTGTAGCTTTTTGGGAAGCTTGGGCCACAGAAGAGAACAAAAAACCAGCTGAATCATGAGTCCTTTTTTAATCGAGGACTCACTATTTTCTTGCATCATACTCTAGGCGAGTTGTAGATGATAGCGATGATGCGACGCAAAAATGATCATTGACGCAGTAAATCAATCAATGCAACAGGTATTAAAAGCCATCCATGGAAGTAGCTCAATTTGGAATTGTAGAGAGGGCACCCACATAATATGCCAGGATATTTCAAGCCGTATCATCCTTTCCTGCCTCAGCCTCATCCTCCTTCTTTACCTCATCCTCCTTCTTTACTTCATCTTCCTTCTTTACCTCTTCCTTCTTTACCTCTTCCTTTACCTTATCCTCTTCATCTTTCTTAACCTCCTCTTTCTCCATTTCGTCCTCTTTCTTCGCCTCTACCTCCTTCACTTCCCCTTCTGTTGCCTTCTCAGACACTACCTCTTCGCCTTCTTTTGTTTCCTTAGCTGACAGTACAGCATTCTTCGTCCGGGCATCCTCAAAGACAGCCTTAAATTGATTCGCATCTAACGAACTTGTTAATATCAAGTTGCCAAGGTCCAGATGTTCATCCTACCATCAGAGTTTGCAAACCGGACGGCCAATGTTACTGAAACGGGGGCTGACTGGTCGGCGTAATCCGCATGGACTTTACACACCCAGCTCCTATCAGAACCAATATTAGGCTGTAGTTTCATATCGGAGGTAACTAGGGCAAAGATCATCAACTTGAGTTATCTACGAACAGATAAACATGAAAGATCGCACTCGAAAAATTGGTGGCGATTTTCAGTGTTTGTTCCCGTCGCATGAGTACCCTGCATCGTCCCGTATCCCTGTTCTCTAGTATTTTGACTTCTCCGGTGCCTCTTTCTTTCCATTCTGAGCTTTGAGTGTCAAAACGGAAGAGTTTGGCGCGCCTGGATGAATTTGATCAGTGTGCTCTGACAAGTGGTTGTGATAGACATGATCAGATCTGATTATGCGCACCTTTTGAAGCGGACATCTTCTTCTTCCTCGTAAGTTCTGACTTGAACTTTTTCGAGGATACCGATAGACTCGGACGGTTCCTGTCATGTCGATGGTAGGTATACCAGAGAGGATAACAAGCGATAAGTGAAGATCGAGAAATAGAAGGAAGAGAATGACACGTACTCTGGGAGCAAGGGCTTCAGGAGTTTCAGACATGGTGATGAGCAGAAAGTTGAACAAGATAATAGATTAACTAGCAATGCTGATCCAAAAATCATCGTCACCGTGAGAACGTTCTCGGGGTCTTCCGCTGGTATCCTTGTTTTCCACAATAACGATTCCCATGTTCAGGCTCCTGTATACCCTATCTGCCGTTCTTTCGGTGCTTATACTCCTACCATTGCTGGTGTCGGCTCACTTGATAGAGGTATCGGCAGGGAAGAAGGAATGTTTCTTTGAGGATCTGCATGTTCATGACAAGGTACATATGCACTCGAGTCGTAGTTTATGGGCTCAAGTCGGTCATGTCCTAGATGACTGTATCATACCAAGTAGGAGGAGGAGGGCACTTAGATATTGACTTTTGGGTTGGTATCTATTCGTTTGGGATCGACAGTCGTTTGCTAACTGGAATCATAAGCTCTCTGACCCTCACAGCAAAACTCTCGGGAAACACGTTCGACAAGACACTGGCTCTGTATCCATCACAGCAGAAACAGACGGTCGACATGAATACTGTTTCTCTAATGTTATGAGCGCTATCGCAGACAAGATAGTCAGGTATGTAAAAGTGATGGAACGGCTGAGCAAGGATTATGACTTTACTAGTTTCAATGTTCATGGTGTTATTTACGTCGAAGAAGCCGAGGCAATTGCTCCAATTGAGCGTGAAATCCGCAATCTTGCCATTGGTCTAACATCTGTCAAGGATGAACAAGAATACATCGTTGTTCGCGAGCGTGTGCACCGAAATACCGCAGAATCAACAAATTCTCGTGTGAAATGGTGGTCTATACTTCAAGCTTTTGTCCTATTTGCGGTTGTTGCGTGGCAGGTGTACTATCTTAAGGTATGTCTTTGGTTTTGACCTTCGTGAGACGAACACGATTGATTTCCATGTAAAGTCGTTCTTTGAGGTTAAACGTACCATCTAGTATATTTAATATACTCATTTCTTAGTCACAACGTCCAAATTCAGCTTTCATCCGAATTATGAATCAACATACGAGTACAAACGGACAGTTTACACTGTCAGGGTATCATTACTACTAGGGAAAGATGGTGTATCTGGGACAAAAGAGAAAACAAAGTTTTGTAAAGGAATAGTGCGAATCCGAATTCTGTGTCGGGCAAATTCTTCATCGCCAAGAAGGTTTCGCCAATCTGTAACTTAAGTCCAAACTCGTACTTGGATCTCCAGCCGGCACTGCCAAGGAGGCTCGACCCCCAATTGAATTCTTCTTCGTGGCAGTGGTAAACGTTCTAGTCAATGACGGCCTCTTTCTCTTCCCTGGACTTGCCAATAGCACCCTCCGAGCACCTGAATTCTTCTGTCCAGCCGAAATAAATTCATTGCTCCCGTTGCCATTAGCAGTCGAATGATCGAAGCTTCCATGCATCATGCTCGACCGCCTGCGTGGGTTGTCAAGGCGCATCATGGCACCACTCGACTTTCGTCGTTCTGCTGCTGCGCTAGAGCGCTTGGTACTAGGCCCTATTGAAGAGGGACGGTTTCTAATTGGAGACGTGGATCTACGGCGAGTAGGACACGTATCAAAACCCTGGCGGCTCTTGTGTAAGAGAGAGAATTCCCCTTCCTCTGTGACGTTCATGTTCAAATTTGAGAGAGGACTAGCCCTTTGTCCAAGTGATACACTACTCTCATCATCTTCCGGTAAACTTTCAAGTACTGGGTTTTTGCTTCGTGATTTTAGAAAGCTGGGGTCAAGTCGACTAGGCCGTGATCGTTTATTTCCGGACAGGCGAGATGACAAGGGTGACCTAGACGTTGAAAGGGAGAATCGAGCTTCACAAGAGGAAGAGAGAGAGGTTGGCAAAAACGACGCATTGGAACTATCGTTTGTTTTCTCATCCTCATCTTCCCATTCGCTCTCAGAACCCATGGCAGATGGAGGTCGAGGAAACGATGATACCGAATCGTTTACCAATGGTCTTGGTCTGGGCGTCATGGAAATGTCGACGAGGCCAGGACTCGCCGGAGTGACACTTAAAGCGAACCTCGGTGGTGGTTGATGCTGTATCTGTTCTTCTATCAGGTCACCGCCGGCTTCATCGCGCCATTGCACATTTTTGCTGGCTTTGAGTCCTCTGCGCTGCTTGTCTGACACTCTGGTATAGGGCTGTGCAGAAAGACTCGAACGCAGAGATTTTCGTGGAGTCCTATGTAACCGACGAGGAGAGGGAGGATAGGCAGATGGTCTCCTGGAGATACGCCTTTCTGTGTCGGTCACTTCTAGGGCTGCGGGGACTGAGGCCAAATGCTTAGTAAAGGAGGAATTGGAGATTTGGAAATGGTCTGCTGCAGTATCCAAGGAGCTGGTGTCTGCGATTGCATAAGACTCAGCAGAATACCCGAGGAGATTTTTGAAGGTCGCATCATTCGTCTGTTTGACACTCTGCAAGAGGTCTCCGATCTTTTCCACTGCTATCGGGTCAGAGTCTCCACCATTCCTCAACGTAGCTGCAGCATCTCCCATAATCACACTGCACCGCCCCAACATGCCAACTAATTTGACTGTGACCTCTACCATGTCCTCCATTGACTCCTTCATAGCATCTCGTTCTCTCTCCGCCTTGAGCCTCTCCATCTCAGCACGGCGGATCAACGTTTCATATTTCACCAGCTCCATGCTCGACTCATCCAATTTCTCCGATCTGCGCTCGGATACCGCCTTCATCGTAGCATCAAACATTGCACTCGCGTTAGACGAACGTTGGAGTCTGATGTTAAGAGCCGAATTTGGCTTGACAACATCTTCTTCGACGTCCGCCATAGCCTGTAAAAGACCTCTTTCGAGTTCGATATGATCAGAGATAACATCAGATGTGGTGATTTCTGCAAGACGCTTCCGTATTGCTGCAAGCTTCGTCTTGGCTGCAGATAACTTGCCTGAGCAAGTAGCACCGTCAACAATTGAAATCTTAGTCTGTTCCACCTTGAACTGTACATCCTTTCTTGCCCGTTCGACCTCGGCTTTTGCCTCTTCCGCCTTTCGTCTTGCAATTTCCACTTCTGTTTTCCGTTTTCCAGAGAGTTTTTCCTTCAGTTCTGCAACTTCGAGGTTGAGACGATTGATAGCTTCGACATAGCGGCCAACATGGCGGTCAACATTGATGACGTTACGCGTCACGACTTTTGTTTTGATTTTAGTAGCCCGTTCGGCATAAACGAGCGTATTGTGGGTGTCGTCAAAATGTGCTGAGGTGGGTGCAATACAGACTATCATAACCGTTTTGCAATTTCCTCCCAACGAGAACTTGAGCAAACGGGTCAATTTACTGTTGCGATACGGTACGTGGCGGACGGCTCCACCGCTCTCGCACAGAGCGTTTATACAATTTCCAAGGGCAAGAAGAGATTTATTAATATTAGCACCCTCGATCATTCGCTGGCCCATGTTCGTGGTAGCTGCTGCTCGTTCACTGCCCGCCAAGTCAATGATGGATAGAGTCGCCAATGTTCGTTGCTCTGTCAAAGACGCTGTTCGAGGCGATTGGCTGACATGGACTTGAAGGACAGCATGTGAACGTGAGCTGGTCTCGTTGGCATGTGTAGGGCTTTGCGTTCGGCGAAGGTTTCCTTGAAGTACAATTCCTTTGACTTCTTGTGCGTTTCGTGGTTTTAGTTCCACCAACCCGACAACTTTCACTGTTTTATCTTCTCTGATTGCAAGCCCTCCGCGAGGCTGTTGAGTTCCAGGTTCCGCTAAGAGATCTCTAATCTCCTCGTTGTAAATTTCCAGAAAGGTGACTGCAACTTCAACGTTCCACTCGTCTTTGCGATCTTCGATTCGTTGGAAGAGGTCTGCCATTGTCAAGTAGATGATTCCAGGATCAGACTCTGTCCCACTAATTGTGTGTGTCTTGCCACAACCAGTTGCCTGTGAAAGATTCTGATCAGATTTTTGGAACATTTTGTGGGAGAATGAAGCTTACCCCATAAGCGAGCACTGTTGTGTTGTAACCATCGAGTAGTCCATTTAGAAGTGGCTGGGCAGTTGCCTCGTACACATCCGCCTGCCGAGCCTCATGTGCGAACACACGATCAAACATAAAACGTCTGTCCTTGTATCGCTTTGTCCCAGGAGGAACAAAGCCCCGTTCTATGAATGCCCGAGCTTTGTCCTTCTCGTCCGGGTCAAAGCAGAGTATGCGGTCGTCGACTATGTTTACGATATTCCGTAAAGCCGTAGTATGCATCATTTTTGCGGGAGTTGAGAGAGTACCATCACCTCTGATTGGGGAGTCATAACACTCCTCAGGCAAACGGGCGGCCTCCCATGTTGTTGGAGGCCGAACACGGACTGTTTCAGTTATATGAGAGCCTCACCTAGGTTAAGGAACACGAGCGACACGAACCTACAACAGTGATAGAGCCTGCAGCAACCATAGAAAGAATTCACTCCAAGAGCTTTGTAGATATGGAAGCTAAATTAAAGAAGATGGTTGAATCACTAATTGCATTGGTGCTTGTTCATTTCGCGACCCTGAACCATCAGCGTGTTGACATCACGTGCCGTGAAGATCTTATCTCTACTACATCCATGGCTATCTCTGTTAGCTCCCCGGCAGATTTTCATGTCCACCTGAGGCAAGGAAATCTCACAGAGCTGACCGTTCCGCATGTGCGAGAGGGTGGGTTTCACCTTGCATATGTTATGGTATGTTCCAGACTCGGAATGCAATTTTGATCAAGTCTCATGTGTTCATGCAGCCCAACCTAAAACCACCCATCACGACCACGGAGAGGGCACTTGAATACAAAGCGGAGCTTGAGAAAATTGACCCTAATGTCGACTACCTTATGACACTTTATTTGTCTCCCGAACTCACGCCTGAAGAAATTCGGAAAGCAAGTGTAGCTGGCATTGTTGGTACGTCAATCGGCCTCTGACTGTAAAGAGTTACGTTGATCAGAGTTACAATGTAGGAGTGAAGTCGTATCCTCGTGGGGTGACAACGAACTCAGACGGAGGGATAGAATCATACGAAACTTATTATCCCGTCTTCAAAGCCATGCAAGAAGTTGATATGGTTTTGAACCTCCACGGGGAAGTTCCATCCAACGCAGATAGTGTAATTACATCACACTTTCATTGGGGTTGGAGTTTCATTGCCTATACAGAATATCCATGTCCTAAATGCTGAAGTCCAGTTCCTTCCTCAACTCTTCAAACTCCATGCTGCATTTCCCCAACTTCGCATCGTTCTTGAGCATGCAACTACACGAGCCGCCATCGAGGCCGTCAAATCTTGTGGACCAACAGTTGCCTGTACAATCACAGCCCATCACTTAGCACTCATCGTTGATGATTGGGCAGGTCAATCTTGGAACTTTTGTAAACCCGTTGCCAAGTATCCAGATGACCGGTTAGCGTTGAGAGACATCATAAGAGAGGGTATGGTTTTTCTGCAATTCTGATTTAGTATTCTGGTCGATTTGCATTATCAGGCCATCCTCGCTTCTTCCTTGGATCAGACTCCGCTCCTCACCCGCCTAATTCCAAGTCTACGAGTACCCCAACACTTCCGTGCGCTGCTGGGATATACACCTCACCAATTCTCTTGCCGCTTGTTGCAGAGCTCCTCGACTCATTTGGAGCTCTTGATAAGCTGCCTCAGTTTGTCAGTACATTTGGCCGTGCTTTCTACAGGCGACCTGCAGAACCAGACAGAACCGTTGTGCTGAGAAAAGTTGAAGGCGGAAAGCTTATAGACGAAAAATATGAGCAGAGAGACAATCAACTTGTTCCCTTCTGGATCGGGAGACGCCTCAACTGGGAGATTGCCGAGTTATTGTGAAGGCTTTGAACTGATTGATGTATTGATATCATAGTTTTCGAACCTGCTTAGATGTTGCGCCAAGTCTACCTAGAATTCCCAGCGTTGGGCCTTGGGAGTAATTTCGTCCATGAGGACCTGCAATAGCGGCAATCATCCTGGATCATGCTCCGGTGAGAACCGTTCAACGGTCGAGAGTTTTGAAACTCACGAATCAGGACCGCAGACCAAAAATAACGTTTGGGGTGATATACCAGATCGCTCTTCCTTGTTTCCGAACCAACTTTGCCAGAGACCATGTTCGGGAACACCCATGATGCGTTTTAAATGATCATCATTTATTCTACCTTCTTCAAAAGTTGACACAGGCGACTTTGAACCGTCATCCGCATCTACAAACAGGCTAAGCTTGAATCTGTCGGAATATTTGTTGGCATAAGTGACCAAGGGCCTGAGGATTTGTTCTGGCGGTAACTCTTCAGGGGTTCGTGAACTATGTATCAAGGAAAATCGAGTGTTTTGTGAGCAAGCTGTCGGGTGTTCAAACACCCTACGGATAAGCTGGTAAAATGGGGTGATTCCTGTACCACCTGAAATCTGGGAATTTTTGTCGGAAACATTAGAACTAGGGACCGGCTTAAAGAGAAGCCTACCAAAACAATCTCATTCCATTCTCCGTCTATCCAATTCAGAGTTTTCAAGGGTCCACGGAGCTCAATGATATCTCCGGGCCGCTTTGAATGCAACCATCTTCCAACCTCTCCTTTCGGATACTTCTTGATCCAGAAAACTATATTTCCCTCCTCATCGATACTCTCCAGGGGTGTGTACGGTCGCTCAACTTGAATGTCATCATCTTTGATGTACACAGACCATATAGGCTCAAATCCTATCGGGTCCTCTCCATCTTTGGGTATGAGATGCGGCGAAACTTTGAGTTTGAGGATTTTGGAGTTAGGTCCGGAATCTTCATTCGATATCACGGTTGCACAAGTGAAATGCCGAGCAGAAAGGGGTTTTGTAGAGAATGTCGGTGCGCTTCTAGAGGTATCCGGGAGGAAAAGGTAGAGTGAGGTAATCCCGACGAAGAGTCCGCCTGGGACAAGCAGTGTCCAGTTCCGTATGCGAGTTCCAGGTAGAGGTGCTTGCAACGATCCGAGTCTGGTTGCATTTATCCGAGAGACGGATAGACCGTGCCTGCATGTGCGATATGTTATTCGGCCTTGGGCGAAGGCTCTAAACATATGTTTGTTGATATACAAGGACAAATATATGCCTGTAGGCGTTCCCGTTAGGACTCCTTGGTTTTTATTCTCCCGCTTTTCTGCATATACCCTTACATTACCCGAGCTCCTAGTCCTCTGGCTTCTCCCCATCCTAATCTTGTACTACATACCCTATTATTTTACTCTACCCCACTAGGAATGTTTTCTCGGTCACAAATGGCTGGGAACGCGACGCTGGCGTCTCTTAATTCTATATTCTCCTCTCCTACAAGCCCAACAAAATCACAACTTTGGTCTCTGGATGCTGGTGCTCCTGCTGTTCAATCTTACTTGGATGATGACTTCCAGTCAAACATGACTTATCAGGTTTCTACTGGTCATTCTCACTTTGTTCCTTCAGATATCACAGCTGCTGGGCTTGGTATTTTCTACCCTTCCTTAGGGAGGAGTGGGGTCCATGAAGACACCTCCGGACTGAAAGCGACGTCTTCTCATGATCTGGGTTGCCGACAACGTAACATTATGCGTATTGACTCTATCTATGAGGCTGAGATTGGTGCCGACTTGATTCAGGAGCCTTCCTCTGATCCTTTCGCATTATCATCTCTGTTTGTTTCAACGAATTCTCTGCAGGATGACTTGAACTTGCTGAACCATGAACCGGTCATTGAATCCACTCCGGGATCCACTTCTTCGGTCATTGTTCAAGAACCAAAAACCAAAACGCCGGTTGACGAACAGGGGCAGTGGGTCTTACAGCGAATCTTGGAAATTTCCGGTCATACTGTCGAGAGCCTCTCCGTGGAGCTGAGGAATTGCTTTGGAGGTACGCATGAGTTTTGGCTGTTCTAATGGTAAAATACCCCTCATACGTTACTGATTCTCAAGGTCTTGGGTTTTCAGACACTACCTCTTCTGCTCGAGAGCCATTTATACAGTCAAATGCTGTTTATGCCCTCAATGATATGGATTCTCATGACTCTCCCGTTCTCGGTATCAACCCAGCTGTGATCCTGCAACCTCAACTTGATGGGTTTCCTGCCGTTCCGTTAGAAACACCTGTCCTTGGGCTAGCTGGTGGAGAGAATTTCGAAGCAGAGCAGTCTCGTGGATCTTTTGCTCCTGTGCGCTTGGCTGTTCCCGAAGTGCTTTTTTCCCCTGTCCCGCACATTGAACAACCCCCCGAGGAACAAGAGGAAACCATGCTTCCTTACACCAAAGAAAGTGATTACGAACCCAGCCTCTCTCCAAGTGCGGAATCAAGCCCTGAACTTGCATCTATGCCCAGTTTTTCTGAGCGGAAACTCCGAGTAAGACCCTCGAAAGCTCCTAGGCGGCAGAACAAGCGCACTCTTGGTTCTCTTTACATTATCCCATCACCTATTTTGGGTGAAACTGCTGTGCCGGAATTTCGAATCAATTATGGCACTCCTGTGTTGGATGCTCACCGAGGAATTGAACTGAATGAGCTCAAAGCGAAGGCTGCGCGGTACAGAGAGCGGAATCAGGGTACCGAGTACGACAAAAAGTGGTTACTCTCTTTTGCAGGAAAGTTGACTCCTCAGGGTTTGATGACCGAGGAATATCGTTGTTATATTATAGGGTGCAATCAATCTAATCGGAGGCGCGACCACATCTTGATCCATGTTGGAGGCCATCTGGATCAACGTCCGTTTGCTTGTACTCATTGGTGAGTATACATATACTACCTGATTACTTGCTTCCTCAATTTAAGAGCAATTTTTCTACGTTAGCCCAGCAAGATTCCTTCGTAAGAATGAATGCAAGAGACATGAGTTGAGCCATACTGGAGCCCGTCCATTTACCTGTAATATATGCCCAGTGGGCACCACTGCCTTCGTTCGTCAAGATCTCCTCAAGCGACACCAAAAAAGGACACATAATATGGACAATACTCGGGGACGGGTAGGAAAGCGTCATCGTCAAGTCTGATTCGTCACCAACATCACAGATTCACCTCCCTCGTTGAATAGGTATTTATCAACTAGAAATGCACAAATAAATATGCAAATCAACACTTGTAAAAACTATAGGAAATAACATATTATGCATTGTCCGAGGCTGAAGTAAGATGGTATACAAGAAGACAAGATACAATTATTGCCCTGCAGCATCGGGAGGAATTGAACTATTGATGTGATATAAATAGTGACAGCAAATGATGAGAGCAGCAGAGCAGTTCGACCAAGATGCGTAGATTACAATAGTTATGTATCTAGACCTCAGGGTCTCCAGAGACGAAGAGGAGGTGTATGTGTATTGTCACCTCTGGGTTGTTTGGTGGGCGTGGCGGGTCGAAGCAATGCTGAGTCAAGTTCAGCTCGGCGAATGAATTGCATTGGTGTAAGCGGTGAGCCCTTTGTCGAAGGCGACGAGCCGATCGACCTAGTACTCTGACCACTGGGTGTCAGGAGTGAGAGAGATGGAACAAAGGGGAATTTAGGTTCTGGTGTTCGTGGTGAAGCAGGAGGTGGCGATTTCGTATCACTGTCTGAACTAGTGATCTCAGCAGCCTCGAGCAGTGTCGTTGAGCTGATCCAGTTTTCCTCTTGTTTATTGGCCTGAGGTGGCGATTCAGGGGAAACTTCGAAGCTTTCAGAAAAGTGATTTTTGATGAATCTAAAAAAGTCGATTAGCGCTCTGAAAAAATCCAGAATATTGCCGACTTACGTGGACAACTCCTGCCAACCGCCTCCGACACGGACCATGACTGTCTCTGACCGTAAAATCCGACAGAAACAAAGCTTTGGATCCTGGTTTCCAATCCAGTATTTGCCGCTCTTGTCTTGCCAAGTTTCTGTCAAACCTTCAATGTTGATGCCAACAGGGAGATTGTTCACCACATCCCCGACTGCGACGTCAAGCTTGCTCTTTGGGTTAGGAACATATTTCTTCCTGGGGAAAGATCGTTCTTTTTTCTGGAACGTCGCAGCACTGGGCGGCAGGATCGAAGACAAGGAGTCTCTGGGAGCGCGTGACCACGTCGAACCACTATTACCACTCATGGAAGCACGGGAAGCACGAGAATGTCGTGATGTTCGCAAAATAGAACGGGATGATGACGATTCTGACGTGATTGGAGAAGTTGGACGCGGTGTCCGGGAACCTGTCGGTGTCTTTGAGCGAAGTACATTATGGGACGGTCTCTTAGCAAGCGGTGGAAGGGGTGCATTATTGGATGATAACAAACTGGTAGCACGTTGGCGGGAAGAGAAAGTTGGCTGATACAACGAAGCGCTGAAAGGGTTTGATACTGAACGTGAAGTCGTCGAGGGTTTGCTTGGGGGGCGTGGCTTGACCACGCTACTACCAGGTTTGACATTACGTTGAGTAGACATGGGATAAGGTGGTGCTAGCAATCCTCCTCGCGTTGGTCGTGAGGGTTTGGGCCCAAGAGAAAGGCTACTGTATGACTCCTTTTTACTGTGAGAAGAACGAGTCGTTCCACTGTTCGACGTCTGGACAGAGGTGGCACTTCGCCCGCTAGAGCTTTCATAACAGTCGATCGTGCTACCCGGTCGGGATCTCCTGCCAATCCGATCGTTTGCCATGTCAGCCAGATCATTCCAGGTTTGCAACATCCTTGAGCGTTCTGCTGCAACTCGAGTATCAGATGACAGTGGCTGAGCGAAACCATCAATTGAATCGATGGCGTCTTTAGTAGACTTGACGCGCGCGAGAAGTTGTTTTTCCGGACTTGACATATTCATTGTTGAAAATGAAGACTTGGATACGGCAGGAGGTGCAGGATAATTGTCGATATGTTCGAGAAGATCACTCAAAGCGGTATCACAACTCTGGATGCGAGAGTTGAGCCCAGACAACCGTTCTAAATGCTGGATTTGTTCTTTAGCAACATCGAGCTCAGCTTGAAAAGACTGGAAAACCGCATTGGTCATCTTATCTGAGGGCAAAAAATCAACCTCGTTGACTAAATCCGTCAATTCTTTCCTCAAACATCTCGTCTGGTCACTGGTCGGCAAGATATTAGACGAACTAGCAACATCTTCTAGTGCAAGGGCACTCAAACGTCTCCTGAGCATAGAAACACGGGTCTCAAATTCCATTGATTCCCGAGAATGAAGTTTAGGTGTGATTGATGGCACCTCATGTGTGAAAACATCTGTAAGGACCATTGAATGAGATTTTCCCAGAACTACATAAAACTACATACCTTGGGCGTCTACAGGAACTAGCAGATTGTGAGCCTTTTCTGTCTGAGCCTGGCTTTCAAGAGTCTTAAGGGCATCAAGTTTGTCATGATACTCTCTAAGAAGATCCTCAAGGTCCCGTCTTTGTTTCTCCAGATCGGACACAGTCCTCGCAGTTTGCTCGGCCGAGGTTTTTTGTTGGTCTAGCTGCAGCCTCTTAGTCGACACCAACTCCTCTTGCAACTGTTGAAGCTTCAACGCAAGTTCATCTCGTTCCTTCTGCACTTGCAACCATTGTGTCTCCATCGTTGCGGAATATTGTTGTTCCAGACGTAGTCGTTCACCTTGTGCCTCTTGTTTTTTGGCAAGTGCTCTCTTCTCTGCTTCAACTCTCTCCTGCTCCAATCTATACCTCTCCGCCTCCGCTTCTGCTGACAACTTTCTTTCTTGTTGTATGCGAGCTTCCTCTGCCAGTCTCGCACTCATTTGTCTTTTCTCCTCTTCTCGCAAGCGTTTACTTTCCTCCTCTCGCTTCCGCTGCTCCTCTTCTGCTTGTTTTCGTTCTGTCTCTTCTCTTTTTCTTCGCTCTTTCTCTCGCTTCGCTTCGTCCAATCGGAAAAGCCCGGTTCGAATGGTTTGGTCCAGCTCTTTCTTGAAAGAGGCAATGTTTTCAGAATATGTGGTAAAACGCAGCTCTAGGTCATCCACAGAACGGACACGCATCATGTAGAGCGTCTCACGTATGGGCTGATCGAGAGTAGTTGAAAGTATTTCCATCCTCCGCAACTGTTCTCGGTGCAATGGGAATCGTTTAATGATGCTCTTACGATGAATTAGCGAATATTCTTCAACCTCTTCAAGAAGGCCATTGAGCAGGTCGAGATTACTTCCATCTTTCGTGAGTTGTTCCGTACGAATCTTCCACTTATTCATTTGTTGGTTGACATTGTAGATTTGGGCAATTGTCTCTGCGATGTCACTGTCGAGATCCTTAGACAACCGCGCAAGAGCGAGGTGATGGCTACACCTGACAAGGCCATCAATTTCTCCTCCAAGCCTCATGGAGAACGAGTTACAATCAGCTCGGACAGCAGCATCAACAGAAAGGAGGTCAAAATGGAATTTATGGTCACGGATGAGCGCATCATCCAGATCGAGAGACAATGATCGTTGCCTGGTAGTGCCTAGTGATGTAGAGGGCGACTGGCGAGCGACAAAAGGGATCTTGAAGACAATTCCTTCAGTAAAAGCTTTGACCTCAGTTTGGAGGCAGTCCACCTCGCGGTCGAAAATAGTCACTCTGTCAGTCATAAGCTTTCGATCAGTGTGTGCCAAAATGCCCTCGAGGGTTGAACTTGAGCGAATCTTCGCATCCTCGATACGTAACTGGAGCGCGTGACACTCCTCACGAGCGGAGATCATGGATGAGGCCTGATGCTGCAAAGCAGCCAGCATATCCAACATGTCGTTGCATGCCAAAGCAACACCCTTCAATAAAGCGATTTTCCGTGTAAAATACTCTCTAAGAGGAGTCTCTAGACGTTGTGATAGTAGAATGTAAGGACGCTCGGCCTCGTTCACGATAGTTTCTCTGACCATCGCTAACTGCTTTGCGAAATCAAGAGGTGGAAGGATCGAATCATCTTCGACTGATATGGCTGGGCTTTCGGGAGTCAATGGCAGATTATTGTGAAATGTGTCTTGACGCCATCGTGCCTGTTCCATAACCTCTTTGACCTGTAGACTGAAGTCACAGAAACATTGTCTGATCGTCTCAATGCTGGAAGCAATTTTTCGAGCCTCTCGCAAATGATCCAACTTATCAAGCATCTTTTGGAAAGCAACCTCCACCAAATTCTTCATTCCCCACAATTGCTGGAATTCAGCCATAGCCTGACTCCTGTACTCTGGATCTTTGACACCTGATGCATCAAAAAGAACCAACGACGTTTGCAGCTCTGGAACAATGGCATCCGTGCGCTTCAGAGCTGCTGTAATTTCTTCCGACAAAGGGGGCCAGAGCGCCAAGAACACACTATGACGACTAGTTTCCAGGCAGCGTTCAGTGCTCAGATCGGGCGCAGAGCCATCACCGTTAATGTTGGACACCCCAACCTCCATTTGCTTCTGGAATGCCTTCAAGTTTCGTGACATTTCAATAGCATCTTCCAGTGCAGTGTCAAGCTTCTGCACTGCCTCAAACATCTTCTGATACTGTTTGGCAGAGATGCTAACTCTACTGACCAGGTCAATGGCTGATTGAATTTCTGTGGCTAGCATTTGGGCAAGGCGTAGATTGAACTCTTGCTGATCCTCAAAGAGAGGATGGGTAGGACGAGGGAAAAAGTGAGGCGTGGTCACAGGATTGACCCTGACCGACAATCGTTTAAATAATACATCTGCACGCGACATAAACGAATTGCATTGTCTTTGAAGTGGATGGTGAAGTTTTGCTGTCTCAATTTCTTCAAGAAGATTCTGCGCTGTCGTTTGATCCTTCGTTGTCTCAATGTGGATTTCGTCGGCTCTAACATGATATCAGCGACCAATTGAAGGCAAGTCTGAGAAATCAACATACTTCCGCCATTGCATTACTAGGTTCATGGCAAATTTACCAATCTGCTCCAGCTCGATGATTCCTTTTTCCTCGAGACGATCCTGCTCATCCAAGAGCTCCTCCGGCACAGGCGTTCGACTCAGATCAATTAATTTATCTAGAGCCTTGCCCGCTGATGCAATTCTGCCATGACGGAGAGCGGTAACACGACTTCCGAAATGGGCCGCATCACGCGACAACATTTCCGCTAATTTGAAACGAGCACTACGAGAGAATGTAGCTGAATTTACATTTACCGAAGAATCGGATCCAGCGGAAGCGAAAGAGTTGACCGAGCCACGTCTAACAAGAGAAAAATCATCCTTGACTGGATTGTCGTAGACGGAGGTACTCCAACGGGCACGATTCGTTATGAAATGAGTCAAATCGGCAATAATCATCCGGCGCTCGACCCAAGCAGCTGATCGATGTTCTTCCCATGTTAACCTAGTCGCCATTAATTCAAGTGATGCTGAATGCTCTCGGAGTAATTGCAACAATTTGTCAAGCGAAAAGATAGTCATGAGAGTTGATTCTATAACGTCGGTATCCTGTGGAGAGAGGTTCCGATGTGTGGCCGCTTTTTGAGCGCAGTTAGTGCCGTAAGTGCTTCGCAGTACACTGAAGCTTACCCTTGGTTAATTGCCTCAGCTTCTCTAGCTCGGCTGTATCAAATATCTCGGTTTCCTTGTCAACGCTATCGTGCTTTGCAAGCCATTCCTCGAGGGCGGCACGTGAAGGAAGTTCGGGCACGACCTCTACAGAGGCGCGAACCGCTTCAAGTCCAGCAAAAACCTTTATGACAGGCATTTCTTCCAAGTACTGAGATAACAAATGTTTGTGACCAACCAAAAATCAAATAATGTAACACACCTTTATCCTCTCCTCGATCCAGGGCTTCTTTTCGCTGAAGGCTTGTAAATCAATGACTTCATGAGATTCTAGTGCTTCTTCTTTGGTCTGCTTCTCTAGTTTTGCAGTTGGAGATGTGCCTTTCGATGGCACGGTCAGTGTTGCAGTGTTTGAAATGACAAAAGTATCCGAATCCTTCTCTGGATACGACGATGTGTTTGCGGTGTTTGACATAGCTTCGAAATCGGGGATGAGTAAATAAGAAGCAACGGTGTAAAGAGTTCAGAGCTGGGTTATTTGCATGTCCTGTGCGCTTGAAAATTAGCGACAGGAGGGTATACAAAAAAGAATGCTGAGACTTGAAGGGATCAAAGGATAAGCCAGGCGTGAGAATATAACTTGTGCCATCACTTTCTGTTTGCCGCAACCGAAACACAGCCGAAACACTTACTAGGTGATTTGGTGCTTTTGAATCAGTTACTCAGCGCTTCAGCCGCTTTTGGATATATCATACGTGCCATAGCTCCAGCACTCGTTCATGGACCCTGCAGAGTCCCGTCCTCTGAAGATGCATCCCAACGCTTCAATTTGAGTTTCTCTATGTGCTATTACAGACCCATTCGCAACTTTGTTTCCTACCAAGCTACAGCATCAGAGAAGATTCCCAACGCCTAAGAAGGTCGTAGCTTGTGTCCTGTCGAAAAGAATTTAGCATGGCATCCGTCTGATTAGCGTGTTGAGGCAATAAGGATATCCGGCCGTGTAGATTGATTATCCTAGTGCTATTTTACACCTTGTTGTCTTTCCCTTTTCCACCACGAAGCATTGTACACGTTCTTACTTGCTCAGCATGTATGTGTGATATCCCTGAAGCATTGAAGCGAAGCTTGTCAACGGAAGAAAAAACAGTGTTGTCGTTATGGAAGAATACCTGTCACAATGTAAATATCATAAATCCCCTTGCCAGGTAAGGCTACTACATCAAAATCAGATGGTATATGTTATAGTACAGTAAAGGTATAATTCAAAGTACAGGCTGCAACGAGAGCGAGTTAGAGCACAAAGCATACAACAGACCAGTGAGAAGTAAAAAAGATATCAATCAGAGTTGCGGACAAAGGGTAAGAATAATTTTTTTAAAACTTGCCACCACTTTCGTTTCTTTTGTTGTAGCGTCGGGGTACCTTTGGAAAGCCTGGAGGGTTTTTTTAACTTAGACTTGCGTTTGTCGGGGTCCTCAGGCTTCAGAGGCAACCTTCACGGGTCGATACAATGAAAAAATCTACATATGAAACTTGGAATAATACTCACCGGTCAACATATACAGTATAGTCGAGTTCTTTTCTCAGACCTGCAATAGCTTGAGTTATATATTGCTCATATACGAGCCTAATGTCGTTGGGCACTTGGATCTTTCTACGCCACATGGCCACACTGTTTCCACTTTTTGACGGGAGCAAAACAAAGACAATGACTTGGGTGGCTGGATCGTAGAATACAACAGATTCTTGCATGGTCTTGTCCATTGTTGCTTGAAGCTGGTCGAATGTCAGCCAGTCAAAGACAGGCTGATTAGGAAGTTCTGGTAAATGAAAACCAGCATTGACGATAAGTGCCCCACGTTCTCTTGACTGCAAGAATTTGTGAAGCTAGAAATTCAAAATCGAGTCAGTTAAGTTCTCACATTCAGCATGACTGGCGCGCACTCCAAAAGTACCAAGCTGACGCGAAAGTTTCTCCATCCACGATAAGAGTTGTGAAACACGCTCATCCTTACCTGGAGGAAATGTCCAGTGGATCCGATCTTTTGCCCATCTTACTTTGCCGAACAATGCTTGCTCCACAGGTTTTAACGCTCTACCGTGAGACTCCACGAATTCAGTAGATATATAATTGTTCATGCTATTCCTTGGTTTTTCCTGATGCAATGATGTAGCGGTATCTTGGTATGCATACGCTAGCGTCTTGGAGGGCATCGAATATGCGGTATTGTCGATCTTACAACTCCATGGGTCATGTTTTGGTTTTTCATCATCGTTGTTAGACTTGTCTTCTTCGTCCACCTCTTGAATTGCACCCCAGCCGTCATGTTGCCCCCACGATGACTCAAATTCATGACTTTTGCGTGGTACTGGATTATCAGTCAATGTGACAGCATGAGGGTACCTCGAAGAGGTACCTTGTGTCTGATGTTTCTGTTCATGTCTGAGCAATTCGTTGAGGATTTGAGAATGCTGTAGCTTCCCTTACCGTAAGGTTCTCTGGAGGATCAATAATCATCTCGGATGTACCCCAAGTTCCCTGATTGATGCCCCAATTATCAGTCTCCTGATGATCCCAGCCACTTGAACTGGCAACCCATTGGTCAGGATTGGAGGTGGTCCCGCCTTTATCCCTGCCTTGGAAGGTTTCTCCTGACTTGTCGGACCATCTACCTCCTTTTGACTTACCGTCCCATTCGCTTCCTTTTGGCCTGGTATCCCAACTGCCTCCCTCTGTTCTGCCGCTCCAACTACTTTTGCCTTTCTGGATGCCACTAGACTTATCATCCCATCCGCTTTCCCAACCATCACCT
>Ga0153948_1000415_pt1 | contig 23257 bp, 15 predicted proteins | sample TSNJ032MetaG_FD_104696 | JGI IMG/M metagenome (GOLD analysis project Ga0153948, IMG submission 104696) | Attine ant fungus gardens microbial communities from New Jersey, USA - TSNJ032 MetaG | ecosystem: Host-associated > Fungi > Mycelium > Unclassified | place: USA: New Jersey, Wharton State... | reverse complement strand
TCCCACCGGTCCGGAAGACAGGCAGGGAGGTGGGGTCGAGTCAGCCTTTCAATTTTAGGCCGTCACCCACCATTTAAGAAAGGCATTGACAATGATCGAGCGCAGGAAAGGCCCGATTCTGGCTGCGACACGTTGTCGCACCGCGCAGGCGCGGCGGGCAGGACGCCCCGGGGCGGCATCCTAGCATCCGGTGCTGGCCGGCGGTCCGCCCTCGTTCGGCAAAGTCATCTGAACCTGTTCAGGCGTGCTGGCGGGTGCCCGGCATGGGATGCTCGGCGCAGGAGGAAGGCCCGTGGACAAGATCGACTTCAGGAAGCGCGACCGGGCGCTCTATCAACCGCCCGCCGACAGGTTCGTACGGGTCGATGTGCCGCCCCTGCCCTACGTGATGGTCGATGGTCGCGGCGACCCGAACACGGCCCCCGCCTACCTGCAGGCCGTGCAGTGGCTGTACTCGGTGAGCTATGCACTGAAGTTCGCGCTGAAGGCCATGGGCCAGGACTACGTGGTGCCACCGCTGGAAGCACTGTGGAGCGCCGAGGATCCGGCCAGCTTCGTCGCGCGGCGGAAGGATGAGTGGGCCTGGACCGTAATGATCCGCACGCCCGAGGGCATCGGCCCTGCGCAGTGGCAGGCCGCGATCGGCAAGGCGCGCACCAAGCTGGGAGAGGCTCCGCCCAGCCTTCGCCATGAAATCCTTGCCGAGGGCCCCAGCCTGCAGACCTTGCACGTGGGCGCCTACGACGACGAAGGCCCCACCCTGGCGCATCTGCATGACGAGCTGATGCCCGCACTGGGATACACCTTTGCCGGCCCCCATCATGAGATCTACCTGAGTGACCCGCGCAGGACCGACGCCGCGCGGCTGAAAACCGTGCTGCGGCAGCCGGTGCGCCCGATTGAGCCTGATGAGGACTCCTGCACGTGACACAAGGAACGCCATGCGCCTGATCAGCCGACTGCTGCACTGGACCACCCTGCCCGCCGGGCGCCGCCTGATGGCCGTGCTGGGTGCTGCGCTGGTGATCGTGCTGGCCTGCAATCCGGCGCTGTCGCCGTTGCTGCCGGTGGTGGATGCGCTCGGGCTGGACGTGCTGGTGCTGTTGCTGGGTGCGCAGGTGGTGGCGGCACTGCCTTGGGTGCGCGAGCGGGCCGCGCGCGGGACCAGAGTGCTTGCACGCCTGCTGATCGGCGCATCGGCGGGAGCAGCAGGTGGCTATCTCCGGCAGCTCGGGGGGTGGCTGGCACGGGGTGCGGGAATCGCGAGGCACCGATAGGGCTACTGCATCCGGCCCCTTGGCGGAATCACTTCACGCTGCGCTGATCGCCGACACGATGGCTTCAATCCCAGCATCCGCACATATCCTCAGGGCGAGCTCCTGGGCCTCAGACGGGCCAATTCGTCCTGCCGTCTTCAATTCTTCAGTTGAATACCCTGCATCAAGCAAAATCCTGTTCACCACCTCCTCCTGGATGCGGCGGTGCAACTTGATCGCGGGCCCAAGCCTTTGCAGATGCTCTGGCTGCAGCGCACTTGAAGCTTCGTGTCCATCCAATGCTTCGTAGTAATAGAAATCCGAGTAACGACTGATGAAATCCTGGGGAGAGACAGCACCGATCGCGAAGCTCCCCACAAGCCTCGTCATCTCGACGAACGCATCTTCCTCTTTCATTTTCTGCCACGACTCCCACTCACAGTCTCATCGGAAAAGACGCGGCCACGAGACGCTTGCGCCCTGACAAGATTCGCCTCGAAGAGCTCACCATCCTCAATGTAGAGCTGCACATTCTTGTCGGATGACAGGCAAATATCCAGGACCCACACCTGCGGAGCGCCAGCAAGCGCATCGCACAGATCGCCCGTGGACACCTTCACCGGGCCGCTCGCCAACCTTTCTCGAAGTCCGCTCAGGATAGTGGATGACGTGATTCCCGAAGGCACATCCATATGCGATACCAGCCACGCCTCATCTGCACCGAAGGCGCCCATCAGCACCTCACCCACCCTATCCCCGGTGATCGGAAAGCTCCAGACCGTCGTCATCATTCCCGACCCTCGACATACCCGCGAAGTTGACATCCCGGCCCCTCACGCCGACCAGCAATACAACGGACTCGGCCACAACCGAGCCCAGTGCGTCCGTGTGGATGTATATGACCGTCTGGGCACCGGCAGAAGCCGCCGCGCAAGCAAGAGATAGCCGGTACACCACAATTCGCGCAATCAGTTTCGACATCACATTCTCCCCAATCATACCGGCGGATCCCCTGTATTTTCCGGTTTCGGATCCCGTTTCACCGTAGGCACGAAAGGCGCCGACCAGCCAGAGCAGCCCGCCGCGTTGCATGCCCTTACGACGTGAGGACGACCGCATCTGGGCGCGAATGGCGAGGGACCTGACCGCATATAGCGCGGGGAGCTGAGTTCCTGGGAAGCCGGACCGGGCAGCGAATCGGGAGGTTCTACGTTCCTGGCTGCCAGCCATGGGCTGGCACTACTGCGGTTGCCGGCCAGCAGCCGGCACCATCCTCGAGGCGGCCCAAACAAAAAGCCCCGACCAAGGCCGGGGCTTTTCATTACAACTGGTGCCGGAGACAGGAGTCGAACCTGCGACCTAACGAATCCAGCCGAGCGCCCCCCCTACTAGCGACCGACGCCTGGCAACTGATAGGACAAGCCCAACCCCAAGCTCGCAGTGATAGCACGTTGCCAGTGGGCTCGTCGTTGCAACGCAGAACGCAACAGCCTCATCCGATCTCCCGCCCCTCCATCACGCTGACCAGCAATACAACGGACTTCCAAAAATACCGTGAGCTCCTAGCTGCTCGGGCCTTATCCCCCAAAAGGCATAGAACAGATCCTCCTGTGCCCGATACACCAACCAACGCCCCCCCTCCTTCGCGACGCACATCCCAGATATCTCCTCACCATCATCAAATCCCGGAATACCTGGCGCCATCACCATCGCAGACAGTTCAAATGGCCGACATTCATTCCGCCTGATGTCATTCGCAAGTTCTTCAAGATACTCACTCGAACTCACGCCCGCATCAATATAGACATCGGAGCCATCGGCCAGGCGCGACTCCAACAAACTAATAAGATCGCTCACAGGCCTGACCTCTCTGGCGGCGGAGGTGGTTTGGGGTAATGAAGTGTTTCATGAGGCTTTTCACCGTTCGCCGGAATATCGATTCGAGGGCCAGAGCCTGCATTTCCTGGCCGATAGATTATTCCGTTCTCACCAACTTGTGACCCCTCTGGCAATCGTGAACCATCAGGCGCTGGACCGAACCTCCCGCCGGTCAAGGTACCGAAGTCTTTCAGCCCATCCCCCACCCCACCCTTGTCCGGTGCCAGAGGCCCGTTATTGACACGTCCACCCTGCTGCCTGCTTCCCTTGTCTTCAGTTCCTACCAATCCTCCAGGCAGCGCAGGAGCATCACCTTTAGGTGATTGAGACTGCTGCATAACTGGCAGGATCGACTCAACTGCGTTCCGAAGCAGCCGCCCTCCGTACACCGTCCCAACGTATATATAGTCTACGGCGCACGTAAATCCGCTGGTGCATTCGATTGCGCACGATCTCTCACCACATGTGGCGGACCTCCCATCCGGATCCGTGAATTTGTAAGGATTCCCGTTCGCATAACGATACCGATTGAACTGCCCAACCGGCTGCTCATACGCCGTCACCGGATCCACCGACAGGAACACGCCCAACTGCGGATCCATGTACCGCTGCTGCATGTAGCTCAGCCCGGTGGCCGAGTCGCTCACATGGCCGGTATACCCCGGCCCGTCCGTGACCTGACCGCCAACCACGGCCCCGTAGGGCTCATAGTCATAGCGCTTGATCACGTTGCCATTGGCATCGCTCTCGGCCACAACCGAGCCCAGTGCGTCCGTGTGGATGTACGTGACCGTCTGGGCACCGGCAGAAGCCACCACGCAAGCAAGGAATAGCCCGTACACCGCAATTCGCGCGATCAGCTTCGACATCACACTCTCCCCATTCATACCGGCGGATCCCCTGGATTCTGAGGTTTCGGATCCCGCTCCACCGTAGGCACAAAGGGCGCCGACCAGCCGGAGCAGCCCGCCGCGTTGCATGCCCTTACGACGTACGGATTTGCGCAGTACTGAATCGAGTAGCCGCCACCTTGGATGTCATTGAGCGGCCCCGAGTACATCTGGCCATACACCGTCGTGCCATCCCCTGCGTGCAGCTCATAGCGCTCCGCTCCAGCAGAAGCCGTCCAACTTACGCTGCAGGAAGCAAACTCGCTGTCGTGGGGCCCGGCGTAGTACCAGTGGTGATACGCATAAGTGATGACGGGAGCCGACGGAGCTCGTATTACATTGACGGTCCTTGTCGCAGACCAGCTTCCACAGCCGCTGCTGTTGCATGCAGCGACTCGATAGGAGTAGCTGCCGGACGGCCCGGGATTGAACGACGTACTCGTACCCGCATGATCGCCCGCACCAGCCCAAGGAGCGCCGTTGATGCTCTGTTGCAGGCTGTAGTGTGTCGCTCCAGTGACGCCAGACCAGCTAATGGAATAAGCGCCAGGCGCGGAGTCCGGCGCACTCAGGGCAGGTGCGCCCTGAGGGGGAAGCAGAACCGTAACCACGGCCGTGCTGGAGTAGCTACTGCAGCCGCCACTATTGCAGGCGCGGACACGGAACGAATAGCTGCCACTCCCCCGCCCGCTGACCCCAATGCTGGTACCCGCTCCGCTCTGGATCTGCGACCAAGCGCCAGAGACCAGCTCCTCCAGCCGGTACTCCGTCGCCGCCGCAACGGCGGTCCAGGTAACGGTGAAGGTTCCATCTGAACTGGAACCGGACACCGCTATGACCGGGGCACCAGCCGGCGGGCGGGTCACTACCGTGGATGCCGACGCGGAGTAGTCGCCACAACCACTGGCATTGCAGGCTCTGGCACGATATTCGAAGGTGCCGCTGGCCTTGCCACTGACCGCCTTACTGATTGCAGAATCGTCCTGCACATTCGCCCAGGCGCCACCAGCACTCCGCTCATCCAATTGGTAAGAGGCCGCCGTTGGAACGGATGACCAGCTTACCGTCCAGGCACCCGAGCTGTTGGAGGCTGGGGTGGTTACTACGGGAGTGCCTGGCACCAGCAGAACAACGATTCCCATCTCTACCGACCAGGGCCCACAGCCGCCAGCATTGCAGGCTTGAACACGATAGCTCCAGGTCCCGGTAGCCTTACCGGAAACGCTACGCACTGTCGCTCCTTCTGCCTGCACCCCCTGCCAGGCGCCAGTGCCGAGCCGTTCTTCAAGTCGATACTCCACCGCGCCAGCCACGCTGCTCCAGGCGACAGGGAAAGCACCTGTCGTGCTGTTGCTGGCCAGGGTCATCGCTGGAGCGGCATTCGGCGCCAGCAGAACTGATGTAGAAACTACGTTGGACCAAGGACCGCAGCCCGCGGAATTGCAGGCACGCACCTGATACCCATAGCTGCCCGTCGATTTCCCCGCGATCTGCATGGACGTTCCAGCGATGCTGGCCAGATTGGTCCACGCGGTGGTCCCAAGGCGCTCCTGTGGCTCATACCGGATGCTGCCCGCCACCGGTGTCCAGCTCACAATAAATGCTCCGGAGTAGTTGCTGGCGGGAGCGGTCACTGTCGGTGCAGTGTCTGTCGGGTAGATCACAGTCATCGCCTGCGCAACCGAATACGGACCACAGCCGGACACGTTGCAGGCGCGAGCACGATAGCTGTAACTGCCTGCCGCTCTGCCATTCAACGTCACAGCAAGGGCTGCTGCATCATGCACAGTCACCCATGCTGCAGCTCCAGCCTGTTCTTCGACGACATAGCGGGACGCGTCTGCAATGGCCGGCCAGCTGACGGTGTGGCTGCCATTGAGGCCAACCGCCGGCAGGGCCAGCGAAGGTGTCGCTGTGGGAATGGGAACATGACTGACAGGTACGGACGCGCTCCAGCTTCCGCATCCGCTACCCTGGCACGCCCTGACTTGGTAATGGCGCGTCCCTTTCTCAACATCTGTAAAGGCGTAGGACAGCGCACTGCCCGCATATGCGCTGCTCCAGGAGCTACCCGAATTGGTTGAGGCTCGAAGCTCATACCGATTAGCGTTTCCGATTGAACTCCAGCTCACTGTGTAGTTGCCAGTGGCCACAGTAACTGGCGCAGAAATCACGGGAACACCCAGAGCCACCCCTGTCTCCACTTGCGCAATCAGATGGGCGCCAAGGCTCACATACTCGATCTCTTTCCCGGTGCGCTTGTTGTGCTGACGGCGCAGCACTCCGTCATTGCCATAGAACGAGAGAATGTCTCCCAGCGTCGCACTGTAGCTACCGACGCGACGGCCATGTGCATCGTAAGCATATGCCTCACGCCCTCCCACATCACGCAGTCGATTGCCGAGGTCAAAGCGGAACCCCTCACCATTCTTCTTGGCCAGGTTGCCCTGCACGTCGTAGTCAAGGCCGATGATGGCATTGCCATCATCCTGACTAACGGTCGTCATCCGGTTGCGCCCGTCGTACCAGTAGTTGTGCTGCTTGATACCTCCCAACTTGGCGCTGCGAAGGTTGTCCAGAACGTCATAGGTAAACCGGTAGATCCCGTCCCCACCAAACGAGGCAGAGCTCGCCTGCGTCAAGCGGTCCGAGCTGTCGTACTGCATCTGTCGCGACTTGGCCGCTTCAATCGCATCGGCAATGCTTGCGACGTTTCCATTCTCGTCATAAGCGATGCTGGAATCGATCACCCCGGAGTCAATCACCCGGGCCGGCAGCCCTCGAGCGTTCTGGGACATGCTGTGAGCGACACCGTTTCCGTAGGTGAAGGCACGCAATGCACCATTTGGGTAGTAGCCAACACCGGTTGCGAAGCTGCCAACCCGAGTCGGCTGGCCAAGCGCGTTGGGCGCCAGCGTCACCTGTAGGCCACTCGGATATTGCACGCTGGCCAATGCTCCATTGGCGTCGTACCCGTATCCCATTGACCAGATTCCCGTCCCAGTCTGCTGCAGGGTTTCGTTGATGATTGAACCGCGCTTGGCGTAGGCGAAGGTATTGATGACCTGCCTGCCATCTGGATTGGCAGTTACCACCTGTGTAGGCTGCCCCACATCGTTGTAGGACCACACCTGGTCACCACTGCCATCGGCAAAGTTGAGTTGCTTCAGGCGATTGCGAACATCGTACGTACGGTCGACGCGACGGCCGGATGCGTGCGCTGCTCCAGCGTCACAGTTGTCAATGGCCACCTGCGCCAAACCTGCGGCCGACCAGGCGAGATTCCCGGCAGCGTCATAGCCCATCGCGGTAGCACCAGTTTCCGGCTCCACACTTTTGCAGAGTTCCTGCTGAGCGTTGTAGACGTAAGAACGTGTAACAGACACGCCACTGGTCGCGTTGCGACGTTCTATTGAGGTCGGCTTGCCGAACACATCGCGCACGATAACGGTGAAGGCACCACCGGGATGCTCGATGGCAACCGGCATGTCGTATGCCGGTGAGTCATACACCCGGTACTGGGTGGTGGTCGATTGCCCTCGTGGGTCAGTCGTCCGCACGCGCATGCCGGACAGGTAAGCCGTTGCAGTGGTCAACAACCCCTGCTCACTATCAACCGATGTCGACGTGGGTCGCCCCAATGCATCGAACTCGCTCCACTGCCCGCTGGTGGGATTGCTTCCAGCCGCCGGATAGGACTGGAACGTGGTCCTGCCTGCATGATCGTAGGTGAAGCGCTGATAGCGCGCGGTTGACGCGACGCTGCCCGCATCCTGTTCCAGAGTCAGTGCCGGACGCCACATGGCATCGAACCAGGTCACCTTGTTGCGATTACCGGTATTGGTCGTCAAGCGCCAATGGCCGGCTGCCAGCCCGTGCTCCACGACATCGACACGCTCAAACACCTGTGTCGTTGGGTTCCATGCAACCGAGTCACCCGTGGCGAATGCCTTGCGGACGAGCCGCCCCATGGCATCGTAGTCGAACGTGCTCTGGTAACCCATCTCATTGGTGAACGACCGGATCCAACCGTTGTCATCAACAGAGGCCGACATCGAAGTACCGTCGGCGAAGCCGATCGATTGCGGCGTTCCGCGTTTCCAGGCGTTCAATGTGGTGGCATTGCCCCGCCCATCCGCAACGCTGGCCACGCTGCCATCGGCGTGATAGGACAGCGTCTGAACCAGCTTGCCGAAGCGCCATTGCTCGGCCGGAAGCCCAGCGGCGTTGTACGTGGTCTGTGCCTCGACCAGGCCCGAGCTGTTGGTCTGCGCAGCAACCTGGCCGAGGATCCAGCGGCTGGTGTCGTTGTAGTAGCTGGTGGCATCAGTCCGACTGGCCCCTTGGGAGCTGCTGCGCGTAACGCTTGCCGGGCGCCCATACGCATCGAACGAGTTGGCCTGCCAGGACATTGTCACGCCATCCCGGGTCAACTGCCGTTGCTGCATTGGGCGAATGATCACCGAACTGTCATCACTTCCGCCCCAGCGATATCCATAGCGCTCAGGAAACGGCATGGAGGACATCTGTGCTGCGGAAACATAGGTCAGCGTCTCCGACTCCAACACAACCCCGGCTGGCGAGACTGTACGCCGCCCCAGGAGCTTTCCTTCGTTGTGGTCAAAGACGATCCCGTACGTCTCTTCAAGCCTGCTCCCGTCCGGCTGGGTGATACTCACCACCTTTGATTGCGTGCAGGTCATGCAGGGTGGAATGCCATCCCACATGTCCTGATACTCACCGGAGTCTCCGTAGGTCCAACGCATCACAGGTATGCCCGGCCCGCTGATGGTCTTCTCCGACAACGAGAACACATCGAAGTAATAGGGCGTCACGAGTGTATGGGTGATCGTGCCCCCACTCTCGGTCGCGCCACCCTGGGTCTGCGCCGTGCACTGGATGATGGGCACGCCAGCACGGTAGAAGCGACCATGGTCGAAACGGAACGAGCCAACGGCTCCCGACGGATGCTTGATCTGCAGTGAATACGTTTTGGGACGGAGCGGCGCGACACCACCACAACCGGGACCTGGATCCTCGGTCCAGTACTCATGATCGACGAACATGTTCGGCAGATGGGTGAACTCCCAACTCGCCGAGTCGGGCTGCACCACCCGTTGAAGCGTAGCCCCAGCGTAGCCGTAGGACCATGTACGCCCGTTGGCCGTTGCACTTGTGAGTTGGTTTCCGGAGTACTGCAGCGAGATGGATCGACCGTCATTGGCAGCGATGGACGTCGGATGCCCGTTGCCGTTGTAGGCAATGTTGACCCAATTGCCGAAGCGGTCCTCGATACGACTGGCGAGGATGTAGACCTCGATCCGCGGTCGGCTCTGCGAGATCGATGTGTCCGTACCCATCTCGCCAACCGTGCGCACCGTTCCTACATTGAAGGTGTACTTGACCCCTTCCGTAGTCTGCAGAACGAACCCCTCACCCTCATAGCCCGCAATCATCGCCGTACAGGAGATCGCGTCCAGTGAGCTCGTGGTCCAGTTGTTGCTCTGCCCACCCGTCGGCTTGAACTGGGAGGGCGGCATTCCGATCAGCGTGCGCGCCTTGTCGCCCGGCAGGTTGACCATGTAGCCGGACCAGATGGTGGTGATGTTGTGGGGAGGCGATGTCCAGGGATAGAACGTATCCGTACAGCGCCCGGTCTTGCGCGCCCCCATCCCGTAGATCCAGCCATAGTGGGAATCGAAGACCCCGGAGATGAAAGGAACATCGATGTTCCAATCTCCTGCGCCCCCATAGATCTGCGGTGGCATGCCGCCTGTCGGTATCGGACGGACGGCAAGCTTGCGTGACAGCTTTACCGGCAGCGCATTGGTCCCACGAAGATCGATGTCGGTCTGCTGGAACGATGCCGACTGGTCGTAGACGTTGACTGCATCGCCAAACAGGTCGGAAGTCAACGCGCCCACCTGTTCCGCAGAACGAATCTGCTTGTCGTACTCCTGATAGGGCTGCTGCACCGCTTGCTGGGCCTGGACGCTCCAGCCCGATGTGAACCCAAGAATGACTGCGCATACGCGCGCAGACGGCCACATGCCGACTCCCGAAGACTCGCTCCGCATCCTTGCCCCCTGATTGTTGACGCGAGTATTCAGCCAATGTTGGCAAATATCAATGCCCTGTGAATGTGCTAGCAGCGACTGACTACTCATCCAGGCTTCGCGTCGCTTCTTCCCTGCTCTTCATTGCAGTTGTGATCGGGGCGGGTCAGATCGACCAGAAACTGAAAGTGGAGGTCTACGTGTGGCTCCCCCAGAACATCGTCATCCTTTCAAGGCCTGAAAGAACCTTGCAGCAAGGCCGGGTATTCAGAGCACAAGAGCGGGGATCAAGAAGTGCGACGGCCGCATCTGTGCGCGAATAGCGAGGGACCTGACCGCCTATAGCGCGGGGAGCTGAGTTTCTGGCAAGCCGGACCGGGCAGCAAATCGTGAGGTTCTACGTTCCTGGCTGCCAGCCATGGGCTGGCACTACTGCGGTTGCCAGCCAGCAGCCGGCACCATCCTCGATGGCGACCCAAACAAAAAGCCCCGACCAAGGCCGGGGCTTTTCATTACAACTGGTGCCGGAAACAGGAGTCGAACCTGCGACCTACGCATTACGAATGCGCCGCTCTACCAACTGAGCTATTCCGGCGTAGCCCGCGATTTTACGGGCTGGGCGCCCCGGCGGTCAATCCACCCGGCTCAGCCCGCCTCCACCCGGTTCGCACACACCCGCCCCTCGGCGAAATCCTGCAGGTTCCCCAGCGTGATCGCCGAGATCTCCTGCAGCGCCTCCACGGTGAAGAAGCCCTGGTGGCCGGTCACCAGTACGTTGGGGAAGGTCATCAGGCGCTGGAAGGCCTCGTCGTCGATGATCTCGCCGGACAGGTCCTGGAAGAACAACGCGCTTTCCTGCTCGTAGACATCAATGGCCAGGTGGCCCAGCCGCCGTGATTTCAGCGCGCGGATCACCGCATGGGTATCGACCAGTGCGCCGCGCGAGGTGTTGACCAGCATCGCGCCGGTCTTCATCCGCGCCAGCGAGGCGTCGTTGATCAGGTGCTGGGTATCGGGCGTCAGCGGGCAATGCAGCGAGACGATGTCGGCGCGCGCCAGCAGTTCGTCCAGTCCAACCATGTCGCCCACGCCAGCGAAGGCCGGCGACGGGTACGGGTCGTGCCCCAGCACGGTGCAGCCCATGCCCTTGAAGATGCGCGCGGTGGCCAGGCCGATCTTGCCGGTGCCAACGATGCCGACGGTGCGCCCATGCAAGGTGCGTCCGAGCAGGCCATCGAGCATGAAGTTGCCCTCGCGCACGCGGTTGTAGGCGCGATGGGTCTGCCGGTTGAGCGTCATCACCAGCGCCAGCGCGTGCTCGGCCACGGCTTCGGGGGAATAGGCCGGCACTCGTGCAACGAACAGATCCAGCGCTTTCGCGGCCACCAGATCCACATTGTTGAAGCCGGCGCAGCGCAGCAGTACGGCACGCACGCCCAGCGCATGCAGCGCGTGCAGTACCGGCGCATCGAGACGGTCGTTGACGAACACGCAGACGGCGGCGCAGTCCTGCGCAAGCGCGGCGGTATGCACGTCCAGCGCGGCATCGAAGTACACGAACGCGAAGCCCTGCCCGGCCGCATCGCGCTGGTTGGCCTCGTCCAGGAAGCGACGATCGTAGGGGCGTGCACTGAAAACGGCGATCTGCATGGACGGGCCTGGCTGGAGTTCCCTGCCGACCATACCGCAGCACCTGCCCTGATGGGATGGCCCCGGCGATATGGATATCGCCGGGGCCGAGTACCACTTAGAACCGATAGCCCAGGCCCAGCATCACGCCATTCTGGATCTGACCGTCGCGGCGCTCACCCACGTAGTCGGCCATGATCGACAGGCGCTCGCTGGCGCGACTGGTCACGCCCACGTTCCAGGCCAGCACCTGCTCGCCCACAGCCTGGCTGCTGGCACCAAACACCAGGTCCGGGGCCGCAGCGAAACCCGTGCTGTAGCGCGCCTGCGAATCGCCCAGCTCCTTCTGCCAGACCACACGGGCACGCGGGGTGATGCGCTCGCCGTTGTTGCCCTCAAAGGTCTTGAACAACTGCAGGCCGGCACCAACGCGGATGCTCTCCAGGCTGCCGCTGCGACCGACCAGCGCACCGGCGCCCTGCCCTTCGTTGAAGCGGGTGGCCGAGGTCCGTGCGTAGTCCACCACAGGCAGCAGCGGCTGGATCACCAGCCCCTTGCCGGTGGTAAAGGAGAACGCATGTTCGACCCGCGCCGAGATCGCATCGTTGCTGTACCGGGCACGCAGCGGCTGCTGCAGGCCCTCGATGGCGGAGAGGTTGCGGCGGGTGTCATGGCGCAGATCGGTGTAGCGCACGGCCGCCGACAGGTAGCCACGCGAATAGGTCGCATCCAGGTACCCGCCCACGTCCAGCGCGCGCACGTCACCACTGAAGCCGGAGCCGTCGCTGGCCTTGGTCGACATGTCGGCCGCGGCCACGCTGACACCCAGGGTGACGCGGTCATCGGCCAAGCGGGTGTCGGCACCGACCACGATGCCACCGATGTTGTGGCTCATGCCGGCCACGCCACCGTCGGCGTCGATGCGGCCATGGCTGGCGAAACCGCGCGCCCACAGGCCATGGCTGCGTCCGGTCGCACCGCCAGTCCCCTCGCCGGCCGGTTCGACCAGATGCATGGCCAGCTGGTTGAACAGGCTGCCATGACGCATGCCCGGCTGCGCCGAGACCGACTGCGCCGCCTGCGAGGCCAGTCCATCGGCATCGCCGCCACTGCGCATCGCCGCCTGGTGCTGCTGCACCACGTTGCCGATGCTGCCCAGCAGTGCGTTGTCGGCCAGGCGCAGGCTGGCATGGGCATCACCGCGCAGGGCGCCGGCCTGCTGTGCGATCACATCGCGGTCGGTGAACTGCAGCGCGCCGAGCAGCGACTTCAGGCCGCTGTCCTGGCGGTCCGAAGCGGCTGCCAGCGCGCGCCCCAGCCCGTCGCCGGAGGTGCCGTTGGCAAACAGCCCCAGCTGGTCGAAGCCCGGGTTGGCGGTCAGCCACAGGCCGTCGGCCGTCTGGTTGACGTTGAAGCTGAGCAGCGAATTGTGGCGCGGGCGGAACACTTCACCGCCGGTGATGCTGGCGCTGTAGCCGGTATCCCCCAGCCGCACGACATCCTGGAAGCCGCCCTGGTAGATCGGCCCTTCCACCAGGTCGCGGCGGTAGGCACCGGCATAGAAGCCCTGGGCCACGTTCAACGCCAGATGTGCACCCTGCGCGATCACCAGCGCGCCCTCCTCGGCGCCGTCATCGTAGAAAGTGCCGACGCGCAGGCGGCCACTGCCGGTGCCACCGGCCTCGGTAACGTCGAACAGCAGCTGGCCGCCGGGCATGATGTTGACGTAGCCGTGGGTCACCAGATCACCGCCGCGCGGCATCAGCGTGCCGAACACGCGCAGGCGGTTGAAGCCGTCCTCGCGCCAGGAGGGGCCGCTGCCATCCAGCAGTGCATCGGTGTCGATGCCCACCGATGCGATATCGCCGTGACCGACCACGACGCTGCCCGGCATCACCCGCAGCTCGGGGGTACGCAGTGCACCGCCTTCCAGTGCGATGGTGCCGTTGTCGACCAGCATGAAATCGGCGCCGGTGGTTTCGGCGGTGCGCCAGGTGGCGCCATTGCTGACACGGATCACGCCGGCGGAGTTGGCCAGGGTCGAGACATCCAGATCGGCCAGCCGCAGCTGGCCGCGCAGTTCGTCCTGGAGGTCGGGGTCGGCAAGCAGCTGCTGCAACGACTGCGCGCCGATGCCGTTCGCCCCGCGCGTGGAGAAGTTGTACAGGCTCACCGCGTAGTTGATGTAGGTGCTGGCCCAGTCGGTGTTCCAGCGCGCGAAATCGTCGTCGACGAAGGCCTGCAGCTGGCGCGCGGTGCGCAGGTAGCCCGGGTTGATGTCGCCGCTGACGTTGCTGGTGACGGCCAGGGTGTCGCCCGGATCGCGGTAGCCTGCCGTATTGATGATGTTGTTGCTGCGGATGTCCTGGCCCGGGAATGACTCCAGCTTGCTGCCGCTGCCATCCGGATCGAAGGTAACCGACGTACCCGTGGTACGCGCCGGGTCGCGGAACACCAGCAGGCCGTTGGGCGCCACCACTTCGTACATGGCCTTGTGCAACAGGCCGGCATCCATGCCGCCGCCATAGTTGCCGGTGTAGATCTGGGTCATGCGCGGCGACGGTGCGTAGGTGATCCTGCCACCACTGCTGGCAGCATGGATCTGCACCGAATCGACCACCGGCAGGTCGCCGCCGAGATAACGGTTGACGCCGCCGGACTGCATGATCGAGCAGGACGAAATGCAGTGGCCGGACACGATGGTGTCCAGGCCCTGGGTGCGGATCATCGCCTGCAGCCACTCGCCGGCGATCAGCGCGCCACCGTTGGACGTGCGCAGCACGACTTCGCGGATCGGACGGCCTTCGGCCTGCGCCTTGGCCAGCAGTGCGGGCAGCGCCACCACATCGGCAACGGTTACGCCGCCGCTGAGGAAGACGCGATCATCCTGCACGTGATAATTCATTGCCATGACGTCATCAACCGCCGCCATGGCGGTGATGCCCAGCAGTCCTGCCAGGGCCAGGCTCAACTTCGAATGCTTCATGTGTTCTCTCTCTCCACCCGCAACGCACGGGTCGAAAGTTCAACGTCCGGACGGTGTGCTCTCCCCCAGTGCACCGGCCGTCGAAACATGAACGCATTCACAATGGAATCATGGGTCACGCACACTCTTCCCCATCCGGTCATCGTCGCGTAAAACTCGAAGACGTACCCGCCACCGACGTCCGAGGCCAGCCCTGTCCGCCCCCTCTCCTCTGATCCATCGCGCGCCGGACCTGTCCGCGCCGGCGGACGCGTTCATTGCGTTCGTGCGGGAGGAACGTGCGCCGTTGTGTGCGTTCCTGCGCACGCGCGGCGTTGGGCCGGAGGATGCCGAGGACATCGCGCAGGACTGCATGGAGCGGCTGATCCGCTACCGCGCGCACAGTGCCGACGAGCTGCGGCTGCTGCTGTATCGTATCGCCCGCAACCGCCTGGCAGACCGCGGCCGTTCGTCGCAGTCGCGGCCGCATCTGTCCCTGGCCGAGCACGATGGCGGCAACGAGCCTTCCAGCACCTCGCCCGATCCATTGCGCCAGGCCGAGTCCGGGCAGATGCTGTCCCTGCTGCGGCAGGCCCTGTTCAAGCTGCCCGAGCGCGCGCGCGAGGTGTACCTGCTCAACCGGATCACCGGCATGAGCTATACGCAGATCGCGCGGCACTGTGGAATTACTGCCAAGACCGTGGAAAAACATATCGCCCGCGCCCTGCAGGGCCTGCGCCAGGAACTCGGATCGGATCCGCTGCACAACGACAGGGACAACGGATGAGTCACGCCAGGCCCAGGGAAGACACCCAGCTGTTCGAACGTGCCAGCACCTGGGTGGCGCGGCTGGAAGCTGCGGACTGTACGCCGGCCGAGCGCGAGACGTTCGAGGACTGGCTGGCCGAAGACCCGGCGCATGTCACCGCCTGGATCCAGGCCGAGACGCTGTTCCAGCAGGGCGAGGAACTGGCCGCCGACCCGTGGCTGCGCACTGCCGCGGCACGCGTGGCGCGGCCGGTGCGGCGCCGCTGGCTGCCGGCGCTGGCCGCTGCCGCAGGCGTCTGCCTGGCCATCGGGATCGGTTGGATGGTGGCGGTCGACGGCAACCCCGCGCCGCTGCGTTATGCCAACGATTCCTACCAGCCGCGGCAACAGACGCTGGCCGATGGCAGCGTAGCGACGCTGGATGCCGGCACCACCCTGCAAGCCCGTTTCGGTTGGCGCCACCGCAACCTGGTACTGGAACGCGGGCGCGTGCAGCTGCAGGTTGCACCGTCGGGCAAGGCGCTGCAGCTGCGCGCCGGCGACAGCACCATCCGCGACATCGGCACCACCTTCCAGGTGGAACGCCTGCACGACGGCCTGGTCGAAGTCGCGCTGCTGGAAGGCGCGGTCGAGGTCAGCAATGGCGGGACCCAGCACACCCTGGCGCCCGGCCAGCAACTGCAGGTGCTGCCGTCGGGCCGCATCCAGCCCGGCCCGGCACTCTCGTCCAATACCGCCGCTGAAGGCTGGCTGCAGGGACAGCTGGTGTTCGATGCCACGCCGCTGTCTATCGTGGTCGAACGCATGAACCGCTACGGGCGCACGCCGCTGGTGATCGCCGATCCGGAGATCGCCAACCTGGCGGTGAGTGGCACCTTCCGTGCCGGCGACGCGCAGGAACTGCTGTCGGCACTGGAACTGGGTTGGTCGGTGGCTGGCCAGACGCGACCGGATGGCGCGCTGGAACTGCGCCGCACGTACTGAGGAGGCCTGCGGTGATGGCAGTACCGGGCGCGCTGCAGGAGGGGCTGCTCCGCACCCTGTTCTGCCTCGCGCTGAGCATCCCCGCGCTGCCGTCTGCCGGTGCGGCCGAGCAGGCGGGCACCCTGGAGGTCGATGTTGGTTCGGGCCCGCTGGCACCGGCCCTGCAGCAATGGGCGCGACAGAGCGGCATTGCCCTGCTGTTCGATGCGCGTGAGCTGGATGGCCTGCGCACGGCCGGCACCCATGGCCACCGCGATGCGGCCGCGGCCCTGAAGGAACTGGTTGCCGGCATGCCGGTGAACATCCTGCGTACGCCTGCTGGCGGATTCGTCGTCCGCCGCATCCACCCCGCGCCACCATCGCCGCCGTCGGTCGCGGCACGCGCCACGCCCGCATCACCTCCGCCACACAAGGCCGCCGACGCTCCACCGCAGGTGGAACTGGCGCCGATCCATGTCACCGGCAGCCGGCTGCCACGCACCTCCGTGCAGACCACGCTGCCGGTCACCATCATCGACCGCGATGACATCCTGCGCAGCGGCTACGGCAGCCTGTTCGACCTGCTGCGGCACTTGCCGGGCATGAACGGCCACCCGGCGATGAGCACCTCGCGGAGCGGCGATTCGCAGTACCTGCCGGTGGGTGCGGCCACCACCACCAGCCTGGACGGCATGGGCCCGCGCGCGACCTTGTTCCTGGTCAATGGCCGGCGCCTGCCACGCTATCCCATGGTGTCGCTGGAACAGGGCGGGCTCACCGATCTTGGGGGCATCCCGCTCAGCTTCGTCGAACGCATCGAACTGGTGCGTGGCGGCGCCTCGGCCATCTATGGTGCCGACGCGATGTCCGGCGTGGTCAACATCATCCTGCGCGACCAGGCCGACGGCCCCGAAGCCATGCTGCAGACCGGCCTGAGCGGGCGCGGTGACGCCGGCCAGTATCGCGTGCAGGCGGCCACCGGTGGCGTGCGCGACGGAGGGGACCGCTGGTTCGCCGGCATCGACCTGCACCGCATCGACCACGTGGCCGGTGATCGCCGCCAATGGCATGCGGAAACCTCGCAGTACCTGATCGGCGCGTTCCGCGATGGGCGCTACTGGCCGGCAAAACGCTGCGAAGGGCCCTTGAAGCGGCGCGATGGTGCCTGCTGGTTCGACAGCGCACGCCCGCGTTCGCTGCAACCGGCCTCGGACACCGCCTCGGCCTACCTGCGCTACCGGCATGAACGCGGTGAAGGTCGCTATGCCTACGCCGAGGCGCGGGCCAGCCACAACCGGCAGCGCTTCGACCTTGGCCCGACCGCCGTTGCCATCGGCCTGTATGGGTTCACCTTCAACAGCGTGCTGCGCGAAGCCGGCAACGTGCGCCCGCATGTACGCGCCACCGACGCTGACGTCACCTTCGGCATCGGCCGTGACCAGGGCCGGCGCAGCTGGGATGCCGGCATCAGTGCACAACGCAGCGATGTCACCCTGTCCACGTCGGGCACCGTGCGCGCCGAACCACTGCTGCGTGCGGCGGAGACGCTGGACTTCCTGCCCGGCTTCACGTCGCTGCCGGCAGGCGCGGCCGAGCAGTTGTTCCCGTCGATCCGCAACCGTGGCCGCACTGAACAATGGCAGGGCTGGTGGGGCATGCAGCGCGAGTTGATGCCGCTGGCCGGCGGCCACGCACAGCTGGCCGCCGGCATCGACCTGCGCCAGGAACGCTGGACCTCGCATCCCGACGCACTGCTGAGCCAGGGTGACCTGGCGCTGGGCCTGCCGCAGGAGCAGCGCCACCTGGCGCGCCGCAGTGGCGGCGCCTACGCCGAACTCGGCCTGCCCCTGGCGCACACGCTGCGCATGGACCTTGCAGCACGCTGGGACCGCGATGGCGACTACCAGGCCTTCTCGCCCCGTGTGGGCCTGCGCTGGAGCCCCACGCCGCAGTGGTCATTCCTGCTTGCCAGCGGGCGCGGCTACCGTGCGCCCAGCCTGTTCGAGCAGCGGCGACCACCGGGCTACTTCGGCGCGATCGAACTGCCCGCCTCCAGCGCACTGCCCGACTGCGCGCAGAGCACCGGCAACGGACGCTGCAGCGTCACCGTGGACGTGGTGGAGAACGATGCGCTGAAGGCCGAGCGGTCGCTCAGTCATTCCCTGGCCGCCACCTGGACGCCGACCGATACGTTCTCGCTGTCACTCACCCACAACATCGTCGAACTGCGCAACGAGATCCTGGCCCTGCAACCGACCGACGCGGTGTGGAACCACAGCACCTGGGAGCTGGACGAGGACGGCCACCTGAGCAGCCTGCGCCTGTCCTTCGACAACATCGGCCGCACCACCTCGCGCAACTGGGTGCTGCGCGGGGAGTACCACATCGACACCGGTAGCACCGGCCAATGGCTGTTCTCGCTCGATGCGCTGAAGCAGCAGGAGCTGCGCCGCGAACGTGGCCATGATGCAACGGTGGACCTGCGCGGCCATGTCACGCCGACGATGGCTGCCGTGCTCAACGTGCAGTGGCAGAACAGCAACTGGGACATCGCCCTGCGTGGCAACCAGGTGGGGCGCACGCGCGCCTGGCTGCCCGGTGCGGAATGCCCGGAGGAGCAGCGCGGGCAGAATCATTGCATGAACCCCCGGCAGCTGCGTTGGAACCTGCATCTCGCGCGACGCCTTGGGCCGCGCGTGGTCGCTGCGCTGGACGTGCACAACGTGCTCGACACGCAACCGGTGAACTATCTGGTCGGCAATGGCGGGCAGATGCCGGGGCTGGACGACCCACTCGGCCGGTACTTCCTGCTGACCCTGCAGATCCGCTGAGCGTAGTACCCTACGCGCCCTGTTCCATCGGTCCCCCACCACCCCATGAAGGCCTATCTCTGGTTCTGGGGCGCGTTCCTGCTGTTCTTCGCGTTGCCCTTCCCCTGCATTCTCTACTTCGGCACGTCGTGGCCGGTGCAGCTGGCCGACCGCAGCGCACCCTGGCTGGCACTGCTGTTGCTCGCCCTGTCGCTGGCCCTGTGGCTGGCGTTGCTGCTCGCCTTCCTGCACTACCTGCTGCTAGGCCCACCGCGCGCCCTGCATCGGGTGCGCTCGATCCTGGCCGACGGTGAGCTGCGTGATGCCCTGATCGAACAGGCCGGGCAGACCGGCGCGCATGTGCGTGGTTTCGCACAGTGGAAGCTGCAGCTGCGCTTCCAGAACCTGTCCGGCACACCGATCAGCGAACAGATGCTGGTGGTCGACAGCAAGCCACAACTGCAACGCTTCATTGCCGGCAAGCGCATCGAGGCACGCGTGAGCCGTGCGCCGGGCGAGTTCCCCAACGTGGTGCTGGAGGGCGCCGAGCCCGAACTGGATGTCGGCAGCCTCTGGCGTCGCGGCATCGGCGCGGCCATCTGCATCGTCGCGGTTGCCAGTGCCTACGTGTTCGCCTACCGCCTGCAGAGCGAAGGCCTGGGCTGGACCTTCCTGTCGTTCGGCCATCCACTGCTGGTGTGTCCGCTGGTGTTGTGCGGCTATGCGCTGGGCCTGCGCCTGCTGGGTCGCGTGCTGCAGGCCGATGCCCGCGGTGACGCGCTGAAGTATCGCGGCATCGGCGTGGAGGCGAAGGTGCTGAAGCTGCGCCAGACCGGCACCTACCTCAACGAACAGCCGCAGGTGGAATTCCAGCTGGAGTACATCGACCGCGAAGGCGGCGTACAGCAGGTGAGCGTGCGCCGTTTCATCCCGTTGATCGAGCTGGCCAACCTTCCCCGCGAGCAGGTCACGCTGCTGTACGACCCGGAAGATCGCGGCAACGTGCGCCTGGAGGGTATATGAAGCAGCCGCCCTCGACCCGCCTGGTGTTCTCCGTGGTGCTGCTGGTGCTGGCCGGCGTCGCCGTGGCAGGGGGGGCACTGCAGACGCTGGGCGAAACGCTGGGCCATTCGGTGCAGGCCGATCGGTTGCCGCCATTCGTTTCGTCGCAGCCGCCGCGCGAACAACCCGCATCGCTTGCGCCCGGCGTCACTGTGGCTGCCGGACCGCAGCCTGCGCCGATTCCCGCGCGCAGCAATCGCCTGTTCGATGCCGACCATCTGCTGGCCGCACGCCAGGCACTCGAAGAACTGCCGGCACTGGCCGGGCATCGGTTGACGGTGTTCCACAGCATCCACTTCTACGATGATGGCCGCATCAACCTGGACCTGGTCGATCCGCAGCACCCCTCGCGCGTGGACAGCTACCACTTCGAGCGCGGCCAGTGGCGCAGGGGCGCCCCGGTCGATCCGCAACGCTTCGCCCCCACCATCACCCTGCGCCGCAGCAGCACAGCGCTGGCCAACATCGATTTCGAGGCGGTGCCACGCGTCGCCCAGGCGCTGCAGGCACAGCGCAACGCCTTGATGGGCACACCGGGTGAAGTCGGTCACGTCTATGTGATCGTGCGCAAGGGTGGCACTCTGGTCTGGCTGCCGGACGAAGTCGCCGGTGACCGCCAGTCCGTACGCCTCTCGTTCGACGCACAGGGTGCCCTGCGCAGCACGAGCCGCCGATAGTCAACGAAAAAGGGGACGGAGGGAATTAAGTCGTTTGTGCCTTGGTGCCGTCTGCGACTTAATCCCCTCCGTCCCCTTTTGCTATTTCACCGAGCGGGCGATGGCGTACTGCGCGCCGTAGTAGGTGGACAACACCAGCAGGCTGGCCAGTGGCAGGCCGCCAGCGAAGCGATCCCAGGCCAGCAGTGAATCGCTGGCGACGAACAGCAACGCACCGGCGGCAGCCCAGCGCGCACTGCTGGCTTCCACGGCATCGGGCTGCGGGCTGCGCCACTGTCGTGCCAGTGCCAGCACTGCCATCGAGGCCAGCACCACCACGTACGCCAGCACCGGAATGCGCATCGGTGCGGGCAGGTGCGGCCACAGGCCAAGTACGTTGAGTACAGCGAACGCGCCGAGCAGGACGCTGGCGGCGAGCAGGCCACGCCCGGCACGCAGGCCATCGCGGAAGGCGACGATGTAGCAGAGGTGCGCCAGCAGGAACGCCACCAACCCCGGTACGAACGCGTCCATCGGCAGCATCAGCGCGATGTCACCCACGCATGACAGCAGCATGCCGGCCAGTACCGCGCGACGGTAGAGCGGCTGCGCGGGATCATGCACCCGCCAGGCGATGACGGCGATCAGCAGCGTGGTGATCGGCTTGGCCAGCCAATGCAGCCAGCGCCCGTCGCCGTGCAGGAACGCGCCGATGATGGCCAGGATCGCCATCAGCAGGATCAGGCCATCGCGGACGCGCGTCTTCATCGTGCCTTCCACAGATCCGCAAGGCGATCAGGTTTGCCGGCGATGCGCTCCAGCACCGGATACTGCAGGCCACCGTGATAGTCGATGTTCATCGTTTCGATGCGGTCGAACTGCTTCACCAGCAGCACGATCGGCGCCTTGTCCTTCGCCGCCGTGACTACTGCATCCTTCAAGCGCTGGCTGCTGTACTCGCGGCCGCTGACCGCGATCACCTTCATGCCCGGCGCCAGGCCGGCATTGAACGCCGGGCTGTCCCAGATCACGTCGCCAACCACGCCGCTGTCGAGCACGGTCGCGCCCAGCGAGTACGCCAGCAGCGCCGCCTTCGCGCGCTTTTCCTGCGCCTTGTAGGCGTCGTTCGGAGTATCGCGGTAGGCCAGCTTCCAGCCCGCCAGTTCCAGGCCTCCGGTCAACGAACCATGGCCGTCCAGGCGACCGCGCAGGAACGTCGCCCAGTCGTACGGCGCGATGCCGTTCAAGGTCGCGACCACGTCGTCGAAGGTGTAGGGATTGACGTCCCAGTCGCCGTTGCCGACCCCGAAGAAGGCGCGCGCGAAATCATCCAGGCTGCGCCGGTTACCACTCAGTTCGCGCAGCATGCCCTCCACTTCGAGCCACAGCATCTGGCCGCCGGAGTAGTAGTCCTCGCTCATCTGGTAGTTGCGGTAAGGCAGCGTGCGGCGCTGCGCGATGGTCGGGTCGTTGGTGGTGTCCTGCAGCGGCCGCCAGGCCAGGCCGGGGCGACCACGATCATAGGTCGCGGCCACGTTGGCCAGCATGTCGCGCGCCTGCGCGGTCGACCACAGGCCCGAACGCGCCGCCAGCACCTGTCCCCAGAACTGGGTCTGGCCTTCGTATACCCATAGCAGGCTGTCGCCCATCGGCGTGTTGAAGTTGGAGGTGGCGAGATCCGCGCCGCGACGGTACTTGCCGTTCCAGGAATGGGTGTACTCATGCGGCAGCAGATCGCGCATCCACGCATTGCTGTCCCACTCGGTGAAGTACCCCGGGTCGGCGCTGTTCTCGCTGGAACGGTGATGCTCCAGGCCGATGCCGCCGAGGCGATCGGTCAACGCCAGCAGGAATTCATAGTGGTTGTAGTGACGCGCACCGTAGAGCTTGTCGGCCTGCTGCACCAGCGCGCGGTGCATGGTGATCTGCGCCTCGCTCGGCTTCAGCGACTTGGCATCGTCGGCGAACACATTGAGGTGTACCGGCACCTTCGCGCCCGGATCGAGATCGATGCGCTGGTAATGCTCGCCGGCAAACAACGGCGAATCGACCAGGTGGTCATACGAGATCGGCTTGAACACCACGGTATCGCCATCGCGGCGCGCGGTCTCCAGCGCAGTGGCGAACGACCAGCCCTTGGGCAGGGTCACGCTGGCCTGCGCCTGCAGGTTGCGTGCATCCACCCCGGCCGGGTACAGCGAGTTGGCGTTCCACTGCAGGTTGAGCATCTCCGGGGTCTTCACCACCCGGCCCTGGCTGCCGCCCTGCGAGGACAGGAAGTCGAAGTGGGCGACGATCTCGCTCACGCCCTCGGGCACGTCCAC
>Ga0153948_1000414_pt1 | contig 23266 bp, 16 predicted proteins | sample TSNJ032MetaG_FD_104696 | JGI IMG/M metagenome (GOLD analysis project Ga0153948, IMG submission 104696) | Attine ant fungus gardens microbial communities from New Jersey, USA - TSNJ032 MetaG | ecosystem: Host-associated > Fungi > Mycelium > Unclassified | place: USA: New Jersey, Wharton State... | reverse complement strand
GAGAATGGCAGAAGTATAGAAAATATCGCAAAAGAGATGGTGCAGATCTACTTAGATAATAAAACGACGCAGTTCAAAAGCTTGCCGGAAGATATAACAGATTATAACAAGATCAATGACCAGCTTGTGGTGCAGCTGATTAACCGGGATTATAATAAGGAACTGCTGGCAGATGTTCCGCATAAGGATTTAGAAAATACGGACCTGTCGGCAATATTAAGGCTTGAATTCGAAACAGATGATCCTATTTCGGCATTTGCCAGGATCGATTATCAAATGTTGGATTTATGGAAGGTTTCGTTTGATACGGCATACGAAGAGGCATTGTCCAATTGTATAAAAAAGAATCCGGCCACCATAGTCAGTATAGAAGATGTGATGATGGATATCATGGGTATAAAGGAGGTGGAAAAGGGTTTGCCTATGACAGCGGAAATAGAATCTTATCAGCAATATGTGCTTAGTAACTCCTCTGGTAAATGGGGAGCAACCGTAATGCTGTATCCGGAAGTATTGCAGCAGATCGCAGAAAATTCAGACGCTGACCTGCTTATTATGCCGAGTAGTATCCATGAAGTGATCTTAATGAAAGTGACAGAGGAATTCAATGCATCCGAATTACAGTCGATAGTGATTTCCGTTAATCAGGGGGGAGTCCTGGAGCCGGAGGATATACTCTCTAATGGTGTTTATTGCTATAATAAAGATGAGCATATGCTTTCATTGGCTACCGGTCAGGAAGAAACAAAGGAATTAAGAAACCGGTTTTCTGATCAGAAATCGGATTTTACATCAGAAATGGACGATTTGTTAGAAAGGTGAGGTAAAGATGTCACAGGGAAAACGTTATTTGGAGTTGGCCGCGCGGGCAGGTGGAAACAGCAGGGAGCTGGATGCATCTTACCGGGCGGCATTTTATTTATTATCTTATGACCCGGAACTGAAGAAGGAGGCAGAAAGGTTTGTCAGCTATGAGGGGATTAACTTTGCTGCAATGAAGCGTGCAACCCGTGGGTTCGATGAGACCAGCAGACAGATCATTGATATTGCCCATAATCTTTTTTCATGGACAAGTAACTGCAAGGTGACGCCGTTTGATATATCACGCTTGGGGTATCCGCATACCCAGCAGGTTTGTGATGCTTTCTATATTGCTTTCGAACAAATCAAACTGGTCTTTGAATTTGATGAAAATAACCAGATCAAGATGACTCTGGATGCGTCGCCTTATCAAAGGACTCAGCGTATCCACCGTAACTTGGAACAGATGCAGGAGGAAATGCTTGCAGGCTTTGAAAAATTGCCCAGTGAAAATGATGAGCTGGAGCGCTGAAAGGAGGTTTATGGTAGCGGGAGTCATACAACATCAAAAAGGTACATTGGTGGTAGAACTGCCTGTTCACGGTTCGGAGCAGATAAAGGTTCAGTTGGCTGCAAATGAAAAAATTGGCGAGATTGTTCTATCGAAGCTTGAACTGACAGATACGCTGCTGTCTCTAAATGCAGCTTGCCAGGAGATTGGCCGGGTATGTCCGTTTGGGTATGAGGAATTTATAGATATGCTGGAACCAAAACCGGAACCCCGAACAGATCGCTATCGTTTCTACCAGGAATATGAAACCACCCCACCCAGTCTTGAGGGTGGGGTGAAATTCTTAATGGGAGAAACCAAGCGTTATCACACCACGATGGAAAATTATGCTTGTGCCTGCCGTGCAGCTGAGGATGAGGAGTACGACTCGCCGGAAGATGTATGGGATCAACTGTTGTTTTGAAGGAAGGAAGAACTTTAATCATGATTAATTGGAATGTAACAGAAAAAACATAATGAAATAGGAAAGGAGGTTGGAGCGGTGGCCACCGCAACAGGATTCCTGGCTCCTTTCATAAAAGATGCCAACACAAACGGAATTAAAAATGCTGCAGTCTTTGCCACTTGAGGTGAAGATACAGAAAACACGGCTCCGTATTCAGGAGTTTGCCGAAGAATTTGGAGAGGACTGTGTTTATGCGGCTTTCTCAGGAGGGAAAGATTCGACAGTGCTCTTACATATTCTCCGGCAGATGTATCCTGGATTACCGGCAGTTTTCGCGGATACAGGACTGGAGTACCAGGGCCTGCGTCAATTTGTCAAACATTATGAACATGTGACCTGGGTAAAACCGGAGATAACGTTTAAAGAGGTGGTGATTCAGTACGGATATCCGGTGATTGGAAAGGAGGTAGCAAGCTATGTCTGGGTAGCCAGGCATGCGAAGGAAGGACCCTATAAGCAGGGTCGGTTGGAACGGCTGGAAGGAACCAACAGAAGAAAGGATGGTAATTTAAGCATCTATAACCGGCCAAAGTACCGCTTTTTACTGGACGCGCCCTTCGAACTGTCCGATATCTGCTGTCGGGAAATGAAGAAAAAGCCGATGCACCGGTTCAGTAGGCGAACCGGCAAGTATCCGATCATAGCGACCATGGCGGAAGAAAGCCAGCTGCGGAAGGGAAAATGGCTGAAAAGCGGCTGCAATTCCTTTCAGAGCAAAGAGCCGAACAGCACTCCCATGGCTTTTTGGCGGGAACAAGACATCCTTCGATATCTATATCAGTATCATGATGAGATCCTTGAGACTATTTATGACGGTTACCGCAATCAGGGATGGCCGGAGGAAGAAATCAGAAAGCTGGATCTAAAGCATCCCTGGGCCGATTGTTACGGGGAAATAGAGCCATACATAAAAAAGAATGAAGTAAAAGGGCAGATTTCCTTCCATGAGTACCTGGGAGAATATACGGACTGTAAATTCCGCACCACCAAGTGCCGCCGTACTGGCTGTATTTATTGCTTATTTGGGATTACGCAGGATCGGGATCGAATGCTGCAGGTGCAGAGAGAAGAACCGAAAATTGCGGATTATGTCCTGCGGGGCGGCATGTTCAATGAACGGGGCATGTGGCAGCCGGATCAGAGGGGACTGGGCTTTTGGTTTGTCATTGAATGGCTGAATGTTCATGGGAATCTCTCGATTGTATTTGAGGGAAAGAAGGAATATGAAGAGCAGTATGGAAATGAGAGAACCAGAAGCTTACTTTGCCCCGTATTCCGGGAAATTACTTCCATATAATTTTCCCGGATACGGATTTTTATCATAAAAGGCATGAGAAAGGAGAAGGAACATTGCTGAAAATAGAGCTAAAAACCGCGTATAGCGAAGAATCGTTTGTAATTCCGGATTGGTATAAGGGGCGGGCCACGGATTTCCATGGCCACCCATTTTGGAGTGTAGAAGGATATATTAATTTTTATTTTTCCGGAATAATGGCATTCGGCGAGGACTTTGAGATTGTCAGCATCGCAGAAGCGACCGAAGCGGACATCGAAGAGGCGAAGCGGATTGCCAAAGACAACTGGGTGGAGGAATTTGATTTTGAGCTGTTAGAGACGCTGGCAGCAAGCAGGAACGATTTTTTAGAACGATAGACGGGACGACATATGATATCTTGTACGATCCACCAAAAGATGTATGGGATCGCTGAAAGGAGTTGAGCGGTAATATCCATCTTAATCTATAAACAGAGATTCCAAAATCCTAATTATAAAAGCACTGCCAGCAAGAATTATGCCCATATCCGTTATATTGCCACCCGTCCCAGGGTGGCAAAAAATGAGGGGATGGAACATGGTTTGTTTGGAAAACTTGAACCAGGTCCTCTTACCGAATTTGCGGACTGGAAAGAGATCGCCCGTCTGGTATATCAAAATTCTAAAAAGCACATCACGATGTATAGGAGTATTATTTCTTTTGATGAAGAGACGGCGAATGAACTGATGCTGAAGGATCAGAAAGCCTGGCAGCGATATATTGAGAATCATATCATGACGATTGCCGAGAAGAATCATATTAAAAGGGAGCATTTGCAGTGGGCCTGTGCTTTGCATAAGGAGAAGAAACATCCCCATATCCACGTAGTCTTTTGGGATACCTCGTCACGGGTGAAGAATCCTTATACCCATCCGGCAATTCCAAATGCCATCCGGAAACAGATGATCAGGGATACCTTTGCGCTCAAAATCAAAGAATTTGGCCAACAGAAAAATCTTGCGGTAGAAAATATGCGAAGAATCAGTGATGAACTGGTGGATGAATTTGAGTGCCATATCCGGCGGCAGGGAAAAGGCAATCCGTGGTGGCAATGGAGAGGATATGAGAGAGAAGAGAAGTTTGAAGAATCAATGGAATTGGACGATGTGGTATTGAATGAAATAGCAAACCGGGTATTTCAGATTAAAGCAATCTTACCGCTAAAAGGAAGAATTGCATACCAACTGTTGCCGCCGGAGGTTAAGGGTGAAGTGGACAGTTTGGTAGAATTTCTTCTGGAGCATAATCTTACACTTAAGACACTGAAGGCTGATTATATAGACAGTAAGATAAAAATGTCATCTTTGTACAGTGCTGATACAGAGCATTTGGACAAAATAAAAGCGCAATTTGGTAAGGAAGCGGATAAGATAATTGCCAACCGGATTTTGGGAATGGTGAAAAGCTTGAACCGTCTGGAAGCTGAGAAAAAATCTGAAAAACACCTAAAAAGCCGCCGCACATTCTTTGCGGAACAGTTAGTGATGGAGATATTGGATATGCTGAATTCAGTTGTTGGCACGAATGAAGCCGAACTTGAGGACTGGAACAAGGAAAATAGTGGTGAGCTTTCTAAAGCAGCACTGAAAGAGTTGTATTTAAAATATCAGGATAAAGGATATGAGCATTAAGTATGGAATTGAATATGGTGTATCATGTGGATTGTATGAGAATGAAAAGAAGCAGTTCAATATGTTTGACATGATGATATTTGGGCAAAGGGAATCGCAGGATCCCGGATAAGCCTGTTGTTGATGCGATGGTTACGGCACTTTGCTGTAGCTATATTTTTTGCCTTTTTTGCAGAATCAAAAGCAATCTTAATAAAAATTACAGGAGTAAGGCACATTATGAAAAGTAAAACAGAATTCTATAAATCCTATTTTGAAGTCCTGGAGAAGAAAGGATTTTCCATCCGCCCACCATCTTCTCCGGATTATGTGGCGGATATTTATCACCGTGACCGGCAGATCGCATTTTACGGCAAGCAGGATACCATTATAAAGAATCCTTTTGTGGAAGTGGATGAAAAGCAGATGGAACGGCTTCAAAGCCTGGCGAAGACCACCGCAATTGCCTGCGGAATCTGTTCGGACAAGCCATATGACGATGAACTGGCGGCTAAAGTACAAAACGGAGTAGTCAAGATCAATGAGCATAACGGTGTGATTTTAGCTTGCAAGTATCATCCGATCTTTGATTATGTTCTTTCCACATATCGGAAAGATGTCGAGAATGGCAACACCGCCATCCAGCGTCAGTATTTCTATAGCAAAGAAGATGCTTTTGAAAATTTCGCTCTTAGAAGCGGACTGGTGGATGAAAAGAAGCTCTTTTCCGAAACAGAATTGAAAATTCTTCACTCAGGGCTTATCAAAATGCGAACCATTGATAACGATCTGGGTCAGGAGGATTTAAATTCTGTTGCGGCTCTGATTGACAAGATTGAGGATATTATTCCGGAACTGGTGAAAAAAGAAAGAGTATTTGACTTTACCAAGTTATTTAGCCAGATAGAAAATGTATTTGAACGGTAAGAAATGTTAGCTTCATAAAAAATCAGAAGGAGAATATATGATGCACAATCAACCACAGGAATCCATATGGGGATCAATTAATACATGTGTAGAAATTGCCCTTAATATTTATATGATCATTGCAAAAGATGAACATGGGGGTGAACACACCGGCATTATGGCTCATAAAGAAGCAAATCTTTCATCCAAGGCAGCTGAAATGGCTGTAAGGGACGGCGATTGGCTTTGTTTTGATGAGAATACCAAAGACATTCCCATGTATGAGGTATTACAGCAACGGATTGCCTTGTGCAAAAAGATAGAAGAGGCAGCGGTAAAGGAAATGGAAGAAATCAAGCGGGCTGGTCATTTGAATATGGCTGCTTATTTTGGAGAATGTCCAGCACCGGAAACTTCTCAAAATGGAGAAGCCAAAGAGCCGCAGAAAATAAGAAATGGAGTCTTTTTTATTCCGACTGATGAAGGACAGCAGCTTGTTGTTCATGAATCAATTGCAGAAAACTATATGACACCACTTGGGATATCGTTTGGAAATCAGAGTGGTGGATATCTGTATTACAGTCCCCAGTCCAGTGCGGTTGCTTTGAATGAGTTGAAATCTGTATTCAATGAAGTAGAAGGTCTGATCATCTCACCGGAAAGCCTGAACGCTACTTTACACCGGAATTTCCCTGAATATACGCAAGTGTTTAATGGATTTGTAATGGAAGAAGAACAGATTCCGGAGACAGATGCGCCGGTGGGGCTGTTTCTGTCAATGCAGCTTGAAGCAGAGAAAGAGAAGGAATGCGAGGAGATTCAGGAAGCAGAACAGGATTATGGGGAGCAGGTGGATTATGGACTTGAATTGTAAATGAATTCTGCTGAATGTCAATCGGGCAGGGAAGTTTGGTTTCTGTTCTTCCTTGCCTGTTTTCATTTTGTATATGTTTGTTTCCATGAGTTTTGTGATATGTAAGCCAAGTGAGCAATAAAACCTCAATAGCAGAACTGCTTCCGTTTTACGGTTCAAAGCCAGAAAATAGATATGGTGAAATCTCTTGTTGATAGATAGTGAAAATTGGTTTATAATTTTATATAGTATAGTATTTAGGAGTAATGGTTATAATGTGTAATTCGCATTGAGTTACCAGATTTCTAGTTATAGCAATAATGGGAAGTTCGACTAGTTGAGAGCGTAAAATAAGGCAACTATCACAAAAACAGTATTAATAAGGGGGATGAAATTTGCTTAACTCTGATATTCCAATTAAAAACATTAATGAGGATTTGCTTAATCGTGCTGACTTTGCTCAACAATTGGCCAATGCAATAATTAAGTACAATCAGGAAAGCAGCTTCAATATAGGGTTGTATGGGGAATGGGGATCTGGTAAAACTTCAGTTATTAATATGATTGAAGAAAAATTGCAGGATTTAGCAACATCAATGAGGGACAAGCCAATTATAATGAGATTTAACCCATGGCTTTTTTCTGATCAAACGCAACTAATAACACAATTCTTTGCACAATTATCTAGCGAATTTAATTTAAATAACTCTTCAAAAGCAACCAAACGTATAGCAAATGCTCTTGAAACTTTTGGAGGGGCACTAGAGTTCACCTCATTAATACCTCAAGTGGGCGCTATTGGGAAAATATCTTCAACATTAACAAAGGACATCGGAAAAGGAATCCGCAATTATGCAGAAATAAAAGAAAGCATTCAACATAGAAAGAACGTTTTGGTTCAAATATTATCAGAATCAAGTTCTAAAATTATAGTTATTATCGATGATATTGACAGATTATCAAATGAAGAAATATGTGCTGTGTTTCAACTCGTTAAATCTATTGCAGATTTCCCTAACACAATTTACCTATTAGCATTTGACTTTGAAATCGTTAGCCGTGCACTCACAGGTGTGCAAAATTATGACGGATCAAAATACTTAGAAAAGATTATACAGGTTCCATTTCATTTGCCTCATATAAATGAGCAGCAATTAACTCAAATATTTCTCAACAAATTGAATGATACTATCGTGGAAATACCTGATGAATTTTTTGACAAGGAAAAATGGTCAATGCTATTCCATGCGGGTATCAAGCCGCTATTAACTACTGTAAGAGATACGATTCGACTTAACAATACAATAAGTTTAAAATATGCATTTCTAGCAAGCGAAGTTGATATTTCTGACTTAATTGGGATTACTGCAATACAAGTATTTGCCCCTCATATTTATAGTTCGTTGCCTCTATATAAAGAAAATTTTTGTGGTTCTCCCCAATATCCATCTGGCAATCAGAAGGAACAAGAGCTCAAAACGCTATATGACAATATTACGCAGGATTTAGATGAACATATCAAAAAACCTGTGACGGAAGTACTATGTTACTTGTTCCCCAAAGTAAGTAGTATAATAAAGAAAGGTATTTCTGGGGCTCGATATCATAATTCTAGCTCGCAAAGATTGGGCAACATATACAATGCAAATTACTTCGATAGATACTTTTCCCTCTCATTGGATAATAGCCTTTCAATAAAAGAAGCTCAGAATATTATTCTATTTATGAATGAAGAACAGATAAAGGAAACGTTGCTTAGATTAGATGCTAAAAAGCAGATAAACCTTTTTTTAGATTATCTTAATGCTTTTTTTGCTCCCTTGAAAAAAACTGATAAGTATAAAGAGCGTATTGTTTCTTTGTTGCTACAAATTATACCCATATGGAAGGAACTGCATGATGCTGATGCCGCAAATTTTTTCTCACATCCATGGATATTGCGTATGATGAATACAGTCGATTGTTTGCTATGGGTAATTAATGATGAACATGAGCGCTACTTGCTCTTAGAAAACATATTTAAAAATCCAAATGTAAGTACATCGATAAAAATACGAGTATTAATGGGTTACGAAAAATCACACAAGCGCTTTCTAGAGAGCGATGAAAAAGAAAAGGAATATGACGAGCATATATTTAAGTTGGATAATGTATTAAGATATGAAAGCATTTGTACTGAACTAATTAGAACTCAACTTGGAAATATGGCATCAATTGATAAAGAGGATTTATCCGCAATCCAATGGTTTGTGGAAAAGTGTGATAATGATGAATTGAAAGCGATTTTTAGAGAACATTTAATTCAAATACAATCAACAAATTTAGGTCTTTCTAAGTTCATTGCAACTTTTGTTGGACATGGAAAAGGAGCCTCTAATTTCGTCTTTGATATTTGGAACATTTATCTTGATAAAATGAAAAATCATATTGATATTGAAAATGCTATAATGCGAATGGAACAATTCATAATAACTGACGAGTTCACTAATTTAGATTTGCAAACCAGAGAGGATATAATAGCATTTCTATCCTTTTGTGAAGTTAAGGACGAGATGTATCGGGAAAATGCTACCCGACCATTAATGGAAAAATATGCGGAGAAACACAATGTTTCATTAAACCCGTCTAAGTAGTACCATCAAAAACATAATTAATTTTTTTGACTCCGCAGAATCCTGCAAAGAGCCCACTCATGTGTTAGTCGCTCATTTTCTTGAATCTGCAAGTTGATTTACTTCGTTATCCATATTAGACAGAGCCTTTTACAGTTTCTCAGTTGCCCATTATGTTTATTTGGAATAAGTTGGACTTAGTACGGATTATGGCTATAATTAGTAATCAAATGTGAGGAGGCTGTATATGAGTGATGATAAACATGTTGAGTCAAATAGTTCTGAATGGTTGGAGTGGATTGCACCCACTAGATTTAATAATCCTGAATTGTTCAGGATAGTTATTTTTTACGTTTTTCATAGTCCAAGTGATGGATTAAGTGCTATGCACAAATCTTTACATGAGTATGGATGGTCTGAACCATGGAAAAAACCGCAATACCTAAATAGAAAATTGAAGGATTTATCAACAAATGAATTCTTGCTTTTTTCGGCGGATAAATACAAAAATATGAAGGCAGAATTGGAAAAAGCCAATTTACTAAACAACTTCCCTATGATAGATGGCACTGAACGCATTTGCATATTAAATAATAAGAAAAATCAATTTATGAGCGTTTTTTATCATTTACGAAATGCCTTTGCTCACTGTAGATTAAATATGGTTGACGTAAGTGGAGAAGAGAACGATTACTTTTTTATTTTGGAAGATGTTTATAGAGACAGAGTATCTGCTAGAATGATTTTGCGAAAAAGCACACTACTAAAGTGGATTAATCTTATTGAGGGCGGTTATGTAGATTTGTTCTAACAAGTTTGCATTATCCATATTAAGCGAATCGTTTAAAATGGATTTGAGCTGCTCATTATGTTTATAATGTTCAATTAAGCTAAAGTTACAGATGTCTTAAATAGCAATAATGGGAAGCCGGTGAAATCATTAGTTACTTAAATCCAGTTGATTGTAATGAAGCTCAATCGATGGCATCATTCAATATGCAGGAATCAATTTATCAAAAACAATAGCACTGTCGATCCTGCGAAGAAAGATTGCTGTTAAGGTAATAGAAATTTGGAATTAGTATAAATGTTCGGGAGAGTAGATAATGGGGGAAAAAAGATATAAGAAATATTATTCAAACAGGGCTGTCATTTCGCTCTTCTCGGGGGCAATGGGACTTGATATTGGTCTTAGCAAAACTGGATTAAAGGTTTTGATTGGTCAAGATTCCGATTTGATTTGCGTAGAAACAATGAAAGCCAATGGTTGCAATGCACTTGGAGGTGATATCAGGAAGATTGATTCCCAAACCCTTTTAGATTTGACGGGCATGCAAGTTGGGGAACCTTTCCTTATTTGTGGAGGGCCACCATGTCAGCCCTTTTCTACAGCAGGGAAACGCATGGGAATAAATGACCCGCGCGGTAGCTTGTTCATGGATTTTATAAGAATGATTGATTATATTCAGCCCCGTTTCTTCGTAATGGAAAATGTGAAAGGGATTATGTCTGCACAGCTTAAGCATATCCCGATAAAGGATCGAGACCAATCCTATCAAAAGCAAGAACTGGGAACCGTGCTGGGATTAATCTTATCTGAGTTTGATAAACTTGGATATAAGACTGTATATGGCATACTAGATGCTGTTAACTATGGAGTACCCCAGTTCCGTGAAAGATTTGTTTTGATTGGAAGTAGAGATCATGAGAACATTTTCCTTCCGGTTCCAACGCATTTTCAAATACATCAAAATTCTGAATATCGGTGGAGAACTGTTGCTGATGCAATCCGAGGATTAGAAGGTGATGAAGGAGATTGTGCAATTTTAACTGAAGAACGCAGGAGTTACCTACATCGGATACCAGAAGGTGGCAATTGGAGAAATCTTCCTGAAGACTGTATTCCATCAGCGATGGGTGGTGCTTATAAGTCGGGTGGTGGCAAAGCTGGTTTTTACAGGCGACTTTCGTACATGCAACCGTCCCCCACTATTGTTACTTCACCTGTTCAAAAGGCGACTATGATGTGCCATCCGATGCTTGATAGACCATTGAGTGTCAAGGAGTACGCGCGAATCCAGCAGTTCCCGGATGAATGGGTATTCAGTGGAACGACGGCAGCCAAATATCGACAAATCGGCAATGCAGTTCCTATTGGCCTGGGAGAAGCGATTGGGAAAGCGATCATTGCTACAGCAGACAATACTGCGATTGTACAAACTAAGCGTTTTGAAAGAAGAGAATATTGATTGGAATAAATTACTAGAACTCTGATCGAGGGATTAACAAAAACACGTGTGGATTGGGGGACATATATGAAATTTGCGATTGATCGCATCAGAATCGGTTTCGAAGAAGAAGTAAGTGCCAATGAGTTCTATGGCTCATATATACCCCAAAGAAAAGCACGTTTTTTCTGCCCAGAATGTGGAGAACCAGTTTTTTGGAGCTCTAGAGGAGGAACCCAACCGAATAAATTCAGCCATTATATAAAAATGGCATCATCACCAGAATGCGATAAGCGTGTAGATGGAAGATCTGAACTGAACCTCTACGAACGAGTAGGGCTTCCGATGAGTTTAGTACGACTGGGAGAATCCAATTTCCGCATAAACATTATGTTCCCCGCTATAGGAGAAAAACTTCTTGCAATAGCAGTAAAACAGAAGTCAAGAATATGTGTATCAGGCAGCGGAAAAGATAGGATATTTCCAATCAATTATACTTATTTTCATGCAGATGCGACAACGATGATACCTGTAGATTTTGTGCCCCAGTGGGATGAAAACTATACTGTACAGGTGGATGCCACGCACGAAATTAAAAGAAAGTGGTCGGACTATTCGGATGGCTTTGCAAAGGGCGGCGCGATATTTACATACGAAGAAGCTGGCGGAAAGAAAATAAGACGTGGAGATAGCATTTCACCCGGGCGGCTGTACTATATTGTCGCGAAACAGTTTCATTCACCTTATAGTGAAATCAAGACCGAGCGTATAGGATCGATACGGCTTAACGAATGGGACTATTCGGTATTCACTACTTCGGTCAACGTATCTACTGACGATGGATATAGGTTTACAGTGATTAACAACTATCTGAAGTCTCAGTTTGGAGTTTTGTTGCTGGAAACCGCACCGGAATTGATTGCACTTTGGCCTCCGGTAACGGAGCAGGATGTGTTGGTGCCAACTAAAAACACGTCGGTCATTTATTGTGCGGTAACTAGCGGCAATACCGTTCCCAAAGTTTATTCTTACAAATCCAATATTGTTTCTTCTCTAGCTGTCAACCAGGGTGAAAATGGTGTGAACGCATTGGCGCTCCCAATTTGTGCAGAAGAAACGGTGGTTTCGGTAGATAGAAAGTATATAGGCAGAGAGATTGTATTTCAGAATAAACGGCTTGATATTACAGGTTATGCCTACGAGATTGCCATAGAGAGGCAGGATGGTACGACTCTTGATTTTGCAGCATTAACATCCGCCACACTATCATCTGAGCTCGTTTTAAAAAGCAATGCGAAGATGGAACTGTATATTGGCAGTCATGACAAAACCTACTTATATGTGCCAATCCGCAGTTCCAATACACCTATACCAGCAAGACGAAACCCTGCGGAAATAATCTTTGGTATAGAAAACGGAGTCTCTCGGCGGTATGAAACTAAATCCTTACTGGAGCCAAGCATAAACGAGCAGAACGTGCTGCATCAAATTACCAAAAACTGCACAGGAGAGTATGTTCCTGCTCCACGATGGATTGGATTTCTATTGTCCGAGTGGCAAAGAAATGGGTATAGCACATTGATTTCCGCTGTTAGGAGATCAATCCACAACGGGAAAATTCCACGTGGATTGCTAAACGCACTTCAAATTTCAGTAAAACCGAAGAGATAATAATGCTATAAAACGATGCATTGTTATCAAAGTAATCTTGAAAGGACATCACTTATGGCACAGATAGATATATCAAAAGCGAGATACATAAAGCAGGATAAGACTGTATCTTTTACCTGCGTACGTTGCAATTGTCAGAAAACAGCAAAAAAATATGCAGAGTGCAATATTGACGGAGATACATTCCAGATTTGCAACGGTTGCTATGGGTATTTAAAGTCCACTCAGAGCGAAGCTAACAGCATTCATGCGAATAGCACTGATACAGCAGAAACTGCTATTGATGCTTTTCAAAGCCTGACGTTCACAGATGAAACCAAAGAATCAAGGGGAAAAGTTGTTCTTTCTAATCTGACGGACGAGGATATCGCATATGTTTGTCATTTGATCACTCCAAAGGAAATCCGCACCTATTTCCTGAAATATCCGAAAGATTTTTCAAGGATTCGGCCTGGTTTCCGGGCGAGTTCATTGTCGGATGATGATGCCATCATGCTTGTTTGTAAAAACGCAACTAGTCCCTTTATTGCATCTTTTCTAGAAAAATGGATCAGTGGCTGGTTGTTGCAGATCCAAGAGTTTCGTAATGACTTAGAGGAAAAAAGTGCGTCACCCGAGCAATCATTGCTACTTGCTCTTCCGGATAGTGTTTTTTCAGATAACATTGATCTCTTTTTCAAAATTGCATGCGATGAATATTCAGCTGAATATATTGCTTTGGTGAGAGCCGCATTGTTGTTGCAAGATCAGCCCATAGCGGAGAAAAATGAGTATGGTGCAGCAATTGCGATAGAACAACATGATGCATCTGGACTTTCTGCGGAGAAAGAGAAAAACACAGAGTTACTGGCATTAGCAGCACAACTACGAAAAGAAATAGAAGAGGAAAAGATATCGCACAGCAGGACTCGGGAATCATTGACTGATATTACCGCAGCAAAGATCGCAATGCAACAGGACTTGGATATGGAATGTGCGCGAAACAGCACTCTTGCAGAAAAAGTGAAGTTGATGCAGGCGGAATTGGATCATTTTAATCAACTATCTCAATATGCCGATATAGAAGCGGAAGATGCTTATAGTGATGAATTCGAATATACATCAGTTTGTGAGGTCTTTTTAGACTACTCTGGGCAAATTTGGTTGTCCCGTTTAGCAGATATAAAGGGCGGAAAAATTAATCGTTTCACAAAGAACGAAGAAATGCCACATTATTTTGAAAACCGCTCTCGTCTCTTTTGGATGAACGGCCCGAGAGATGAGGGGTTTATTGGTGTTTGGCAATGGAATGCTGTACCAAATAAATCAGATTCACTTACTGACTATGTGACTACTGCATATAACAACGTCAAAATCATTGAGATTGTTGAACTGACAGAATGCCGCACCTACGAGGATATTGCTCAAGCTTTGAAAAGTAAGACTTTTTCGGCTATGCCAGGGAGAAAGCGGTTTTTTGCCTGTCGAGATAATGATGGCAAAATGATTGGCTTGCTGTGCAATGAGCGCGATTTTGATCTAGATAATGGAAATGAAAAGTTAAAATCCACAGTTTACATACTGCCGCAGTTTGAGATATCTTCGGCCGACATTCTAACGGTCGCTGGGAAAAAAGTATATGGCTTTACCAGCTTAGGTATGCCCCAGGGAGTAATTAAAATCAGAGACCCGTTGGCTGTTGTGAAAGAAGTTATCATTTTACGCGCTACAAGTGCTGTACTCCGACAGCAAGGACTCAGTAAAAAAGACGCACAACACTGCCAAAGTTTCTTGAAGGATCTGCCACTCCAAACGATATTTCAGGAAATCGCTGATGTTTACGATTGCACAGAATCTGAGGCTCAGGAATATGTTTCGGCATTTATCAAGCAGGCCGATTCCTATTTAACAGAAAATGACTTAGATATTGGAACACTTGCTGTTGCATTGAATCGGAACAAGGAACTTGTAAGCAAATGTAAAGATTTGCTGGCGGCTAAGTGGGAATCTGAAAATGCGGATAGATTGTATCATGCACAACAACAACTTGACGAAATAGAAAATACCGTTGCCGCACAGCGTACAGAAGTTGATGCACTCGAAGCTTCCTATTGCGTTCTACAGGATATAATGGCAGAAGTTCAAGCGGAAATTGATGAGAAAATGGCATTGGCCAACGATGTGGAGCGGAAAATAGCAGAACGCATCGCTGCCGCCCGAAAGAATGCATCGGATTTTATTTGCGAAATGGCATTTTCCACTCCGGCATATGCAACGGAAACATATCCAATGGTGGAAAAATCTCCTTCAGGAGTGGTCTTGAACACACGAAAGGTTTATGGAATCCAGGGTGACGAAGTAACAGATGTTGATTCGTTTGTGGATGAATTGGCAGAGAACCTGAGTACGGTAGGCTATGATGATATCATATCGGCCAATATGGCTCTGATGATTTTATTTTGTATCGGAAATTGTATGCCGATCGTATGCGGTACAAATGCTCTCAAAATAGCGGACTGCATTGCGGCAATGTTTGGGGAATTGGGAGCATACACAACAACACTGTCTGTAAGTCAGCCAGATTGCCCTGGTATTTGTGCGGCAATTCGAAAAGAATCTGCCGATAAGAAGTGTGTAGTTGTGGTTAATGGCATGTTTGATGGGTTGAGTCTAAGCAGCTTCAACGAAATTACACTTCAGTCTGAAACATGGGAAAACAACGTTGCCCTGATATTTCCGTTGAATGGCGTGGATATCAATATGATTCCCAGTTATGTTTGGGAACAATCCATGTTTATTGATGGAGATACAGGTCTGGATCACATGGGTACAGACAATATTACCGTGCATACAACTACTGCTAAGCTTGATGTCAGATGCAAAGCTGAGCTAACAACAAGCAAGAGAAAACAATTGAAAAGTCTTTCTGGTATAATCAGTAATACCGCTATGCTAAACTATGCCAAATATTTGGCGGAAACCGATAGCATGCTAAAGGATGATACTCAGATTTTGACGCAAATCACACTCCATGCGCTGTCTAAAGGAAAAAAAGAACAGTTACTCAAAGAACTCTCGTCTATCGGTATAGGTTTGGAGGCAAACAAAGAAATATTGCGATATCTGTGAGGTGGAAAGTGGAAGATAAGATGCTATGCGCGATGGCTACAGACTTGGGAATAACTCAATACGAGATTGAGGACGATGTTAAATATAAGTATCGGCTCTTATATTCCGCTTTGGCTTGCTGGATAAAAGCCGCAAGTATGGATTGCCCTGTAACCGGAAGTATAAATACAACCCCAGGCATAAGCCGCCGACACATTAACGATAAATGTTCGGCTGTTTTAGCAGAAATGTTAAAGAGATACCCAAATTGCACAATGTGGTTTGATACTGACGATACGACAGAGAGTCCTGTTACAATGCTCCGAAGCAGATTGCTACGTCACGGTGACTTAGTGAATGTTGGATTTAGTACAAATGTAGCCCTCGCAGCATCCAACCAGACAAAGTTAACGCAAAATTTGGTATGTATCAAAGGTAGTGTATTACAGGATGGCAACACATATTCCGGCGTGGCAAATGTCGTTTTGACACCGCATGACAAAGATTTTATCCCTGAAACGATTCCGGCTGTAGATAAGTGGTTTGGTCAATACATCAAGAGCGCTTGGTGGCAGCAATCAGATTTATTGGATGAAGGGATTCAGTACTTTAATCCGTACAAAAAATCCAAGAATAATCATACATGCTGGCAAACAGTACTTCCTCAGAAGACTGTGAATATAGTTTTGGCTCGTCGAATCGTCAATAAAAATTCCTGTGAATATTTGTTATATAAACCCATTGAACATAAAATCCATAGGATTGATCCCGTATTGCAGGGTTTTGGAGAGCACCGCAGGTTTATGATAGGACTACGGGCCGTTTCTGGAAATCCTGTTCCGATTCAGGTCATTCGCTATTCCGATCATATAACGCTGAAATTGAAAATCCATTTGCCAACGAGAGAAAATGTGCTTCTGGAATCATATGCATGGCCACATAGCAGCATTACTGATAAAATAGAATGGGACATGTTACTTCCGGTATGGGAGTACATAATGCCGTATATGGCAGGACTCAGGTTGGAGATAATGGAGGAGACTTATGGATAAGTATGGAGTAAAAAGCACCCATGACGCCATGAAAAGCAAACTGCTCGACTACATAAACACGGTATACTTGGGCAAATGCGATGCGTTGCGCGAAGCGTGTGAAGCGGAATTGCAAAGTCAGGGAGTGCTTTACCAGGAACCGTATATTGAGGCCAACCACGCATATCTCGCAGTGGAAAATGGGCTGGCAACTGCGAATATGGGAGATGACGTTAAAAGAATACTTGTTTCCATGGCGGAAATGGAACTTGGAGTGTTCAAAAGTCCTTATAAGCACCAGATTGATTCGTTGGAAGCTTATTATCGTGGAAAAGACCTGTTTGTTGCGACAGGAACAGGTTCAGGTAAAACGGAATGCTTTATGTGGCCGATGGTCAGCAAACTGGTACTTGAACAGATGCATTCTCCTGAAACATGGGAAGTGCGTGGTGTTAGAGCAATTATGCTTTATCCGATGAATGCGCTTGTTTCTGACCAATTGGGTCGTCTTCGCCGCATGATCGGCAACAGGAATGACGGATTCCATAGCTTACTTTCTGATTTGGCACCAGAGTGCCGCGTCCCGCAATTCGGTATGTATACCGGCCGGACTCCTTATCCAGGAACAGCCGATCAGCACCAGAACAAAGGGCTTGCCAAAACCATAGATAAGGACATTCTTCAGCAGCCGGAGGAAGTTAAGGTCAAACTGTGCGAACTGGGTAAATACCCTTCCAAAAAGGATCTGTCTACTTTTGTTGAACGGTTGAAGAATAATGAAGCTTTTTTGACCGATCCAGAAGATGCAGAGCTGATTACTCGTCAGGAGATGCATCAACACTGCCCGGATATTTTAATTACAAACTATTCCATGCTGGAATATATGTTGATGCGTCCCATAGAAAAGGGAATCTGGGACAAAACTCAAGCTTGGCTTAATAGTGATCCCGCAAACAAACTGCTTTTCATTATTGATGAAGCGCATATGTACCGTGGATCTTCTGGCGGTGAGGTTGCACTTTTAGTCCGTCGGGTTCTTCATAAGCTGAGTATTGGTCGTGATAGAGTACAGTTTATTCTTACCAGTGCCAGTATCCCTCCTGGAATCGAAAAAGAGCGGGAAGTGTGTAAATTTGCATGTGATTTGAGCGCACAAGAGGAGGACAACAATACTTTTAAGCTTATAAAGGGAACGGAAGTAATGGTTCATGTCAATGGTGAAGAATTTGACCCCTTAGTTCTAATGAACCATGATCTTGATAATCTCCAACAAGAATGGAGTGTAAAAAGTGAAGCCATTCAGGACTTTGGTCGAAAAGTAGGATTTGAGTTGTCGTGTAATTTTTCTGATGAAAAATCAGTTGAAAACTGGCTGTATGATCAATTATCGGCATGTAATCCCATGCTCCGTATAATGCAGCAAACGCGTGGACATGCAACAAGCTTTAATGAATTAGCGGCATTTGCATTTCCGGGGACTAATCATATTGTTGCGGAAAAAGCGGCAAGTTCTCTTTTAGCAATCGCTCCGTTAGCAAAGAACGCTGAAGGAAGCGTACTTTACCCCGCACGCTTGCACATGATGTTCCGTGGCCTTCAAGGGATATATGCTTGTTCAAATCCGGCATGTGCCCATAACAATCATGACCCCGCTACCCTTGGCATGGGTCGGATATATCTGAATAAGCCAAGCACTAGATGTAAATGCGGCGGAATGATATACGAACTTGTCAACGAGCGTTCGTGTGGTGCATTGTTCTTAAGAGGTTATCTAGATGACTCAGAATATATGGCTCCATTTGTCTGGAATGACCTCGGCGCACAATTCACCGACACTATGAAGGAGGTGCATTTTTATATAATTCCGAATGATGGAAGTTATAAGCGATCCGGCAATCAAGAAGTCGCTTGTCTTAATACGATTACCGGACGACTGGATAGGTATAATGATCATGCTGGAGAGTCCAACTTCATACAGATTGCGTATGGTGATGCGAAAATTGAGGGATGGCCGGATATATGGACTTTTAAAACTTGCCCCAAATGCGAAAAACGGCATTTTACAGCAACCGATTTTGCAACCAAAGGAAATGAGCCATTTTTTAACTTGATATCTGAGCAGTTTTATGTTCAACCCCCAGTACCCAAATACAAGGATTTAGTTAATGAAGGCAGAAAGGTGCTACTATTTTCTGATAGCCGTCAAAGAGCTGCGGTTTTGGCAAGAGATTTAACAAAGGCGGCAGATGAAGACGCTATGAAAAAGGCTCTTACTGTTGCGGCATGTGAGTTGCAGGAATGGGCTGAGCGTGAACAAAAGATACCAACCCTCAATCTGCTTTATGTAGTGTTCTTAAAAGTTGCGTATAAGAATAATCTTCGTTTCTTTTATGGGAATAATGAAGAAGATCTGTTAAAAGCCGTACAGTTAATGGGCGAAAAATATAAAAAGAAGAACGGGAAAATAAAATACGACGTCGTTGCGAAAACATTATTTAAAACTATCCCTGATCAGTATTATGAACATCTGCTGCGGCAGTTGTGCAACAATTTCCGCTCCTTGACCGATGCAGGACTTTGTTGGATAGAGCCGTGCGATATCGATGATGAAACTTTTGACGAGATTGAGGAGACATTTGAAGAGGCGGAACTTAATATATCTCTTGCTGAATTTAAGATCCTCTTTGCTGCATGGGCAATGGAAATCATGACCTCCGAATATGCGGTTGGTTCCGAAATTGATGATGAAGTTCGTAGGGGACTCACATCATACTACCAGCGTTTGGGTGTTGAGAATGAAAAAGTGCTGCCACCGCGCATCAGAAAAATGCTTGAAGCAAAGGATTTTACGAAAGAACAAACTTCAGCAATTGCTAATGCCCTTTCGCGATATTTAGCACAGGGAGTGCATTCCTCTGCAAAATATTTGAACATCGATATGGTTGCCTTGCGTTTTGGTGAAGACCATACATGGTATAAATGTCCTCGTTGCAGCGGTGTATTTCCGTATACACTGTGGGGGAAATGTGCGCACTGTGGAAAAGGCATACCGAAAGAGATGTTGGCAGACGATTTCGCTGGTATCGAATTTTGGCGCAAGCCCGTTTTGAGGGCAGTTCATGGTGATCCCCAAGCGTTGATGACCCGTATCAACACTGAAGAACACACCGCTCAACTTTCGCATAAAGATCAACGCCAAAAAACATGGTCTACCACTGAAGATTTTGAAATGCGGTTTCAAAATGTACACGTGAATAATGACCGCCCAGTGGATATCCTCAGTTGCACAACAACAATGGAAGTCGGTATTGATATCGGCTCTTTGACAGCAGTAGGTCTGAGAAACATTCCACCAATGCGTGAAAATTATCAGCAAAGAGCCGGTCGAGCAGGACGAAGGAGTGCGGCAATCTCTACCATTGTTACATACACAGACAATAGACCGCATGACAGCTACTATTTTCATAACCCTGCCAAAATCATTTCTGGGGATCCGAGAACACCTTGGATCGATGTAGAAAATAATAAGTTGGCATATCGCCATTTCAGTGTTATATGTATAACAGAATTTTTTGATAAAATGGGTGTTGGTGCGGATACCGTTGGTATCTGCGACTTCGTTGAAAAGACCTATGCTGAATTTACGACGTTCATCTCTGAATTAAGGTCACAAAATTTTGATTTTAAAACCCTTATACCCAGCAAAGTGAATTTCGATATTGAAGCATTCAAATCTGATCTTTATGAGCGACTTGTGCATTTAAAGGCACATGTAGAAGAGTTCCCAGGCGAATATCGGGATGACGATGACCATGAAAAGAGCGTATTAGACGCATTTCTTGAATGTGGCATATTCCCTACATATTCGTTCCCAAAGGATGTCGTTGGTTTCCATGTTGAAAGCAGTAAAGGCACCGTTATCATGCAGAAACCTGAACGTGCATTAGATATGGCTATAAGCGAATATGCACCGGGACGTCTGATCGTTATCAATAAGACTACATATAAATCTGGTGGTATTTATAGCTTCCACTCTAAGTATCGTCCAAATCAACAGGAGCACCCTGCACGTCCGTTCTTTGATAGTCAGGAATACTTTAAACCGCTTTACTACTGTAGTAACAGTGCGTGCAACTGGATAGGTCTTGAGTACAAGCATCACTGTCCGTTCTGTGGCAAGAAAACTATTGAACAACAGAATCTGCTGAAACCGTGGGGATTTGCCCCCGTTAATGGAATCAGCACCAAGGAAGCTGAAGCTGAGGCTGAAATGACATATGCGGAGAATCCGTGTTATTCTATTACCCCTGCTGAAAGCGAAATGGTGATCCCAGACGGTTTTGATAATCTGCGCTATTCCAAAAGATCTGGTGATCCGCTGATTATCTTAAATAAAGGGCCTAAAGCTACAGGATTCATGGTCTGCAAAGACTGCGGTGCAGCTGTTCCGGGGGATGACGAGTCCACCCTGAGACGTATTAGAAAACCGTACCGCCACCCTCATCGAGTTTATGAGTGTCGCCACCCAGCATCTCAGATTGTTAATACCTATTTGGGCAATCAGTGCCTAACCGACATGGTTGTATATGAGATTTCGCTTGACTCAGAACAAATCAATGTGGAACCAAGTGGTTTGTGGATCAGAAGAGCAGGTCAAACGCTTGCCGATGCAATGACTTTAGCCGGTGGGCGGTTACTTGATATTGAATTCAACGAAATCAAGAGTGGTTACAGATTGAGATACTCGCCAGAAAACCATAAAACATATGTTGACGTTTTCTTGTTTGACAGCCTCTCAAGTGGTGCTGGTTATTGCTCAGCCCTTGCAGAACGCACAGACGAGCTAATGGCGTTTACCAGAGAAGTTCTGGAGAATTGTCCGGCGGGATGCGACAGCGCTTGCCACGAGTGTTTAATGCATTACTGGAATCAACGTGCCCACTCAATGTTGGATCGGTCGGCTGCGCTGCAGCTGATGCATTGGTGCGAGAATTCCACTCTCCCAGATGCTTTGTCATATGAAGAACAGGATAAACTGTTGACACCGCTAAATGCGCTCAGCGCAGAGTTTAACATCTTTGGTGACGGGACAAAGCATTTTATTAAGACCGCAGACAAACAACGTGAAATCGTGGCATATCCTTCTATGTGGAGTGAGTATAGCACGTTGCTGCCTGTAAGTGCTATCACCATTTCCGACAAGCTATTGAAATATGCATTGCCGAAAGCGGATGCCTTAATTCGAGTAAAGATTTGAAAAGTCTCAGCGAGCACAAACAATTAATGAAACTGCTTCGCAAATGACTAGGCGTGAAATAATTTGCACAGAGCGTTGACCTTACAACCGAGTGTAAACAAACTGCAAATTTCAAATTTACTATCTGGCTGCCAAGTGTACGGATCAGTGGAAAAATGCCTCAATTCTCCATTTTGCTTATAATCTTTATATTTGCTACACTGATATATTGTAAAAAACACGATATAGCCACTTAATCCGATTAGTGTTTTATATGAAGCTTGAAATGTTTATCAATTTTGATGGCAACTGCCGTGAAGCGGTGGAGTTCTATGCAAAGGTATTCCGCACAGAGGTCGGAAACCTGATGACCTACGGCGACGCGCCGCCTGATCCCAACTATGTTTTGAAAGAAGCGGACAGGAACAAAATTTGTTATGCCGGTATACCGGTCGGCGGCATGGTCGTGATGTTTATGGATATGCCATCCGATTCGCCGCTTACAGTGGGCGATAACATCAACCCGACTATCAGCGTGGATAGTGAAGACGAGGTTGCAAGGCTCTTTCATGAGTTAAAAGATGGCGGCGAAGTTTATATGGAGCTTCAAAAGACCTTTTACAGCCAGTTATACGGTATGGTCAAGGACAAATATGGCGTGATTTGGCATCTTTTATATTATGTCCCGAAAGAGTAGGTGATAACCAGTGACTGTAATAGACGCAATTCAAAGACGCCATTCGGTCAGGCGATACACAGACCAAAGAGTTGAAGACAACATACTCGCCGCGCTTCTAGCGTGAGTTTCAGAAAAAAATCAAAAAAGATTGCTACAACCCTCTTATTTAGAGGGTTTAGCGAGTTCATAATGTAGTGGTAACTTTTATATTTTCTCAACCG
>Ga0153948_1000407_pt1 | contig 23368 bp, 18 predicted proteins | sample TSNJ032MetaG_FD_104696 | JGI IMG/M metagenome (GOLD analysis project Ga0153948, IMG submission 104696) | Attine ant fungus gardens microbial communities from New Jersey, USA - TSNJ032 MetaG | ecosystem: Host-associated > Fungi > Mycelium > Unclassified | place: USA: New Jersey, Wharton State... | reverse complement strand
TCCGAGGACAACAACGTCGTCACCATTGGCGCGGGCGTGACCTATACGGAAGCCTTCTCCTTCCTCGCCAAACGCATTCCGCAGCTCAGCGGTCTCATCAACCGCATCGGTGGCGAGCAGGTGCGCAATATGGGCACCATCGGCGGCAATATCGCCAATGGCTCGCCGATTGGCGACACGCCGCCGCCGCTGATTGCACTCAATGCGCGTCTGACCCTGCGCAAGGGCGATATCCGCCGCACCATTTCGCTTGAAGATTTCTTCATCGCCTATGGCAAGCAGGACCGTCAGCCCGGCGAATTCGTCGAGGCGGTGCATGTGCCGATCCCGGCGGAAGGCAACCGCTTTGCGATCTACAAGGTGTCCAAGCGTTTCGAGGAAGATATCACCGCAGCGCTGGGCGCATTCCACATGACGCTCGATACGGCAGGCAAGGTCGCTTCCATCCGGATCGCCTATGGCGGCATGGCGGCGACGCCGAAACGCGCCTTTGCAGTTGAAGCCGCCCTGTTAGGCCAGCCATGGACCGAAGAAACGGTGGAGGCCGCAATCGGTGCCTATGAGCAGGATTACCAGCCGCTCAGCGATATGCGCGCCACGGCGGATTATCGCCTGATGGTCTCGAAGAATTTGTTGCGCCGTTTCTATGCCGAAACGCAAGGTCAAGCCGAACCCTTGCGCGTTCAGCATATCGAAGCGGTCTGAAGGAGGCAGGCATGAACAAACATCCTGCAAGCACGATCAAAGCCGCCGCTATCAAAGGTGGTGTCGCCACCGATCAGAGGCATGATTCCGCGCATAAGCATGTGACGGGTGATGCGGTCTATATCGACGATATTCCGGAGCCCGAAGGCACGCTGCATGTCGGTGTCGGCCTTGCGTCAGTTGCCTATGCCAATATCAAGTCCGTCGACCTTTCCGCCGTGCGTGCAGCGCCCGGCGTTGTCGATGTGCTAACCTATACGGACATCCCCGGCGAAAACGATGTCTCGCCGTCCGGCATGCATGACGATCCGATCTTCGCGGTGGATACGGTACAGTTCCACGGGCAGCCGATCTTCGCCGTCATTGCCCGCACCCGCGATCAGGCCCGCCGCGCCGCGCGTCTGGCCAAGGTTGAATATGAGGAAATGCCCGGCCTGTTTTCCATTGCAGGCCTTGATGGCGCAAAGGACCGTCTCGTCTTCACGCCGCTGACGCTCAATCGCGGTGACGCCCGCAAGGCCATCGACGATGCGCCGCGCAAGGTGAAGGGCCGCATGATGGTTGGCGGTCAGGACCATTTCTATCTCGAAGGGCAGGCGTCACTGGCTGTTCCCGGGGAGGATGAAGACGTCACCATCTATTGCTCCACGCAGGGGCCGAGCGAAACACAGCATCTGGTTGCCCACACACTGGGCGTGCCGAGCCATTCGGTCACGGTTGAAGTGCGCCGCATGGGCGGCGGCTTCGGCGGCAAGGAAACGCAGGCCAATCAATGGGCCGCCATTGCCGCTATCGCCGCCAAGAAGCACAAGCGCGCGGTGAAAATCCGCCTCGACCGTGACGAGGACATGACCGCCACCGGCAAGCGTCATGATTTCATGATCGATTATGAGGTCGGCTTCGACGACGAAGGCAATATTCTGGGCGTCGACTATATGTTCGCGCTCAATGCCGGTTTCTCGGCGGACCTTTCGGGGCCGGTCGGCGATCGCGCGCTGTTCCATTGCGACAACGCCTATTTCTTCCCGGCAGTGCATGCGCAATCCGCGCCGCTTTACACCAACACCGTGTCCAACACCGCTTTCCGCGGCTTTGGCGGTCCGCAGGGCATGGTCGGTGCGGAACGGGTCATCGAGGAAGTGGCCTTTGCGGTCGGCAAAGACCCGCTCGACATCCGCAAGCTCAATTTTTACGACGCGATGGGGACCGAAGGCGCAACGCGCAATATCACGCCCTATCACCAGAAGGTTGAAGACTGCATCATCCAGCGCATCGTCGCGGAACTGGAAGAGAGCGCCGATTACGCCGCGCGTCGTGAGGCAATCCGCGCATTCAACGCCAAAAGCCGCACTGTGAAGCGCGGCATGGCGCTGACGCCGGTAAAATTCGGCATTTCCTTCACCAAGACCGAGTCCAATCAGGCAGGTGCGCTGGTGCATGTCTATAATGACGGCTCGGTGCATATGAACCACGGCGGCACTGAAATGGGGCAGGGGCTCCATCTGAAAGTGGCGCAGGTCGTGGCGGAAGAATTCCAGATCGATCTCGACCGGGTGAAAATCACCGCGACGACAACCGCCAAGGTGCCGAACACCGCGCCGACGGCTGCTTCGTCCGGTGCTGATCTCAACGGCATGGCGGCGCAGGATGCCGCGCGCCAGATCAAAAAGCGGCTGATCCGTTTTGCTGCCGAGCAGCATCAGGTGCCGGAAGATCAGGTCGTCTTCCTGCCCAACCGCATCCGCGTCGGCAATCAGGAAATCAGCTTCAACGAACTGGTGAAGCAGGCCTATATCGGTCGCGTGCAGCTTTCCGCCGCCGGGCATTACAAGACGCCGAAAATCCACTGGGATCGCGCCAAGGGCAAAGGCCATGCCTTCTATTACTACGCCTATGGCGCGGCCTGTTCGGAAGTCTCGGTCGATACGCTGACCGGCGAATATGTGGTGGAACGCACTGATATCCTCCACGATACCGGACGGTCGCTCAATCGTGTCATCGACATCGGCCAGATCGAAGGCGGCTTCGTGCAGGGCATGGGCTGGCTCACCACGGAGGAGCTGGTCTGGGACACTAAGGGACGGCTGCGCACCCACGCGCCGTCCACCTACAAAATCCCGCTGGCGTCCGACCGGCCCAAGATTTTCAATGTGGCGCTGACCGACTGGTCGGAAGCCTATGAGCCGACCATTCATCGCTCAAAGGCGGTGGGTGAGCCGCCGCTGCCGCACGGCATGTCGGTGCTTTATGCACTGTCGGATGCGGTGGCGAGCGTTGCCGACCACAAGATCAGCCCGCGTCTCGATGCGCCAGCCACGCCTGAGCGTGTGCTGATGGCTATCGAGCGGCTGCGCGCGCAAAAGGGGTAGCACCATGAGCAGCGGCACGCTGGGCAGGCGGGACGATATCCGGGCTTTCCTGAACCGTCGCCACGACACGGTGCTGGTGGAGGTCACGGATGTGAAGGGTTCTGCGCCCCGCGATGCCGGGGCCTGGATGCTCGTCGCCCGCGATATGATCTTCCGCACCATCGGCGGCGGCCAGCTCGAATATATGGCCATCGACCACGCCCGGAAAATACTTGCTGGCGGTCGCGATTCCCCGATGGATGTGCCTTTGGGGCCGGAGATCGGCCAATGCTGCGGCGGGCGCGTGGCCTTGAATTTCAAGCGCGTCAATCGCGGCCTTGCGGATGAACTGGTCATCAAGGTTGATGCGGAAATCGCCACCCGTCCACATGTCTATGTCTTCGGCGCAGGCCATGTCGGCGATGCGCTGGCCTATGCGCTTTCGCTCACGCCGGTGCGGGTGGTACTGGTGGATACGCGCGAGGCCGAGCTGATGGCCGTCGACGCGCCGGGCGTTGAAACCTGCCTCGCGGCCATGCCGGAGCAGGTGGTGCGCTCCGCGCCGCCCGGCAGTGCGTTCATCATCCTGACGCATGATCACGCGCTTGATTTTTTGATCGCCGCCGAGGCGCTGCAACGCCGCGATGCGATCTATGTCGGCATGATCGGCTCGAAGACGAAGAAGGCGACTTTCAAAAATTGGTTGAAACGCGAGTTCGGCAGCGATGATCTGTTTGAAGATCTGATCTGCCCGGTCGGCGGTGCGGTCGTGAAGGACAAACGCCCCGAAGTCATCGCAGCCCTTGCGGCGGCCGAAGTGCTGACCGCCGTTTTGACCACAAGCAAGGTCTCGCAGCCCGCCTGATGTGGCAGGCCGCTTTTTTAAGCCAGCGCTTCGCGTATGAGCCGCTGGCAGCGTTCCGTCATGAAATCGATGATCAGACGCACCTTCGGGTCCTGAAAACGCTTGTGCGGATAGATCGCCGCAAGCTGGATCGGTGCCGGTGGCGTGCTTTCGAGCAGTGGTATCAACCGACCGTCGCGGAGATATTCCTTCACCTCGAACAGCGGCTTGTTGATGATGCCGCGCCCGCCCAGCGCCCATTGCGTCAATACGTCGCCATCATCGGAATCATAAGGGCCGGTCACTTCGAATTTGCGAAGACCTTCCGGTGTTTGAAGCGACCAGTAATATTCCTTCGACCCAGGAAAACGCAGCAGCAAACAGTCATGGGTGTTGCCCAGCAACTCTTCCGGCGATTGCGGAACCCCATGTTTTTCAAGATATTGCGGCGCAGCGCAGATCACGCGCTCGCAATTCAGGATGCCGCGCATGCGCAAGTTGGAGTTTTCCAGAACCCCGAGTTTGAAGGCGACATCCACGCTTTCGCTCATAATGTCGATCTCGTGGTCAGATAGTCGCAGGCGCACTTCGATATCCGGATATTTGTCGTGAAACTCCGGAATGCCCGATGCGATGAGCCTGCGGCCAAGCCCCAGAGGCGCGGTGATGCGAATCGATCCCTTGGGATTTTTCGCAAGTTCCGCGACGGCTGCTTCCGCCTCATCGACCGCTTCGAGGATTTTCAACGCGCCGTCATAGAATATGCGGCCATGCTCGGTTGGCGTCAGCTTGCGTGTGGTACGGTTGAAGAGCCGGACGCCAAGATGCTTCTCCAACTCCTTGATTCGATTGCTCGCAACCGCTGGAGAGGCGCGCTGGTCGCGCCCGGCGGCAGAAAGATTTCCCAATTCGACAACGCGCACGAAAACGCGCAGATTATCAAGATAAGACATGCGTCCCCTCCACGATTGTCTAGTTTTTTTTGAAAGTGATGGTCGTGTTGTGCCGTTCCCTCAGACGCAAAGCTTTGGCACATATAAAGCATTCCCAGTTAAAGTGGGAACCGGTTTTACGTTCGGGAATGCTTATAAAAAACAGCAGCCCGCTGCAATAACGAACATTTTGGGAATAACGGGGGCGCGAACAATGGGAGTATCTGATGTATGATTTTGCCGTAGCCTGGGACTGGCTGGGCTTCGCAGCGCGGTGGCTGCATGTCATTACCGCGATTGCGTGGATCGGCTCGTCTTTCTACTTCATCGCGCTTGATCTCGGTCTGCGCCAGCGTCCCGGTTTGCCGGTTGGCGCTCATGGCGAGGAATGGCAGGTCCATGGCGGCGGCTTCTATCACATCCAGAAATATCTGGTTGCGCCAGCCGAAATGCCGGAACACCTCACCTGGTTCAAATGGGAATCTTACGCCACCTGGCTGTCGGGCTTTACGCTGCTCTGCATCGTCTATTACACAGGCGCTGATCTTTACCTGATCGATCCGAATGTGCTCGACGTGTCTGTTCCGGTCGCCATTGCCATTTCTATTGGCTCGCTGGCGTTTGGCTGGGTCGCCTATAACACGATCTGCAAGCTGATGCTGGGCAAGAGCGATACGCTTTTGATGGTCATGCTCTATGTCGTGCTGGTGTTCGTGGCCTGGGGCTATACGCATCTGTTCACAAGCCGCGCGGCCTTCCTGCATCTGGGCGCTTTCACGGCGACGATCATGTCGGCCAACGTGTTCATGATCATCATTCCGAACCAGAAAATCGTGGTGGCCGATCTTATCGCTGGCCGCAAACCCGACCCGAAATACGGCAAGATCGCCAAGCAGCGCTCGACGCATAACAACTATCTGACGCTGCCGGTTCTGTTCCTGATGCTGTCGAACCACAATCCGCTGGCTTTCGGCACGCAGTATAACTGGATCATCGCATCGCTGGTGTTCCTGATGGGCGTGACCATCCGCCATTGGTTCAACACCCAGCATGCCCGTAAAGGCAAGCCGACCTGGACCTGGCTGGTGACGGTCATCCTGTTCATCATCATCATGTGGCTTTCCACCGCGCCGAAGATTCTGACCGGCCAGCCGGAAGAACAGAAGGTTTCCGCTTTACAGCAAACTTTCATTTCGGACCCGCACTTTGGCAAAGTGCGGGATACCGTTTTGGGACGCTGCGCCATGTGTCACGCGGTGCAGCCGGGCTGGGAAGGCATGATCACGCCGCCAAAAGGCGTGACGCTTGAAACGGACCGGGAAATCGCCGCCCATGCGCGCGAAATCTATTTGCAGGCCGGTCGCTCCCATGCCATGCCGCCTGCCAACGTCACCGGGGTAACGGATCAGGAGCGCCAGCTTCTCGCCTCCTGGTATGAATCCGCTACTGCTGGAGCAAAGTAACAATGACCAGACTTCTCATCCGTGGCCGCGTGCTGACCTTTCGCGATGAGCCGCAAAGTCTCGATGACAGCGCTTCCTATCGCTATATCGAAGATGGCGCCATTTTGGTCGAAGACGGACGCATTGCGCGCCTTGGCGATTACGCCGAGCTAAGCGCGGAAGCGGGCAGCGATGTGAAACTGGCCGATCATCGTCCGCATCTGATTCTGCCGGGCTTCATCGATACGCATATCCATTATCCGCAGACCCAGGTGGTCGCGTCCTATGCCGCCAATCTTCTGGAATGGCTCAACACCTATACATTCGTGGCCGAACAGAAATTCGCCGATGAGCAGCACGCGGAATTCATCGCCGAGCGCTTTCTGGACGAGCTGATCCGCCATGGCACCACTACCGCTGTCGCCTATTGCTCGGTGCATCCGCAGAGCGTCGACGCCTATTTCCGTGCATCACAGCATCGCAACATGCGCATGCTGGGCGGCAAGGTGATGATGGACCGCAACGCGCCGCCCGCTTTGTGCGACACGGCACAATCCGGTTACGACGACAGCAAGGAACTGATCGCACGCTGGCATGGCAAGGACCGCCTCGACTATGTGATCACGCCACGCTTTGCCATTACCTCGACCCCGGAACAGCTCGAAGCCAGTCAGGCGCTTGCCCGTGAACACCCCGAATGCTTCATCCAGACGCATCTGTCGGAGAACCACGACGAAATCGCCTTCACCAAGTCGCTCTATCCGGATGCGCCAGATTATCTCGGTATCTACGAGCATTACGGGCTTTTGGGAAACAAGACGCTGCTTGGCCATTCCATACATCTGGAAGAACGCGAAGTGGGCGTTATGGCGGAAACCGGCTCGGTGGCCGTGTTCTGTCCGACCTCGAACCTGTTTCTCGGCTCCGGCCTGTTCGACCGGGATCGCCTGAAGGCGTCGGGCGTGCGCATGGCTGTGGCGACCGATGTCGGCGGCGGCACCAGCTTCTCCATGCTGCGTACCATGGACGAGGGCTACAAGATTTTGCAGTTGCGCGAACAGCGTCTGAACCCGTTTCAGTCCTTCTACATGATGACGCTTGGCAATGCCCGGGCGCTGTCGATGGAAGACAAGATCGGCACGCTGGACGAAGGCACGGAAGCCGATATCGTGGTGTTGGATTCAGCCGCCACATCGCCGATGCGCTTGCGCATGGCGGCGGGGGCGACGCTGGAACAGGAGCTGTTTCTGTTGCAAACGGTCGGTGACGACCGCGCCATTGTTGAAACCTATGTGGCGGGCAAGCCGCTCAAGGCGGAACTTTAAAAATTGCGCCCGTCGATTTTTAGCTGATCTATCGCTTCGTTTCCCCCTCATCCTGAGGTGCGGAGCGAAGCGAAGCCTCGAAGGACGAGGGCGGGCGCTGATCGTTTTCCCTCAGCCCTTCGAGACGCTTTCCTTCGACAAGCTCAGGAAAGCTCCTCAGGATGAGGGAAAAGAGTGGCGGCGTGTGCACCATACTTTGGCCGGGAATCTTTGCGCTCAGAGCTCTTCCGGCCGCTTGCCGCCAATGGCGCGGGTCAGTTGATCGGCGGTCGAGCGGATGAGCGGCCCCAGCTCTTCAAGCTTCTTCTTTGGCAGGCGCACGGCGGGGCCGGAAACGGAAATGCCCGCAATGCCCTCACCATATTCGTTGAAAATCGGTGCGGCGATGCAGCACATGCCGAGTGTGTGTTCCTCGTCATCGATGGACCAGCCGCGCATGCGCGTTGCCTGAATGTCTTTCAAAAGTGCGGGCAGGCCATCGAGCGTGCGCTGGGTGAAATGCTCCAGCATTTTTCCCGAAAGCGCGCGGGCGATTTCGCCATCCGACCATGTCGACAGAATTGCCTTGCCGATGCCCGATGCGTGGATCGGTCCACGCCGCCCCGGACGAAAGAAGGCGCGCATCGGCGCGTGACTTTCGATCTGCGAGATGAACACGACGTCACCGTCATCCTCGACGCCGATATTCGCGGTCTCGCCGCTGGTTTCCATGAGCTGCTTTAAATAGGGGCGCGCCAGCGTGCCCAGCTTGCGGAAACGGCGAAAAGCATTGCCAATCTCGAAAGCCTTGACGCCGATGGTCCAGTCGCCGGTTTCCGCATCGTGGGAAACCATGCCGTGATTGGCGAGCGAGGATAACAGACGGTGCACCGTGGAAGGGGCCATGCCGCTCGCGTCGGCAAGGTCCGTCAGGGTCGAGCCGTCATTATCGGCGATCAACGCCAGAAGCTTGAGGCTGCGGTCCAGAACCTGCACGGATGAGGGCGCGGCATTCTCCGCCGCCTTGCGGCCCCGCTTTGCTTTGGCCTGTTCCATCATCCGTCTCCGAATCCCGCCTGAACTTCAGAGTTACCACTATCGCATCCATTGTCAGTCGGAAAGGCGCAGAGGGTATAGCCGATTATCTCCATTCCGTTGAAAATCTTTATTTCCATATAGTGGTATGCATTTCCATTTTTAAATTATAACTTTTGTAAATGGAGAATGTTTCCATAGGAGGATTGGCCATGGCCAGAATGCGTGCAGTCGATGCAGCCGTGCTTGTGCTGGAGAGGGAAGGGATCAATTGCGCTTTCGGCGTACCGGGCGCAGCTATCAATCCATTTTATTCGGCGATGAAAGCGCGCGGTTCGATCCGCCATATCTTGGCGCGTCACGTTGAGGGCGCTTCGCATATGGCCGAAGGCTATACGCGGGCAAAGCATGGCAATATCGGCCTGTGCATCGGCACCTCCGGCCCGGCGGGCACGGATATGATCACCGGCCTTTATTCGGCATCTGCTGATTCCATTCCGATCCTCTGCGTGACGGGGCAGGCGCCACGCGCGCGTCTCGACAAGGAAGATTTTCAGGCGGTGGATATCGCCAAGATTGCGGCGCCTGTCACCAAATGGGCGGTCACGGTCATGGAACCGGCGCTGGTGCCTTTTGTTTTCCAGAAGGCGTTTCATATCATGAAGTCGGGCCGTCCCGGTCCCGTCCTGATCGATCTGCCGATTGATGTGCAGATGGCGGAAATAGAGTTCGACATCGACACCTATCAGCCGATGGAAGCCTATAAGCCAGCCGCCACGCGGGCGCAGGCCGAAAAGGCGATTGCCATGCTGAACGCAGCGGAACGTCCGTTGATTGTCGCAGGCGGCGGCATCATCAATGCCGATGCGTCGGATCTTCTGGTCGAATTCGCCGAGATCACCGGCATTCCGGTCATCCCGACCCTGATGGGATGGGGCGTCATCCCGGACGATCACCGTCTGATGGCGGGCATGTGCGGTCTTCAGACCTCGCACCGTTATGGCAATGCCAATCTGCTGGCTTCCGATGCGGTCATCGGCATCGGCAATCGCTGGGCCAACCGGCATACCGGCAATGTTGATACCTATCGCAAAGATCGCACCTTCATCCATGTCGATATTGAACCGACGCAGATCGGGCGCGTCTTTGCGCCGGATTTCGGCATCGTGTCCGATGCGGGCAAGGCGCTGAAGCAGTTGCTCGACGTCGCAACTGAATGGAAGGCGGCGGGCAAGCTGCGCGACTGGTCCGGCTGGGCGAAGGAATGCGAAGGCCGCAAGCGCACCATGCTGCGCAAGACACATTTCGACCAGACGCCGCTGAAACCCCAGCGGGTTTATGAGGAGATGAACAAGGCTTTCGGTCGTGACACCTGCTATGTCACCACCATCGGCCTCAGCCAGATTGCGGGTGCGCAGTTTCTGCATGTCTATCGCCCGCGCAACTGGATCAATTGCGGACAGGCTGGCCCGCTCGGCTGGACCCTGCCTGCGGCTCTGGGTGTCCGCGCCGCCGATCCGGATCGGCCCATCGTGGCGCTGTCGGGTGACTATGACTTCCAGTTCATGATCGAGGAACTGGCGGTCGGCGCGCAGCACAAACTGCCCTACATCCATGTCGTCGTGAACAATTCCTATCTCGGCCTGATCCGTCAGGCGCAGCGCGGCTTCAACATGGATTTCGAGGTCAGCCTTGCCTTCGATAACATCAATGCGTCCGGCGATGCGGAGAATGGTTACGGCGTCGACCATGTGGCGGTTGCCGAAGGCCTCGGCTGCAAGGCAATCAGGGTGCGCAGTCCCAACCAGTTTGCAGAAAGTTTCGAGCAGGCCAAGGCGTTGATGCAAGAACATCAGGTGCCAGTCGTCATGGAATTCATTCTGGAGCGCGTCACCAATATTTCCATGGGCACCGACATTGATCAGGTGGTCGAGTTCGAGGAACTGGCCGAACGCGGCGAGGATGCGCCGACTGCGATTGCGGCATTGCTGGATTAGCACTTGAAGATTTCACACCTCTCTGTCGTTTCGCTACCCCCTCCGCCCCTCATCCTGAGGTGCGGAGCGACGCGAAGCCTCGAAGGACGAGGGCAGGCGCAGTGCATTTTCCCTCGCCCTTCGAGACGCCTCCCTTCGACAAGCTCGGGAGGCTCCTCAGGATGAGGGAAAAGAACAACGTTGAGAGTTATTCCGGGAAAAGCGTGAGACGTTTCTTCGTTCGGAATTGCCTAAAAAAGGAGGCGGAAATGCCAAGATTTGCAGCCAATCTCACCATGCTTTTCACCGAAGCGCCGTTCATGGATCGCTTCGCGCTGGCCGCCAAGGCCGGATTCACCGGGGTGGAATATCTGTTCCCCTACGAGTTCAACCGGCATGAGCTGAAGGCCGCCCTTACCCGTCACAATCTGGCGCAGGTGCTGCACAATTTGCCTGCGGGCAATTGGGCGGGCGGTGAGCGCGGCATTGCAGTGCTGCCGGATCGTGTGGACGAATTCCGTCGTGGGGTGGCCGACGCCATCGATTATGCCACGACGCTCAACTGTTCGCAGGTCAACTGCCTTGCCGGTATCGCGCCGCAGGGCATCGACCCGGATGCGATGAGGGCGACCTTTGTCAGCAATCTGCGGCTGGCGGCGAAGGAACTGGGAAAGCACGGCATCCGCCTGCTGATTGAGCCGATCAATCATTACGACATTCCCGGCTTCTATCTGAACACGGTGGAGCAGGCGGTTTCGATTATCGACGAGGTGGGCAGCAACAACCTGTTCATCCAGTATGACCTTTATCACCAGCAGCGCACGCGCGGCGAACTCGTCGCCACCTACGAGCGCTACAAGCCGCTGATCGCGCATGTGCAGCTTGCCGACAATCCGGGGCGAAACGAGCCCGGCACCGGCGAGATCCATTATCCGAACGTCTTCGAAGCGCTGAAGAACGCCGGATACAAGGGCTGGATCGGCTGTGAATACAAGCCGAAGACAACGACCGAGGAAGGTCTGGGTTGGTTCAAACAGTACGACGCCGAGCGTCTCAGCGCTTAATAAAATAGGGAGTAAACGAAATGGCCAAGATCGGCTTTATCGGACTGGGTATCATGGGCAAGCCGATGGCGCAGCATTTGCAAAATGCAGGCCACCAGCTTTTCACCTCGAAACATAGCCAGCCGCCGCACAAAGACCTGGTTGATGCGGGTCTGACGGTTCTCGATACGCCCAAGGTGGTGGCCGCGGAATGTGAAACGACCATCCTCATGCTGCCGGATACGCCGCAGGTGGCCGAAGTCCTTTTCGGCGAAAACGGCGCAGCGGAAGGTCTGGGCAAGGGCAAGACGCTCATCGACATGAGTTCGATTTCGCCCATCGAAACCAAGGAATTTGCGAAAAAAGTTCGTGCTGCCGGGGCCGAATATATCGACGCGCCGGTATCGGGCGGCGAGGTCGGTGCGAAAAATGCCAGCCTCTCCATCATGGCGGGCGGCGCGCAGGCGAGCTTTGACGCGGTGCTGCCGCTTCTCAAGCTGATGGGCAAGAATATCACGCTGGTCGGTGATTGTGGCGATGGCCAGACCACGAAGGTCGCCAATCAGATTATCGTGGCGCTCAACATCGAAGCGGTTGCCGAAGCGCTGGTCTTTGCCTCAAAGGCGGGTGCAGATCCGGCCAAGGTGCGCGATGCGCTGATGGGCGGCTTTGCTTCCTCGCGCATTCTCGAAGTGCATGGCGAGCGCATGATCAAGCGGACCTTCGATCCGGGTTTCCGCATCTCCCTGCACCAGAAAGACCTCAATCTGGCGCTTCAGGGGGCGAAGGCTCTGGGTGTCTCGCTGCCCAACACGGCCACGGCACAGGAACTGTTCAATTCCTGCGCGGCGCATGGTGATGACGGTCTCGACCATTCCGGTCTGGTGCGCGCGCTGGAGCGTATGGCCAATCACGATGTTGCCTGAGTCGCAGGCCTGATCGGTTCTCTGGAGGGGAGAGCGTGGAGCTGGTTATCTGGAGGGAGATGGCCGGCTCCATTGATTTTATGTGCCGCGCGGGGAATAGTGCCGCCGTTGATTTGTGAAGCCGGGATTCTCATGACTGCCACAAGCGCCATCGCCGATCCGAAGAAATTCCTGACCAGCCTTTTCGATGCCGCCGTGGCGGCTGCCGATCCCGAATTGGTTATCCGCGCCAATCTGCCCGCCAAGCCAAAGGGGCGCACGATCGTCATCGGCGCTGGCAAAGGCTCTGCACAGATGGCGGCGGCTTTTGAAAGGGCGTGGGACGGCCCGATTGAGGGCCTTGTGGTGACACGCTATGGCTATGGCACGCCCTGCGAACGTATCGAGATTATCGAGGCGGCGCATCCGGTTCCGGATGAAGCGGGACTTGTGGCATCCAGGCGCCTGTTCGAAGCCGTGTCGGGTCTTACGGAAGACGATCTCGTGGTGGCGCTGATATCCGGTGGTGGCTCGGCGCTGCTGCCGTCGCCCCCGGAAGGGCTGACGCTGCAAGACGAAATTGCCGTCAACAGGGCCTTGCTGGCGTCGGGTGCGCCGATCTCGGCCATGAATGCCGTGCGCAAACATCTTTCGACCATCAAGGGCGGACGCCTTGCCGCTGCTGCCCATCCGGCCCGGGTGTTCTCACTGGTCGTCTCGGATATTCCGGGCGACAATCCGGCATTCGTGGCCTCCGGCCCGACGGTGCCGGACCAAACCAGCCGCGATGACGCGCTCAAGATCATCGAACGCTACCGGCTGGAATTGCCGGAGGCCGCACTTGCCCATATTCGCGGCGATGGAGCGCATGCGCCAAAGCCGGATGATGCGGTTTTCGCGCAAAACGAAGTGCGGGTGATTGCATCTGCCGCCGTATCGCTGGAAGCAGCAGCGAAAGAGGCCGCCCGGCATGGTGTTGAAGCGGTGATCCTGTCGGACGCCATGGAAGGGGAATCGCGCGAAGTGGCGCATGTCCATGCGGCAATTGCGCGGGAAGTGGTCGAACGCGACCGTCCGTTCAAAAAGCCGATTGTCATTCTGTCAGGTGGCGAAACCACAGTCACCATTCGCGGCAAGGGTGGCAAAGGCGGCCGCAACAGCGAATTTCTGCTGTCTTTTGCGCTCGATATTGATGGCTATGCCAATATCCATGCGCTTGCTGCCGATACGGACGGGATCGACGGTTCGGAAGACAATGCCGGTGCTTTTGCCGATGGCAGCACGGTTTCACGTCTGCAAAAGGCGGGCGAGGATGGGGCGGCGCGCCTCAACAACAACGATGCATGGACGGCCTTTGACGCCATCGGCGATCTGTTCATACCGGGTCCGACCGGCACCAATGTCAACGATCTGCGCGCGATTTTGATAACGGGGTAAAGGCCGTCAGAGCCAGAAGATCAATCAGGCCTAGTGTCGTCGTCGAGCAGGATTCTGTTAGCCGCGCCGTCAAGGTCTTCATACTGGCCGTTTTTCAGCGACCAGAGAAAGGCTGCCAGCCCCACCGCGCCCATCAGCAGGGCGACGGGGATGAGAAAGAGAAGCCCGCTCATTTGTGCGCTTCCTTGACCACGGCAACCGGGGCGGCACGCTGCTGTTGCGCCTGCTGCTTCTGCTTCCCGGCTTTCAGCCGCAATGCATTGCTGACAACCACGATGGACGATAGCGACATGGACAGTGCTGCCACCAGCGGCGTGACATAGCCGAAGATCGCAATCGGCACGGCGATGATATTATAGCCGATGGACAGCGCGAAATTCTGGCTGATCAGTCGGCCCGCCTCCTTCGAGACGGCAAAGGCCAGCGGCACAGCGGCCAGGCTCTCACGCAGAAACACGAAGTCGGCGGCATTGCGCCCGATATCGGCAGCAGTTGCCGGAGCCATGGAAACATGAGCTGCGACAAGGGCAGGCGCATCGTTGAGACCATCGCCCACCATCAGCACCTTGCGGCCCTCGCCGGAAAGCTCCTGCACAAGCTGCGACTTGTCGGCAGGCAGAACCGCGCCGCGATAATCATCGACGCCGAGATAATCCGCGAGTTTCTGGACGGCTGGCAATCGGTCGCCGGAGATGATGCCAAGCTTCAGCCCATCCTTTTTCAGAACGGCGATGGCGGCGGCTGCGTCTTCGCGCGGGCTGTCCTCGAAGTGGAAGGTTTCGACCAGCATGCCGTCGATGGAAAGACAGGTTACCGGTCCGTTTGCGGCGGTAGCATCGGCCATGCCGCCAGCCCATTCGGATTTGCCGAGGCGATAAAGTTTGCCGTCGATTTCCGCCTCGATACCCGATCCCGGAATTTCCTCGATCCGTGTGAAGGCGCTCATCGGGCCCTGACCGGAAAACTGCGCCAGCTCCCGCGACAGCGGGTGGCGGGAATAGAGCGACAGTTCGGCGGCGATTTCGAGATAGTGCGCATTGACGCTTTCAAGGCCGATCAGGCGCGGCTGGCCGAGCGTCAGCGTGCCGGTCTTGTCGAAGATCGCGGTGTCGATCTCGGCCATGCGTTCCATGGCGGAGCCGTCCTTGATCATGATGCCGTTCTCGAACAGGCGGCGCGCCGCAACCACCTGCACAATCGGCACGGCCAGCGCCAGCGCGCAGGGGCAAGTGATGATCAGCGTGCAGATAGCGATATAGATCGAGCGATACCAGTCGCCGCCGGTGTAGATCATCCAGCCTGTGAAGGCGAGGAAGGCAATCGTGTGCACCATCGGCACATAGAGTTCGGAAGCGCGGTCGGCGAGACGGCGATAATAGGCGCGGCCGCTCTCAGCCACATCCATCAGGCGCACCATTTCGGCAAGGAAGGAATCCTTGGCTTCCGCCGTCGCCCGAATGACGAGCGGCGTGGAGAGGTTCAGCGTACCGGCGCGAATATCCGAACCGGGGCCGACCGGCACCGCATCGCTTTCGCCGGATGCGATAGCGCAATCGAGTTCGGAGCGGCCTTCCTCAATTCTCGCATCCACCGGCACGCGCTCGCCAGCCGCCAGAATGATGCGCATACCGGAGCGGATTTCATTGACCGGCAGATAGTTCCGCTCGCCATTGTCGGCGATCACCACCGCACCGCGACTGCCAAGCTGTGCCAGTCCACGCACGGCGGAACGGGCGCGGGCGCGCATCATATAGTCCAGCGTGCGACCGATCAGCAGGAAGAACAGGAGCGTCACCGAGGCATCGAAATAGGCATGATGACCATGATTCATGGTCTCATAGATGCTCATCGCAAAGGCAAGCGAGATGGCCAGCGCAATCGGCACGTCCATGTTCACACGCCTTGCGCGCAGTGCGTTCCATGCGGAAACATAGAAGATGCGACCTGAGAAGATCAGCGTCGGCAGGGCGATCAGGCCGGAGACCCAGTGAAACAGGTCGCGGGTTGCCGCATCCGCACCCGACCAGACAGCGACGGAAAGCAACATGACATTGCTGGAGGCAAAAGCCGCGACGCCAAGCGCGATCAGCAGGCGCGTGAAGGCTGGATCCTTCTCCTGCGCCATGTCGAAAATATGCGCCTCATAGCCGAGGCGACGCAGCGGATCGACGACATTGGGCGGGGTCTCGCCGTCCTTCCAGCGGATCGCGACCCGCCGTGCAGTCAGGTTGACGCGCACATAGGCAACGCCAGCGATCTGTACCAGCGCTTCTTCTATCGTCTTGATGCACAATCCACAGTGAACGCCCGGCACCGACAAATCGAGCTGGCGCAGCCCGTCGCCCAGCACACGGCTGGCGAGCTGCATTTCATCCGGGGAAACGGTCTGGATGACCGTCGCGATCTGTGCATTCTCGACGCAGCAGCTCATAACAGCTTCCCGTTCTTGATCAGAACGCGGACGATATGGCGATAGGGGTCTTCCAGACCGGCATCGGCGTTGATCTCCATGACCCATGCGCCATCGGCGAGGTCAATGTTTGCGCCGAGCACGCCCGCTTCCCTGGTGGCAAGCGCTGCCCTGGTATCGTTCACATCGCCAACAGGACGCTTGAACTCCACCGTTCCGCCCGTCACTGCAACCGGCTTGCCGTTGCGGTCGGTGAGCCGCCAGGTAAAGACACCCCCGGCATAGGCAGGCGTCGACTGCCAGTTGAGGGCTGCCTGCTCCTTGCCGGTCTGTGCCTTTTCGTTGAATTCCTGGCTCGCGACATAGGAATTGGCGACGACCAGCCCGCTCCAGCTGTGAATGGCGAGATAGGCCATCGTCACATTGACGGCGATGATCACCCCGAAGAACGTCACCATAATGCCCAGCATATGCCAGCCGGTGAATGTGCCTGCCGAATTCGCGGATGCAGTCTTGGTTTCTGCCGACATTATCGTCCCTCCGGAGCCATGAAGGTTGCCTTGTAGCGGGCGTGTTCAGCGCCGTCCGCGTCGCGCACTTCGATTTCGTAATCCTTGCGGTGGTCCGAGATGGCGCTATGCGGCAAGGTCACAAAGACACGCAATGTCTTCAGCCGGTCGGGTTCGACGGGCACGGCATAATTGCCGTCTGTGTCTGTCGTTTCGTCCTGCACGGTCAGGGTCGCGCCGGGCAGCCCTTCGATGGACAAGCGGAAGGTGCGCGGCGTCGGGATCATGTTGAGAAGCTTGACCGTATAACCGTTGCGGATCGAGCCATCCGACAGAAGCACATATTGCGGGTTGCGATCATGCAGAACATTGATGCCAATGCGCTGGCGCATCGACAGCGAAATGACCAGCGTAAGGCCGATCAACACCCAGACGATGAAGTAGAACAGGCTGCGCGGACGCAGCACTTTGCCCCATGACAGGTTTTGCACCTTGTCGGAAAGCACATTGGGCGCATCGTAAACCCGGGCAGGGGTGATGGGCATCGTTCCGTTGTTGGTGGCAAGCGCCATATTGGCGTCGTAGTCGGCCAGCGTCGCATAGGAAATGAGACCGCGCGCCTTGCCGATCTTGTCCATCACCGAATTGCACGCGTCGATGCACAGCGCACAGGTGATGCATTCCAGCTGCTGGCCGTCACGAATGTCGATACCCATCGGGCAGGCGGCCACACAGGCATTGCAATCCACGCAATCGCCGACGGATTCGCCGGTGGCGATAGCCTTCTTGGCATGGCGCGAACGCGGTTCGCCGCGCCAGTCATTATAGGTGACGGTCAGCGAATTCTCGTCGAGCATCGCGGCTTGGATACGCGGCCACGGGCACATATAGGTGCAGACCTGCTCGCGCATCAGCCCGCCCAGCGTATAGGTGGTGGCGGTGAGAATGGCGACGGTGAAATAGGCGACGGGCGCAGCCTGTCCGGTCAGGAAATCGAGAAGCAGGCTTGGCGCATCGGCGAAGTAGAAAATCCACGCGCCGCCGGTCAGAACGCCGATCAGGAGCCAGACCGAATGTTTCGTCACGCGCTTCCAGATCTTGTCGAAGGTCCATGGACCCTTGTCGAGTTTCATGCGTGCGTTGCGGTCGCCTTCGATGGCGCGCTCCACCACGAGATAAAGATCGACCCAGACCGTCTGCGGGCAGGTATAGCCGCACCATGCGCGACCTGCGACGGAGGTGACCAGAAACAGGCCGAGGCCCGCCATGATGAGCAGGCCCGCGACGTAATAGAATTCCTGCGGCCAGATTTCGATGAAGAAGAAATAGAAGCGGCGGTTGGCGAGGTCGATCAGCACGGCCTGATCCGGCGCATAAGGCCCGCGATCCCAGCGCAGCCATGGCGTCAGATAATAGATGCCCAGCGTGATGAGCATGACGAGCCATTTGAAGCGCCGGAACTCACCCTGAACGCGCTTCGGAAAAATCTTGACCCGCGCCGCGTAGAGAGACTGCCGCGTCTTAGGGGAATTCACTGCCTGAACGTCGATACGTTCGACTTGCTCTGACATTTTATGCTCCTAGGGAGGAGAAGGGAGTGGGGGAATAGGGGAGTAAGGGAGTATGAAAAAAAGGGGCGACGTTGCGGGCCTTCATAACCAAAACATACTCCCCTATTCCCGTACTGCCTTACTCCCCTCTCTTCATTCTCCCCCGCCCAGCGAATGGACGAATATCGCCAACTGCTTGACGGTTGTGTCGCCGAGGCGCGGTTCCCACGCAGGCATCACGCCGTGCTTGGGATGCGACACCTGACGGATGATTGCGTCTTCGCCCGAACCGTAGAACCAGATCGCATCGGTCAGGTTCGGCGCGCCGAATTCGCGGCTGCCCTTGGCGTCTGCGCCATGGCAGACGGCGCAGTTTTCCGAGAAGACCTTCTGGCCTGCGGGAACCATCGACGGATCGTGCGGTGTGCCGGTCAGGCTAACCACATAGGCCGCCACATCGCGGATTTGCTGCGGTTCCAGAATGTCGGCATAGGCGGGCATTTCGGAAGCACGTGTATCCGCGTCGTCCTTGGAACGAACGCCATGACGGATGGTTGTCAGGATTTCGTCGATGGAGCCGCCCCACAGCCAGTCATCGTCGTTGAGGTTCGGATAGCCGGGTGCACCCTGCGCGCCAGAGCCATGGCACTGCACGCAGTTGACGCGGAAAGCGGCAGCGCCGCCCGCAATGGCGAACTGGCGCAGGTTTTCATCGGCCAGAATCTCATGCACATCCTTGGCCTTGATCTGGTCGAGAATGCCCTGCTTTTCCGCCGCCACCTGGCGCATGTCTTCCTGCAACGCGCCGCGGCTCGACCATTGGGTCAGCCCCGCAGTCGAGCTGGAAATCAGCGGCCATGCCGGATAGGCGATGGTGTAGCCGATGGCAAACAGGATGGTGGCGTAGAAGGTCCACAGCCACCAGCGCGGCATAGGATTATCGAGTTCGCGGATGCCGTCCCATTCATGGCCGGTGGTCGAAACACCGCTGACGTCGTCGATATGCTTATCAGTCATTTGCGTCATCCTTGAACGGAATGGCTTTCACCTCGTCGGCGATCTTCTTGCTGCCGGGACGGAAGACATAGAAGACGGTGATAACGAAGAAGACCGTCATGCCGAGCAGGCCCCAGCTGTCGGCGAAGTGGCGCATGGCGTTGTAATCCATGGGAAGCTCCTATCGCGCTTTGGGGGATTGATCGTAGGTCGAGAAATCGACCAGCGTGCCGAGCATCTGGAGATAGGCGACAAGCGCATCCATCTCCGTCACCGCAGCCGGATTGCCGTCGAAATCGCCGAGCTTGGCCTTGGGATAACGCCCCTCGACGCCGGATGTGTCGGCCTCGGGATCGGCCTGCGCCTTCAGGTCGGCCAGCGCATTGTCGATCATGTCCTGCGTATAGGGCACGCCCACCGCGACATTGGCCTTGAGATCGGCGGCAATGTTGTTGGCGCCAAGCGGCGTATCCTTCAGGAACCCATAGCTCGGCATGACCGACTCCGGCACCACGTCGCGCGGGCGGATCAGGTGCTGGACATGCCATTCGTTGGAATAGCGGCCACCGACGCGGGCGAGGTCCGGCCCCGTGCGCTTGGAGCCCCACTGGAACGAATGGTCATACATGGATTCCGCTGCAAGGCTGTAATGCCCGTAGCGTTCCACCTCGTCACGGAAGGGACGGATCATCTGGCTGTGGCACAGATAGCAGCCCTCGCGCACATAGATATTGCGCCCCGCAAGCTCGAGCGGTGAATAGGGACGCATCCCTTCCACCTTCTCGATGGTGTTTTCGAGATAGAACAGCGGCGCGATTTCCACGATGCCGCCAATCAGCACGACGGTCAGCGATCCAACCAGCAGCAGCGTTGCGTTCTTTTCAATTACGGCGTGTTTTTTCAGAAAGGACATGTGTGTTCGATCCTTATTCCGCAGGCTGCATCGCTGATGCCGGCTTGGCCGGGGTTGCGCCGGCAATCGGCGCTTCATCGCGCAGGTTTCCGCGAATGGTCTGATAGACGTTCCAGGCCATGACGAGACCGCCCGTGAGGTAGAGCAGGCCGCCGGTCACGCGGATGACGTAGTAAGGGAACATCGCGGCGACCGTTTCTGCGAAGGAATAGACGAGGAAACCCTGATCGTCGTATTCGCGCCACATCAGACCCTGCTGGATACCCGCAACCCACATGGCGGCGGCGTAGAGCACGATGCCGAGAATGGCGAGCCAGAAGTGCCAGTTGACCATGCGCACCGAGTAGAGGCGTTCGCGGTTCCACAGCTTTGGAGCCAGATAATAGATCGCGCCGAAGGTGATCATGCCGTTCCAGCCAAGCGCGCCGGAATGGACGTGACCGATGGTCCAGTCCGTATAGTGCGACAGCGAGTTGACCGCCTTGATCGACATCAGCGGGCCTTCGAAGGTTGCCATGCCGTAGAAGGCGATGGCAGCCACCATCATGCGGATGATCGGATCGGTGCGGATCTTGTCCCATGCGCCCGACAGCGTCATCAGGCCGTTGATCATACCGCCCCAGGACGGCATCCACAGCATGATCGAGAACACCATGCCCAGCGTCTGCGCCCAATCGGGCAGTGCGGTATAGTGCAGGTGGTGCGGACCGGCCCAGATATAGAGGAAGATCAGCGACCAGAAGTGGATGATCGACAGGCGGTAGGAATAGACCGGACGGTTCGCCTGCTTCGGCACGAAATAATACATCATGCCGAGGAACGAGGTGGTCAGGAAGAAGCCGACGGCATTGTGACCGTACCACCATTGCGTCAGCGCATCCTGAACGCCCGAGAAGGCGGAATAGCTCTTGGTGCCAAGGAAGGAGACCGGCACGGCAAGGTTATTCACGATATGCAGCATGGCGATGGTGATGATGAAGCCGAGGAAGAACCAGTTGGCCACATAGATATGCGGCTCCTTGCGCTTCAGCACGGTGCCGAGGAACACCACCAGATAGGCGACCCAGACGATGGTCAGCCAGATATCGACATACCATTCCGGTTCGGCATATTCGCGGCTCTGCGTGATGCCGAGCAGATAGCCGGTGGCGGCCATGACGATGAAAAGCTGGTAGCCCCAGAACACGAACCAGGCCAGATCGCCGCCGAACAGGCGGGCGCGACAGGTGCGCTGCACCACATAGAAGGATGTGGTGATAAGCGCGGTGCCGCAGAAGGCGAAAATGACGGCGGAAGTGTGCAGCGGGCGCACGCGACCGAAGTTCAGCCATGGTTCCAGATTGAGATCCGGAAAAGCGAGCTGCGCGGCGATAACAACGCCGACGAGGAAGCCGACAACGCCCCAGAACACTGTCGCAATCAGGCCGTAGCGGATCGGACCATCCATATAGACGGACTGATCCGTCTTTTTCGGCGTCAGACCGTAATCGGCGTTGCGCAACAGAAGAATGGTGAAAATGGCGAGCACGACGAACAGAATCCACATATGGGTTCTGAACAGCTCGTCATGGGAAAATCCGGCCAGGAGCACGGCAAAAAGCGCTCCCAGACCGGATAGGACTGTTCCAGCGGCGTAGTTCATGAAATCCCCTCGCAGCGCGTAACGAAGACCGCCCGTCAGGGGCAGTTGTAGCGACAGGATTTCTATCGGCGCTCAGTGGCGTGCTGTCATTGATCCTAATCAACGACGATTTTCTAGGGAGGAAACCGGTCCCGGAGATTAGACGACTGGCACCGTCAGCGTGGCGCGAAGACCGCCATCGGGACGGTTCACCAGATCGAATGTGCCTTCCATCCGCGTGACAGCCATTTGCACAATGGCAAGGCCCAGACCGCTGCCATTGTCCTGCCGGTGCTTGCCGCGGAAAAAGCGTTCGGTGACATGCGGCATTTCGATGTCGGGAATGCCGGGGCCGCTGTCTTCGACGGTGAGGGTGAGGCGGTTTTCGACAACGCTAAAGCCGCAGCGCACAAAACCATCCGGTGGGGAATGTAGCACTGCGTTTTCGATCAGATTGCGCGCAGCCAGCGTGAAGAGATGCGGGAACGGCATCAGCACGAGCGGCATGCCCTCCAGCAATTCGATGGCGACACCGCGTTGCGCACCGAGCATGCGCATATCGGTGGCGATAGTGTGCAGCAGCTTGCAGGCCGGTTCCGGCGTCGGGGTTTCGGTTTCGTCGGACGTTTCAAGCGCGGCAAGATCGAGCAGCTGACCGACCAGCCTGCTGGTGCGGTCCACACCGGCTGCAATCTGGCGCACTGCATTGGCGCGCACGGCTTCGTCCTTTGCGCTCTCCGCGATCTGTGCCTGCGTCTTCAGACCGGCGAGCGGCGTCTTCAGCTCATGGGCGGCGAAAATCGCGAAGTTGCGCTCGCGCTCGCGTGCTTCCTCGACACGGTGGAACAGCCCATTCAACGCGGTGACTGCAGGCGCAATTTCCGTGGGCAGGTTGTCTTCCGGCAACGGGCGCAAATCCTGTGCCTGTCGCTTCGACAGAACGGAGGCAAGGCTGCTCAACGGGTTGAGCCCGCGCCGCACGCAAAGCCAGATCATGCCTGCAAGCAATGGCAGCACCAGAAGGGCAGGCACGACCAGCCCCGTCACCACATTGCGGACCAGCCTTTCGCGAACATAGAGACTGTCGCCGACCATCACGCGCAGACCAAGTTGCGTGTTTTCAACCGCAAACACCCGCCAGCGCTCGCCAGCGACAACCGTGTTGGAAAAGCCGTTTGCCACGCTGGTCAGCCGCGTTACTGGCGCGCTTTCCGAGCGCCCGACCAGCTTGCCGTCCAGCGCCCAGATCTGGCAGAAAAGCTGCCGGTCATAGTCGGAAAACTCCGGCATGGGCTTGAGCGAGAGCTGGCCGCCATCGCCATCAGGGCCGACTTCAACGCGATGATCGCTCAAAAGCGAATTGACCATGCGCGCGGCTTCCATCAGGCGCGCATCCAG
>Ga0153948_1000406_pt1 | contig 23372 bp, 19 predicted proteins | sample TSNJ032MetaG_FD_104696 | JGI IMG/M metagenome (GOLD analysis project Ga0153948, IMG submission 104696) | Attine ant fungus gardens microbial communities from New Jersey, USA - TSNJ032 MetaG | ecosystem: Host-associated > Fungi > Mycelium > Unclassified | place: USA: New Jersey, Wharton State... | reverse complement strand
CTAACAGGCGGGTCAATTCTCGGTGGAAACGCCGGGTCAGTTCTCAGTGGCAATCAACACCATGACATCATTGCTGATCTGGACGGACAAATTCTTCCTACAGAAAGACACACGGAAGCAATTTTGAATTTCGGCCAATCGTTCCAGACCCGTGAAGACAATGATGCGCCGGGGCACATCCTTGTGCATTGCCATATGGGTGTTTCGCGATCTACGGCGGCTATGATGACCCTTTTGGCGCAAGCCAATCCAGATGAACCGGCAGAGACACTCTTCCAGCGGTTGGTGGCTATCCGTCCTCAGGCATGGCCAAATTCCCGCATGATCGCTTTCGCAGACGAACAGCTTGGTCGCAATGGCGAACTCAATCGTCAACTCGGCTTTCACTATGGGCGTCAGCTCAATAGTCGGCCTGAGATAAAGGACTGGATGACTTCACTCGGTCGTCGAGCGGAAGTGGACATGGCCGTCTATGGCTGACGGGGAATGATCAGGGTGGTCAGCGGGGCCATGTCCGATTGACAATAAGTCATAATGACATCATGATGTCGTTATGACGATAGAGACCAGCTCCGCCCCCCTTTACGCTAAGGTCGAGGCCACTTTGGCTTCGGAAATTGCATCAGCACTATTGCCTTTCGGGTCGCAACTCCCGCCGGAAGATGATTTGACGGTGAGGTTTGGTGTCAGCCGGACGACCGTTCGGAAAGCCGTTGAGAATTTGGTTGCGCGCGGACTGCTTGAGATTAGGCGCGGAAAGGGTACTTTCGTTACCGAGCCCAAAATCAGGCAGGAATTGACCGAGTTAAGCGGCTTTGTGGAAGACATGATTGCGTTGGGTCGCAATCCAACTGCGAAGCTTTTGGATAAACGGCTTGTGCCCGCCAGCGACGTGGTCGCTAAACATTTGAATCTTCCGCAGGGGGCACAGGTCTACCGCATTGAGCGCGTGCGTTTGGCTGATGGCATCGCCATGTCTTTCGACGAAACCTATCTGCCCATGGATATTGGCGAGAAGATCGTGAGTAACGATCTGGAGGCTGAGCCAATTTTCTCTTTGCTCGAAAACAAGTATGGCCTCCCGCTCATTGAAGCGGAGTATCAGCTTGAGGCCGCAACAGCTGATGATCGCGTGGCTCAAGCCTTGGGGATTGCACCCACCAGTCCGGTATTCCTTATCGAGCGAACGTCTTACTGTGAAGGGCCGAGGCCAATTGATTATGAGAAGCTCTATTATCGGGGCGATCTGATCAAATTCAGCACGCGCTTGTTGCGCCGTCCGGGGCAGACTCGGTGACAAGCACATTCGAAGTTGGGGCTATCAGTGCTTTCTGGCTGTTTGTTGGCGCCTTCGGTGCGAGCGCACTTGGTGGCGTTCTGGGTATGGCAAGCGGCATTTTTATTGTGCCGATTCTTACATTTGCTTTCGGTATCGATATTCATGCGGCGATCGCTGCGAGTCTCGTGTCAGTGATCGCATGTTCCTGCGGCAGTGCGGCGCCGCTCCTGAAAAAGCGGCTGACCAATATTCGATTGGCCGTCGTTCTTGAGACAGCAACAACGCTGGGCGCTCTGACCGGCATTTTCCTTATTGGGATTGTTGCAACCGCTTATCTCTACTTGCTATTTGCAGCAATTCTCGCGGTGTCTGCGCAACAAATGCTTGCGCGTCGAAGCGAAGCACCTCAAACGAGCACGCCTGCCTCTCAAAACTGGGCGACGACGCTACGTTTACATTCGACAATTTTGGATGAGGCAAGCGGCGCGGCCACGTCGTATCATGTCGGCTCGGTGCCGCTCGGCTTGTCATCGATGTATGGGGCGGGTCTGGTTTCGGCGCTACTGGGGATTGGCAGTGGAGTTCTGAAAATTCCGGCAATGGATACCGCACTTCGGCTTCCACTCAAGGTGTCGTCTGCGACGTCAAACTTTATGATCGGCGTAACTGCCGCCGCAAGCGCCGGTGCGTACTTCATGCGCGGCGACATAGATACAGCCATCGCCGGTCCAGTCGCGCTTGGTTCAGTCATTGGGTCGATTGCGGGTGCTCGGATGCTGGTGGGTTTGCCCAGCGAAAAACTCCGCATCTTCTTCGTAATGGTGCTTGTGCTGCTCGCTGTCGTAATGGCGATGAGCGGTTTCGGTCTGTACCTGAAAACGTGATCGGAACAAAGAGTTTGAGAGAACAGAAAAATTTGATTGAGAGCCTTGAGCAGAAGATTGCCAGGTTGTTGCACTATGGAACGGCAGTTGCTTCATTCGTCATTGCGATCGGGTTGGTCACTCAGTGGTTGAGCTCTTTGGGTATGGCAACCGCTGTCCTTAGTGGAGGCAATTTGATAAAAGCGGGTGTCATAGTGTTCATCTTGCTGCCTGTCTTTCGTGTAGCTCTTATGTTGATCGAGTTCGCGCGTGCGCGCGATGTCGTCTATGCGACGATCTCTGGGGTGGTCCTTGTGATCATTGGTGTGGGATTTGCTGTGGGCTTATGAAAGCCGAACTCTCCACAAATATTAATGCGGCGCAGCATTGCGAACTGAAGCGCCCACGCGTTTCTGATTGGCGATTGGAGCAGTCAATCACCCGCCACTATTGGCCGCTTATTGCCGCTCGTTTCCTGAACCGTCATTAAGCAAGATGACAATCGTGTTGAAGTGTTATTGGGTCGCGGATAGTGGTTCCCGCCCGAGCCATTCCGGGTCTATTTCCGGTAGCGGAATCGCGTCGAGCAGAGCGCGCGTATAGGCTGACTTCGGATTGGCGAAGACCTCCTCGCAAGCCCCCGCTTCGACTACCTTTCCGAACCGAAGCACATAGACGCGGTCGCAGATCGCCCGGATGACACTGAGATCATGACTGATGAACGCCATGGACAGACCCATATCGCGCGACAGGTCCTTCAGCAGGTTGAGAACCTGCGCTTGTGTCGAGACGTCGAGACCTGAGACAATCTCGTCGGCTAAAACGAAGTCTGGTTCGAGAAGAGCGGCGCGGGCGATACCCACCCGCTGACGTTGACCGCCAGACAGTTCGTGGGCGTTTCGACCGAGTACAGCCTTGGGCAGGGTAAAGCGGTCGAGAATCTTGAGAACCTTCGCCTCGGCCTCAGTCGCGTTGGGAGCCAAACCGTGCAGTAGCATTGGCTCGATCAGAATACGACGAATGGAATGGCGCGGATTGAGCGACGCCATCGGATCCTGGAAGATCATTTGCATGCGCCGGCGCAGCGGTCGCATCCTGTCATCGGGTAGACGAGTGATATCTTGTCCGTCGAACCGGATTTCGCCAGCAGAGGTATCGACGAGGCGCAGCAGCGCCCGGCCAAGCGTGGTCTTTCCCGAGCCGGATTCGCCGACGATGCCGATTGTCTCGCCGCGTTCGATGTCGATGTCGACACCATGCAGCACCTTGTGGCCAGCAGACTTGGTGAAAAGTCCGCCCGCACCGTAGGCGACCAGAATGCCGCGAGCCGTGAGAAGCATGTTACTCATCAAGTTGTTCCGATCTCGGTGCGCAGTTGCTCGAACACCAATTGCGGCACCGGTTCCAGACCGGCGTCGGGCCTGTCGTAGCGAGGGCCAGCTGCCATCAGGGCTTTCGTGTAAATGTGTTTGGGTCGTTGCAGGACTTCGGCAGTGCTGCCTTGCTCGATTACCTTACCGGAGTAGAGCAGCGTTACGCTGTCGCAAATTTGGGCGACGACGCCGAGATCATGCGTCACGAATATTACACCCGTGCCATGAGCACGCTGCATGCTGCGAATAAGGCGCAAGATTTGTTTTTGCACGGTAACGTCTAGCGCGGTCGTCGGCTCGTCGGCAATCACGAGCTTGGGTTCGAGCGCAAAGGCCGAGGCAATCAGTACACGCTGGCGCATGCCGCCTGATAATTCATGCGGATACGCACGCAAAACGCGTTCGGGATCGCGGATATGCACTTCCTCCATCAAGGTCAGTGCGCGTTCACGCGCGGCCTTGCTCGACAGGCCACGCTTGAGGCGCAGGCCATCAGTCAGTTGTGCTTCGATGCGACGGCCCGGATTGAGTGCCGTCTGGGGATCCTGCGGGATCAACGAGATCTCGCTACCCATGATCTGGCGCAATTGCGGTGCAGGCATGGTCAGCAGGTCGTGGCCTTCAAAATTGATGGAACCGCCGGTGACGCGGACAGTGCGCGGCAGGATGCCAAGGAGTGCTTTGGCGATGGTTGATTTACCAGCACCGCTCTCACCGACAAGGCCGCGCACTTCGCCACGCTCTAGCGTTAAGGCGACGTCGCGAAGCACGAGTGCGCCACCGTCCCGATCCGAGACCGCTGACAGATTATTGATGGAGAGAAGAGGTGCTGTCATCGGCGCATCATCGGGTCAAGGGCGCGGCGCAGGCCGTCGCCAAGTTGATTAAAGGCAAGAACGGTCAGGAACAGCATTATGAGAGGCGTCACCAGCACCCACCATCCCTGATAGATGATCTGTCGGCCCTGCGCGATCATACCGCCCCAAGTCGGTGTGTCTGAGGAGACCGAAAGACCGACGAAGGAAAGAATGGCTTCGACGATCACGGCAATACCCATTTCCAGACTGACGAGCGCGATCAGAACCGGGCCTACATTCGGCAGAATCTGGCCAATCAGAATCTTGAAGCGAGAGAAGCCGAGAACCTTCGCTGCCGTCACGTAGTCCATTTGCGCCTGCGCCATGGTTTCTGAACGGACGACGCGACAAAACCGTGTCCAGTCGATGATAACGATGGCTGCAATAACGGAAGGCACGCCCGCGCCGAAGACTGCGACCAGCAGGATCGATAGCAGCACCGGCGGGAAGGCCATCCAAATGTCGACAAGGCGCGAGATAATGGCGTCCACCCAGCCGCGATACCAGCCTGCAAGCAGTCCAAGAGCTGTGCCTACGAATGCCGCAAGACCTGCGGCGATGAAGGCGACAAGCAGGGCGATGCGCGTCCCGTAGATCAGGCGCGAAAGCACGTCGCGACCGAGATCGTCGGTGCCGAACCAGTAGCCGGGTTCGGTGCCAGTATAACCTACGGGAGGCAGTGTACCGAGCATCAGGTCCTGTTCGAGCGGGTCTTTTGGCGCGAGCCAAGGCGCAAAGATGGCGACCAGTATCAAAAAGAGAATAAAGCCCCCGCCGAGGATCACTTTGGGTTCGGAAAGCGCTGCGCGCAGTGACTTAGCCATGGCGCAGCCTCGGATTGAATGCGGCGACGAGTGCGTCGACCAGGACATTGATAATGATGAACAGCGCGCCGAAGACGAGCACAAGCCCCTGAATGAGCGGCAGGTCGCGGTTGATGACGGCATCGATGGCCATATTGCCGATGCCGGGATAGGCGAAGATACGCTCAACGATGACGGTGCCGCCGATCAGAAAGGTGAACTGCACTCCGGTCAGCGCGATGGTCGGGCCAACGGCATTGCGCAGCGCTTCCTGCAGCACCAGTCGCAGCGAGGACATGCCTTTTAGCTTTGCGAGCAGGATATAGTCCTGCACCATGGCTTCGAGCAGCGCTTCCTTCAGCACACGAGCGATAATCGCCGCGAGTGGCAACCCGAGCGCCAGAACCGGCATGGTCATATGGGCGGCGATGTCGGCGAACTGAGTAAAGCGTAGCCGCAGCAAGCTCTCAAACAGATAGAAGGAGGTTGTGAAATCACTCTGCACGCTTGGATCGATGCGCCCGGACAAAGGCAATACAGGGAAGAACACACCGAGCAACAACACAAGCGCCAGTGCCCAGACGAAGTCGGGCACGGCCAGCACTACACCGTTGACCGTATCGATGACAGGTTCGGCTGGCGTGCGGCGCACAAGGGTGCCGACAACGGCGACGGTGGTGCCGAGCAATATTGCGAACAGTAGCGCGACGAATGCCAGCTCGAGGGTTGCCGGCAGACGTTCGGCCAGCAGCTCCAGAACATTGCGGCGCAGCGAAATAGATGTGCCGAAATCACCTGAAAGCAATGATTTTAGCCAGATACTAAACTGGCTGAAGATGCTGCCATCCAGCCCATAGTTTGCGCGAAGCTGTGCGATCTGTTCGGGGGTAGCACCCGGAGAAATCATCATGGCGATAGGGTCGCCGGGAACGATGCGCAGCAGAACAAAAACCACAACTGCGACCCCGAAGAGGGTCACTGCCGCGAGAACCAGACGGTTCAGGATTGAAAGACCAAGCATTTGCATGGGTATGAAGCCTCACGCAGGCAGACGAAGATGCTATGCGAGTGTGCCCGGCTGAAGATGCCGGACACAAATCAAGCAGTGGGAAGCTGGCGCACCTGGTGCCCGGCCAATGTGCAATCAAGCCTTCGATATGAGGGTCGGTTGCAGCGCACCCGAAACATTCGGAATAGCCTTCAGCGTCGACTTGTAGATGATCGGCTGTGCGTATTGCAGCAATGGCAGCACGTAACCCTGCTCCGCAATATACTTGCAGACAGCTTTCCATCCGGCGATGCGTTTGGCCTCGTCTTTCTCGCCCCATAGCGGCGCGATCATGTTATCGAGGTCATCGGTGTTCCACACCGAATGCGGCGATGGGCCAAACATGGCAAATCCTGTTGAGGTGGTCGGATCACCAATCGCATTACCCCAGTTATAGAAGGCAGCTGGCGCGAGTTGGTCGGCAGCGCGCAACTCATAATGCTTGGCGATCTCGTAGACCTCGATTTCGGCTTCAATACCGACCTTGCGCCACATGCCCACGATGGCCTGAACCATTTCGTAGTCTTTTGGCTTCAATCCGCGTGTGGTCTGGATCTTGAACTTGACTGGCTTTTCGGTGGAATAGCCGGAATCGGCCAGCAGCTTCTTGGCGAGCACGGGATCGTATGGAACCTTGATAGACGGATCGTAAGCCGAATATTCCGGCGCTTCGAGCGTATCGATCGGTACGCCATATCCACGCAGCAGGCGCGTGACGATGGCTTGCTTGTCGATAGCGTGACAGGCAGCCAGGCGCACATTCTTGTCGTTCATTACCTCGATATTGTTGATGAAGATCATGCCAATATCGGAGATCGGGGTCGCAACGCCTGCCAGACCTGCCTTTTCCTTCAGACGGTCGAACTCCTCATAGGGGATTTCCAGAGTGACATCGGATGAGCCGGATTCGATTTCGGCAACCCGGCTTGTGCCATCGGGCACAAACTTGAAGATGACTGTTTCGAAAGCCGGCTTGCCACCCCAATAGTTGGGATTGGCCTTGAGGCGGAGGAAGGCGTTGCCTTCGTAGGCGTCAACCATGTAAGGGCCGGTACCAATTGGCTTCTTTTCAAAACCTTCCGCACCGACCTTTTCGTAATAGGCTTTGGGCAGGATGTAACCCGTGAGGAAAGCCATCCACATGAAATAGGTGGGTTCGAAGCGCAGCACGTCGCCGGTGATTTTGTTGCCTTCGATCTTGTAGTTACCAGCGGTCGACCAGACGAACTGAATCGGGTTGCCGGTCTTGTCGTTGGCGGCGCGCTCCAGCGCCCAGACCACATCTTCCGGGGTGAACGGCGAACCGTCATGCCAGGTCACGCCTTCGCGGACATCCATCCAGACCTTGGTCTTGTCGTCATTCCAGCCCCATGCGGTCAGTAGGCCCGGGACAAATTTGAGGTCGGGATCCTGGCCGATATACTGGTCGAAGATCGAGCGGTAAATTGCCTGGATGGTCGGATTGACCGCCGACGGACCGACGGTCGGGTCGAAGGACGGGAGATTGACGTTGAAAGCGATGGTAAGCGTGTCGGCTTCCGCTGCCTGCACTGGCACACGTCCGGCCAGTATGCTTGAAAAAAAGGCAGCAGCGCCCATACCCAGCGTCTGACGACGGGTGAATTCAGTCATGATTTGCTCCGCGTTCCCCTGATCCCCGGCTTTTTTGAGTGTTCCCCCACTCGCCAAGGTATTTATTGTTCGGAATACTTTAATCTTAAAATAGCGCCGATGGGCTGGCAAGCGAATTGTACATTCTGACAGCAATTTTAAGGCAAACTATATGCTTATGCATATTGTTTCTCTGCCTGCTTCGCTCCTAGATCATTGAGAGTGTTGGCTCCGAGTGCCGATACTCGCAGTTTCACGAATATGCAGACAAAGAAATATGATTCTGCATGCGTTCGATGGGGCGGGCGTATGTGCCCCACACGCCAACTCGCCATCAGCCACATTATTTCCTATTTCAGCGAGGACGCGAGCAGCATGCCGGAGCCGCCACCCAATCCCGGCCCCGGATGGGTCGATGCACCGATATGATAAAGGCCGGGCACGTGGGTGCGGTAGTTGACCGACGACTTGAATGGACGCCAGATGAAAAATTGATCGACGCCGCAAAACCCGCCATAGGGGTCGCCACCAACGAGGTTCATATTCATCGCTTCAAGGTCGGCTGGCGAATAAGACTTACGGGCGATAATGGTCTCAGAAAAACTCTCGATGTGTTGGGCGAGGATACGCTCAACGCGGTCGGCATATTGTTCGCGCAATTCGTCGGTCCAGCACCCATTGGCAGGCGTGGCGAGTTCTCCCGCAGCATCGCCTTCGATGTGTCGCGGGGCTTCCGGCAATTGCAGCCAGAGGATTGCCTGACCTTCCGGCGCGCGCGACGGGTCAAGCGCGGTCGGCTGGCCGACGCAGATGGTTGGTACCGCTGGCAACATGCCACGGTCACACTCATTGGCTGCGCGGGATACGCCATTGAGACCGGGTGTAAGGTGCAAGAGCGCCACTTTCGACAGGTCTTCGCCGCCCTTCCAGCGTGGGGGAGACTTCAGCGCATAGTGAATCTGCATGTTGCCTTTGCCATAGCGATAGGTTTGCAGTCCTTCCGCAACGGCTGAGGGCAATGGCTTGCTGGAACTCTTCAGCAGGCGACCGTAGAGCTGGTTGGGTGTGACCGAGGCAATGACGCCCTTGCTCGCCTGAAGAACCTCGCCGCTGGCAAGCCGAACACCCGTGGCTTGACCGTTGTGACCCTCTATTATTGCGTCCACATCCGCGCCGGTGCGGATGCTCCCGCCGTGATCTGTAATGAGTTGCGCGAACGCTTTGACGAGATTGTCGGCGCCGCCTTTGACAATCGGGCAGCCAGCAAGTTCGATGGCAAAGCCGATAACCCGGAGCATCGCAGCAGAATAGGTGCTTTCCGGATTGAGACCGCAATGAAGTACCCAGGGCGCAAAGAGCCCGCGCATCACATCGGACCGATAGGTGGTTTCGAGATGATGGCGGCCATTGACGAGCGCCTCGCCAAACCACGCGGCGAGATTGCGGGGGCCACGCTTCCAGGCTTCCTTCAGCACCGTCTTGAGGATGCCGCCAGACCAGAGTGATCCGCCAAGCAGCGAGAACATGAACGGTGCGTCGGCTCCCATCCGGTCCATCTCGCGGGCAAAGGCCTTGCCGTCATCATCGGCCAGTGCATCGAAGGCCGCGATATTGGCTTTGCGGTCTTTGGATAGGATCGCATGCCGTCCGTCGGCCAGCACAACGCCTGTCGGCAGATCGGTATGGGCGAATTCGAGGCCCCGGGCTTCCAGATCCTTGCCGAGTGCGCCATAGGCGGGCGAAGTCAAGAACAGCACCATAGTCGTTGCCATGACGTCGTGGTGGAAGCCCGGTGCAGTGATCTCTTCAGTACGCAGACAGCCGCCCAGCCGCTCGTTGCGCTCGAGTAGCAGTACCTTTTTACCCTTTTTGCCGAGCATCGCAGCGGCCACCAATGCATTAATGCCGCTACCGACCACGATATAGTCATGTGTCGCCATGTGTCGTCGCTCCCCTGAAATTGGACGCTGTCCAGCGCACGCCAAACTTTATCGATTCCTTCGTCATCAGTGCGAGTGTCGACAAGCCTGTTCCCTGAAGTCCAACGATGAATTCTGTGGCATGGACGTCCCCCTCAATCGCTTCTTTAAAAAGCTTGATATGAATTTTCTTGAAGCTTAAAAGATATCATATGTGAATGCAACGAAATGCCTGCTCTCTAAGTTGAACTTTTCGACGTATCCTGCCGTCCCGGGCCCTCAATACACGCGGTAAACGCTGCATCTGGATCCGAGACGTCAGAGGCTCTGCCGATATCGACTTACGCAGTTATATGCATTTGAAAATAATGGGGGCGTAAAATTGAGTGGATCTGACGTGGAGTTCGATGCCGTCGTCATAGGCGCAGGGCATAATGGCCTCGCTGCCGCGGTGCATCTGGCGGCTAAAGGCTGGCGTGTTGCTGTTGTGGAGGCGGAGGCGTCACCCGGAGGAGCGGTGAAGACCATGGAACTGACGGAGCCTGGTTTCCGTCATGACTGGGCCGCCATGAACTTATCTATGTTTGCGGGATCAGCTTTTCACGCAGCTTACGCCGCAGACCTCGCTGCGCAGGGTCTTGAATTTGTACCCGCACAAAATTGCTTTGCCAGTGTCTTTCGCGACGGCACCCATCTGGGCGTGTCCAGCGACGTGGCTGTAACGAATGCCAAGATTGCGGAACTGTCGCCCGCCGACGCCAAGGCGTGGGCAGAGATGCTGTCAGATTTTGAGCGTAATGCGCCGCATATTTTCGGTTTGCTCGGCTCGCCGATGCCGTCGCTGGCAGCAGCAAAGACGGCCTGGAAGGCTTATCGCGCGCTCGGCATGGATAATCTGTGGCGCATTGGGCAACTTCTGCTTGCGACACCACGTGATTTTCTCGATGCCAATTTCGAGAATCCTAAACTCAAGGCCATGATGGCCGCCTGGGGGCTGCATCTTGATTTCGCACCCGACGTTGCGGGCGGAGCGCTGTTTCCCTATCTTGAATCAATGGCAAACCAGGCATTTGGGATGGTCATCGGCAAGGGTGGAGCGGATACAATCATTCGCGCAATGGTAGGTCTTCTGCAGAAGAACGGCGGACAACTCATTCTTGGTCAACGTGTCGAGAAGATCAATCTCGACAATGCCGGAAGAGCAACAGGGGTGGTTCTGTCCGATGGGCGCGCGTTGAACGCAAAACGAGCGGTGATCGCCAACCTCAACCCCAAAATTTTGTTCGGCGGTGACATGCTGCCTCAATCGGCGATTCCGCCGAAGGTTCATAAGGCGACAGATGCTTTTCGTGCCGGACCCGGTACGATGATGATCCATCTTGCCATGGATGAGTTGCCAGATTGGACGGCGGCCGCTGAGCTCAAGCGTTTTGCTTATGTCCATATCGCCCCGGACCTCGCCATGATGGCGCGCGTCTACGCGGAAGCTATGGACGGATTGCTGCCGGGAGAGCCAGCGCTTGTTGTGGGCCAGCCCACGGCCATTGATCCATCCCGCGCACCGGAGGGCAAGCATGTCCTTTGGGTGCAGGTGCGCGTCCTCCCAGCCGAGATCAAAAGTGATGCAATCGGTGAGATTGCGGATAGGGATTGGAACAGTGTGAAAGATTCCTATGCTGATCGGGTCATCGGAATCCTCGAGCGTTATGCGCCAGGAATTCGTGATATGATCCGGGCCCGCTCGGTCTTTTCTCCCGCAGATCTGGAGCGCGAGAATGCCAATCTTATCGGTGGTGACAATCTAAGCGGTTCGCACCATCTCGATCAAAACTTCCTGTTCCGTCCTATCGCGGGCTACTCGCGTTACAAGACGCCCGTCAGCTCGCTTTATATGTGCGGCGCCTCCACATGGCCCGGCGCTGGTACGGGCGCGGGCTCAGGCTTCATGCTTGCAAAGATGCTCGCTGGCAGCTGATGTGTGGCGCCGATACTGAAACGGATTCAGATCGGCGGCGCAATCTCGGTCTTGGACTTGCTTAGCGACCGATGTGCATTGGTGGCTATGCAAATATGGCATCCTTATCGGGGAACCAGCAGTCGATCAACGATTAGCCGCTTTCAGTGCCTGATCGAGATCTTCGATGAGATCCTGTGCTTTGTGAAGACCAACGTTCAATCGGATGGTGCGTTCGCTGACACCAAAGCGTGCGAAGACATTGGTTTCGGGCGAAATGCTGAGTGCGGCTTTTGCTGGAACAACCAGACTTTCAGGGCCGCCCCAGCTTACCCCGATACGAATGATTTTCAGCGCATCGACGAAGGTGGGAATATCCACCGCATCTGTCACCTCGAAGGAAAACAGGCCACCAAAGCCGGAAAGACTATTTCTGCCGGGATGGTCCGTGAAAGCCGGATGCATAACGTTAGCGATCGTGCTCGAGGCTTGCAGCCATTGCGCAACTTCTAAGCCAGCCTCATGATGATGACGCATCCGCAGGGGAAGTGTTTCGAGATTGCGCAGCACCAACCATGCTTCAAACGGTGCCAGCTTTGCGCCGGTATAGGGAAAGATTTCCGCGTTGACGCGATCAATCAGTGCGCGCGGTCCGGCGACCAGTCCGGCGACCGTATCGCTCTGCCCCCCCAAATATTTGGAAGCGGCGTGGATGACGAGATCAATGCCGATTGCCAGAGGATTCTGGAAAAGAGGGGTCGCCCAGGAATTATCGACGATTGTCAGAACGCCATTTTTGCGGGCAGCTTCCGCGATGGTTTGCAGATCCTGCAGCTCAAAAACCATTGATGTGGGGCTTTCGAGATAAGCCAGACGCGCACCAGGCAGCGCTTCGATCATACGCTCGGTATCTCTACCATCAATGTACTCGACATGAACGCCGAAGCGCTTCAGCACTTTTTCAAAGAAACGGAACGCATCGCTATAGACGTGGCGGACGGTCACAATACGGTCGCCGGGATTGACAAAGGCGAGGATCGTTGCCGCGATTGCGCCCATACCACTGGAAAAGGCGCGCGCATCTTCGGCACCCTCCATTTCCGCAATCCGCTGTTCAAGCAGGCGAACCGTTGGGTTGTCGCCGCGCGAATAAATGGGCTTTGGCGACCGGCCTGCGAAGACCGCTTCCAGTTCTGCATAGTTGTCGAACAAAAACAGGGATGTCTGGTAGATAGGCGGCACGGCAGCGTCGAACGGGTCGTCGCGTATGGAAGTAAAACTGTTTGGAATAATTGTGTGCTGGTCATCGAATTTCGGCGTTTCGTTCATGATTATCCTCGCAAAGCAGAAATTGGGTCGCGGATGTTCGTTTCCGGCGTTCAACCCGCATCGCGGGACAAGGAGCCAATAACCGGCTGTCCCTGCTCATCGATCAGGCTACCGAGGTCGGGAGATAGCAGTCGGTCTGCAAAAAAGCGTTCGCGCAACAACATGACCAGGAGCGCCTTCTTATGGGGAAACTGGACATGCTTGATTTTGGCAAAGCCGGACCTGTCGAGATTACGGATTTGCTGCTGATGATGATGGACAGGTTCTCCGACGATCCGGCTTGTTCGAGAATCCGCGAGAAACATGTAGTGCATCAGGGAAGGTAGCCAGGCACTGACGAAAGCCTTGCCGCGAAAGGCGTCTTCGCCAATCGCAACATGCCAGCCCCGATCATATGGGTCCGCCTCATAATAGGGACCAAGCCGGTCTTCCTTTGCCCAGTAAAGCTCGAAATACCCGAAGGGGATGCCGTCAAAAGTCCCTATTAGGGGTAGTGTACGCGGATCGGTCAGCCGTCCATTGAGGAAATCGCGGTGATAATCGAGGCTGCCCTGGTCCTCCCAAATTGCAGAAACACGGGGATCATTCATCCAGCGATGAAAATGCTCCAGATCGCTTTCCAGATTGGCTACGTGAAAGGACAGGACCTTGTCGATCCAGGGAATATGGCGCCGATAGACGGTGCCGTGCGGCTTCGGCGGGCGTACCGGGTGGTGAATACCTTTGGTTATCGTTGATACAGCTGGATAGCTATGATGGGGCTCTCCAAGCCAAAGTTGTGCGAGCTGGAAAAGGAGTTCCGGGCGGGAGGTGAATCCATCCTCGCTCTGTTCCAGCGCACCTATAGCTAGAAGGTTTGTGGCGTCATAGTAAGCAGGTAGGGTCAGCTTTACGCAAGGCAGATCCGGGTGGCATGTAAAAAGCGCTTCCAGTACAGCAAGAACTGCGCTTTTAACCTCTGTGGATGCTGGTGGCAAGGTCTCGAAATCAAGATTAGGGCTGCTCGCAAATGAGAATGCGCCCGCGGCAATATTCTCATCGTTGCGCTTTACGCTGAAGCTATTTGCAGTCGCTGTAACATGTCCAAAGAGCGTCGGCGTTCGACTATCAACTGCGCTCGCATGGCTGGTGAAGCCCGATGCTGGCAGGCGCAGTCGCATGCTGCTCTCGCCTCCCATGTAGAAGGAATATTCTCTTGCTGGCGATGTATCCATCGTCATTTCTCCAACATCAGGAATTCAATTGGCGCGTCGCCCATGACGACGAATTGGTCGTCTGTGATTAGTTCTCCAAAGAGACGATTGAGCGATCAATAAATTCAGAGAAAAGATGGAAATTTTTACGAATAAAAAATTTGAATTTTCATTTATCTCAGTCGTCTATCGAACATCAGGAAAGCAATGGAGAATATAGCATGTGACTTTCATCAAGTGTTGATCAAAAAATGATTGGAAAATTGAATTATTTCTCCAGAGAATCATTCTGATGAGAATATCTTTTGTTTTATCTTAGGATGAAAACAATATGAATATCGACCGTAAAATAATTGAATTGAATAGCAATCATCAGATTGCATCTGAGTGGCCGCTGTCATCGACACAGTCGCGCATCTGGCTATTGTCGGCTATCGGAAATGAAAGCATTTATGGTCGCCAGATGCTGGGGCTGGGCCTGGTCGATATAGACGCAGATTTTGCCGCAAAAAGATTAGCGCAGTTGTGCGCGAGACACCCGCTCATCACGCGTCGATTTGAGCTCAAGCCGGGCGGTGTGGTTTATCAGCATGTACCTGACGCCGGCGGGTTCGACATTGTCGAGCACCAAGTGGCAGACGGTGCTGATACTGATGATGTGGTGCGGGCTGTGGCGCGCTCGGAACGCGACCGGCACATCGATCTCGAGCAGGAAAATCCTGCGCGGTTCTACTTATTCAAACGCGGAGACAAGGCCGTTGGAGTGCTGTTCTCCCTTCATGCAATTGTTGCTGACAGCGCAACACTGGGACAACTGGCCGAAGATTTTACCAGATCCTTACGAACAGGTTCTGGTGAGACCGTAAAGGCTCCGTCCACATCATGGTCTTTCAAGCAAGATGCAGCGCGCACGCCCACGGCCGACAAGGTCGATTTCTGGTTTGATCGTCTCGGAGGGCAGGAGAATATCGCGGTTCTCACTCCGGTAATGCCTGAAGGGTCTGAGCCGGGCAGTTGGACGGAAATAGAAACACGGGTTCGGCTGGATAGTTCGGTATCGAAAGGGAGGCTTGAAACTGATCTGTTGACCGGCTTGGCCGTGGTACTGCGGCGTTATTCGGGCTCTGGGACGCAACGGATCGGCTTGGCTGCCAGGGCGACGGCTGCCGGTGTGGCGATGAGAACCGAAGACATTCTGATTGTCGTCGGCGAAATCAATGGCAGCATGACATTTCAGGAGACGGGACAGCATTTCGAACGGGAGATTGCTGCCTCTCGACAAAATTTTATTCCGTTCGAAACACTGGCCGATAGCCTGCTACGCCGGGACGAAAGCTTCGAAACCACGGCGCTCGCCAGAACCATTCTCGATCTGCGATCGGCATACTCTCTCGACGACACGTCCACGCGCGTCATCATCGAACCGCCAGCGCGCCGCGATGCTGAACTGGTGATGACTGTACGTCCCGGAAGCGATGGTAGTTTCAAAATAACCTTTGGCTTCGATCCGCAAAAGCAGTCCCTCAGGCATGTGGCGCGGTTTGCCGATGATCTGAAAATTGCTCTTGACCATCTGGGTAGCGCCCCGACTCCACTTATTCGAAATACCCCGTTTGTTTCGCAAGCGGAACTGGAACGGTTGTCCGCGCCATATCCTGACCAACCGCAGCAGGATGACGGTGTGCCAGTGCATGAAGTCATCGCGGCACAGGCATCGCGACGGCCTGACGCGTTTGCGGTTGCACAAGGTGACCGCTCCGTCACCCATGGTGAGTTGGAGGCTTCAGCCAATCGCCTTGCCCATCATCTGATTGCCTTGGGGATCGGGCCGGAAAAACGTGTGGCGGTGGCGCTCGATAAATCCATTGATGCCATCGTAGCGATTCTGGCGGTTATGAAAGCCGGAGGGGCGTTCACGCCCGTTGAGCCGGATCACCCTGAAGCCCGCAACCGGCATATTCTTTCTGCGCCGGGCCTTTCGCTGGTTATCACGCGCAAACGCTTCCGCGAAAGTCTTCCGCAGGATGTCGTTGTGCCGAAACTGGATATTGATGGGATAGACCTGTCGCTGGAAAGCGACAAGCCACCGACATCGACAATTAGGCCGGATCAGCTTGCCTATGTCATCTACACATCGGGTTCAACCGGGGTACCGAAAGGTGTGGCCGTCGAACAGGGTCCGCTGGCGCATCACTGCAAGGCCACTTTGCGCATTTACGAGATGAGCGAGGAATCATGTGAATATCCGGTCTTACCGTTCACATCCGATGGTGGGCACGAACGCTGGATGGTGCCGCTGATGGCTGGCGGCGGCGTAATTCTGACATCCGACAAGCTTGCAACCCCGGACGAGGCTTTCGCGCTGATGCGCAAGCACGGTGTCAATAATGCCAGCTTACCGACAAGTTATGTGCGCGGGCTGGCCGAGTATGCGAGCGAGCATCCTGATATACCGGGATTGCGGTTGTATTCATTTGGCGGCGAGGCACTGCCGCGCGCCGTCTTCGATATGATCAACGATAATCTTCAGGCTCCGCTCCTCATCAATGGTTATGGCCCGACAGAAACCATCATGACGCCCATGATCTGGAAGATTCCGTTGGGAACTCGCTTTGAGGGCACTGTGGCACCAATCGGGCGAGGGGTTGGTGATCGCAGAATTTACATTCTTGATGAGGATCTGGCCCCGGTTCCGGTCGGTGTCGTCGGCGAGATTCATATTGGCGGCAGCGGCCTTGCCCGTGGTTATCAGGGACGCCCGGATCTGACGGAAGAGCGGTTCATTCCTGATCCTTTCGCGTCAGGCGCGGGTCGAATGTATAAATCCGGCGATCTCGGCCGATGGCGTGAGGACGGCATTGTCGAGTTTGCCGGTCGGGTCGATCATCAGATCAAGCTACGCGGTTACCGTATCGAGCCGGGTGAGATTGAAGCGGTCTTAAGCGCTGATCCACGCATTGCTGAAACTGTGGTCCTGCTGCATCATGACGGTGCCCGCTCGTCACTGGTTGCCTATGTCGAGCCGCGCGAGGGCGAAAGTGTCAGTGTCACTGAATTGCGCCGCGCTGCCATGGTTGCGCTACCGGATTATATGGTTCCGCAGACGATCATGCTGATCGATAAATTGCCGATGGGGCCAAACAGCAAGCTGGATCGTGCCGCCCTTCCAGCGCCGTATTTAGAGCGTGAAACCATTGCACCGGAAAATGACCGTGAGCGAGACATTCTGACTGTCTGGCGCGACGTACTGGACATACCGGATGTTGGCGTTACGGAGAACTTTTTCGATATTGGCGGGCAATCCCTTGCGGCGGTTCGCATCGTGTCACGGCTCAAGACGCATTATCCAGATTGGCCGCTGACAATTGCAGATATGTTCAACCATCCAACAGTGCGTGATCTTGCTGCAGCGCTCGACGGCGCGCGTGATGACACTGGCGTCAACGTCATTTATCTGCGCCGCAGTGGCGACCGCCCTGTACTCTACTGTTTTCCGGGACTGCTGGTGAGCACGCGCGAATATATGCGTCTCGTGGATTATCTGGGCCCCGATCAACCAGCCACGGGGTTCATTTGTTATTCGCTCAGCGAAACCAAAACGCTGAGCACAAGGGTGGAGGACATCACCGCACGTTACGCCGAGGAAGTCAGGAGCCTGGCCAAGGGCAGGCCTTGTGCTTTTCTTGGTTGGTCGTGGGGTGGGTTGCTTGCCTATGAGGCAGCGCAGCAGCTTGGAAGCGATATCGATCTGCGCATGATTGGTATGGTGGACGTCTGCGATATGGACGAGGAGTTCACTGTTGGAATTATGCCCCGCTTTGAGGAGAGTGTTCGTGACCGAACCCACCGTCGCGTACAGGAATGGCTGACGGTAGCGCCAATGCGCGATGACTGGCAGAGGCTATTCGCAGCGATGGACAGTGAAATCTACGAGCAGTTTCTCAGTCATGTGGTGAAACACGATGTGGTTCTGCCTGTCGACGGACCAGACATTGGCTCTGAGGAACATACGTTCTGGGTTCTCGTCGATAATGCGATGATCTTCCGTAACTACAAGCTTTCGCAAAGTGATTTCCGCATTCACGCTTTTGCGGCGGAGGATTCTTTAACTCGATCGCTCAATGTCATCGACTGGCGCCGATATTCGTCCCGGGCAACGGCACCCGAGATCGTCAATGGCACCAACCATCTGACGATTATCGGTAAATCTCCCTTTCACCAGCGTTTTGCGCGTAGACTCGATGAAGCGCTGGTCAGCAAATTGCATAGGACTAACGAACTCGTTTGAGTGGCTGTGTCACTCGGCTTTAGTCAAACCTTGCGCGTTTGTCGTGCTGCAGTTTCGCGAAGCAGGCTGTCCTCCCGGCGTTTCGCAAACTGCCTAACAGGAGAAACATCATGTCCTCTGAAGTGCTCGACCTTGTGGGTGCCGGAATTGGTCCTTTCAATCTCAGTCTCGCGGCCCAATTGGACTCCATACCGGACATTAAAGCGCGCTTTTTCGACAAGCGAGCGGCTTTCGCGTGGCATCCCGGTATGTTGCTACCGGGTGCGGAGATGCAGACATCGTTTTTGAAAGACCTCGTAACGGGAACGAATCCCACGAGTCCGTGGAGTTTTCTGTCCTATCTGGTCAAGCACAAGCGCTTCTATCAATTCCTGAATGCTGAATATGAGGCCGTGCCGCGTCGTGAATTCGCCAAATATCTCGAATGGGTGGCGACAGGATTGAAATCGCTGCATTTCGACACTCGTGTTGAAGATGTGCGCTTTAATGACAGCGTCTTCAGTGTCCGGGTCAATGGTGAAGAGGTCAAAACGCGCAACCTGTCTGTGGCTGTTGGCAAACAACCTTCTATGCCTGATTGGGTGGCGAGCCTTCCCCAGCGAGTATTCTTTCACAACAGCGTCGCAGCCGAGAGGCTCGGCCCGTTGAAAGCCCGGCGTATTGCTGTGATTGGTGGAGGGCAAAGTGGTGCAGAGATTGTCGATGCGCTTCTTGACGCAAATCCAGACACTTCCATTTACTGGATCAGCCGCAGGCCGAATTTTGAGCCATTGGACGCGACACCATTCACCAATGAACTATTTACCCCGGGCTATATGGGGTGTTTTCATGGGTTGCCAGAGCCTCTGCGTCTGTCGCATACCCAGCGCCAGATGCTGGCCAGCGACGGCATATCGGCTTCGACGCTCAAAAAGCTCTACCGGCGGCTGTACGAACGGAAACTGGAGCATTCGGCGGGCCATGAAGCTGATATTTCGCTTTGTCCGTATCGTGATGTGGTTGCCGCCGATTATGCCGATGGCGAAATACATCTGACCATGAATAACGGTTTTGATCAGACGACAGAAACGGTAACTGTTGACGCTCTCGTTTTGGCGACAGGCTATCGTTTTGTTCTGCCGGAATTTCTCAACTCCTTGCATGCGCCTCTTGCAATGAATTCGCTGGGTGACCCGGTTCTCGAGCGCGACTTCTCGCTCGTTTGGGATGGACCGAACAAGAACAGAATATACGTCATGAACGCTGGGCGTCACAGCCACGGAATTGCAGAGCCGCAGCTCAGTCTGGCAGCCTGGCGCAGTGCGGTAATCGCCAACTCGCTTCTGGGAAGGCAGCATTTCGATCTGACCCCGCCAGATGCCATCGTGCGATGGCAAGCCGAAACGGGTGGCGAACTCCGTTCGCGCGATGTTGAAGTTGTTCAGGCTGCAGAATAAGCACTCGGATGAGTGAAAGCGAGATTGCCATTCATTGCTGGCATTTGAGACATGATACTGTCTGCAATACAGATGTCTTGAGCCCGGAGGAAAAAGCGCGCGCCGCTGCCTTTCGCTCGGTTTCCGGGCGCAAGCATTTTATTGCAGGGCGCCAGCTTTGTCGCTCGGTCATCGCATGTATGACCGGGCAAACACCGTCGGACATTCGACTTGAGATCAATCCAGCAGGAAAGCCTTATTTGCCCGACTGTGGCATTCACTTCAGCCTGTCTCACAATGCCAATTGCGTGATGCTTGCGACGAGTTGTCACGAGGACATCGGTATCGATGTGGAAGCTGACCGAAACGATTTTTATGCCGACCTTGAGGGGGCATCCTCACTGACGTTATCCACTGTTGAGTTAGGGGCCATTGCACAACTTGACGGGTCACAGAGATATGACGCGCTTCTGTCTACATGGGTTCGGAAGGAAGCGGTGCTGAAATGTTGGGGGCAAGGTTTTCAGGTCGATCCGAAAGAAGTGAACATCCCGCCGGATATGTGTGGAACTTCCGTGACATTACAGGCTGAGTGGCCCCAGGTATTGGTTCACGGAGGACAATTTTTGGATGCCTCCGGAGCGCGCTATTTCTGGGCGCTAGCTGAAGCTTGCGAGAAAAATGTCGGCGGAAGCAGATTGCAATGGAATATGAGCGACTTACCACCTTAACCGGATAAACACCGCTAAAACAGTCAGATAGATGACATCAAATATAACTTGATTATTATATTCCACTTTTATAGGCTGTTTCGGTCACTTGGCGGGGAAATGCAAATTTGGATTTCGAAGGGCCTAGAAATGACACTCAATCTTTCACAGTCAACGTTGAATGGCCAGGTTCAGGAAGCACTTCTCATCCGCCGAAAGCTATTAGCCGTTGCGCGGCGTATCACGGGCAGTGCAACAGTAGCTGAAGACATCGTTCAGGAAGTGATGCTGCAGCTTGTCTCGACGCCTCTAGGGTCAGAGGTGGCGCGTCCAGCTTCCTATGTTACCCGGATGGTGAAAAATCTCGCTACTGATCATCTGCGGCGCCGTGCATTCGAAAGAGCCCTTTTTGTCGAAGAACCACCCAGCGGATGTATGTCGCAGTATGGCAGCCCTGAAGAGCATGTGCGTGAATGTCAGGCTTATGAAGCTTTTCGACATGCCATGGAAGTCATGCCGCCGCGTACGCGAGCATTCTACGAGCAGTATTATTTTGATGGGGTTCCACAGAAAGTCATTGCCCAGCGCGCCGGAGTTTCCTGTGCGCTGGTCTGCGGACTTTTGAAAGACGCGCACCGGCTTTGTGTGGCGGCTATCGCGTCGGATGACGAGCGGAAAACACCGGTGAAACCCAGAACAAACGCCTGAGAGCCGGGAGCCATCTATGCATGATGCGATCGAGATAAGTGAAAACAAGGGTCAGATTTGCCGTGATATCATGTCGGAGTTATCTGACTGGTTCAGCGAACCAGCGGTGATCGAGGCTTGTGCGGAGGCGGTTGAAACACTGCCGATGTTCGGCTGCGTGGACGGCGGCGATATTGTGGGGTTCGTCGCGCTGAAGCAACATCCACCGTCGGCGATGGAAATACTGGTCATTGCTTCGCGGCGTTCCCATCATCGCGCCGGAATTGGCAGGCGGTTGCTGATTGCGGCTGAGAACGCAGCGAGGGAAGCCAATTGTCAGCTTCTAACTGTTAAGACGCTCGCGCCACGCGGCAAAAATGAGCCGCAGTATGATGCAACGCGCGCCTTTTACGACAAGAACGGATTTATCAGGGCCGAGACATTCCCTACTCTGTGGCATGAAGACCACCCATGCCTCTTCTTTGTCAAACCCCTGGATGCATCGCATTGATGATTGTTTATCGCCGAACCATTGTTCCAAGAACTGTTGTCATATGACGCCTGAATTTGTTTCGTTTTCTTTATTGACACGCCGTAGTCTTCTTCAGGCTGCGGCGGGTATTTGTCTGGCAAGCAGTTCGTCTGCGCTGGCGAATGTCGAGCGGACGGCGCAGCGTGTGGTATCGCTGGACTATGGACTGGTGTCCACCATGCTGGCATTCGGGGTTGTCCCAGTGGCGATTGCAGGGCGAGCCGACTGGAGCAAATGGGTGGTCGAGCCGGAGCTTCCGTCGGGCATCGCCGATCTGGGATCCACCAGTGCAATCAATTTTGAAGTTCTGGCGAGTATCAAGCCGACACTCATTCTGACGACCCCGTTTCTCGCGCCGCTGAAACCGAAGCTGGAAGCCATCAGCCCTGTGCTTGAACTCACGATCTATGCAGAAGGCGGGGATGCCTTGTCTCGTTCCATTGCGGCCACATCGGCGTTGGGCGTGGCCCTTGGGCGCGAAGCGCAGGCGCGCGATTTTCTCGAAAAGGCCGATCGACAATTTGATGAATATGCCGCGCGGATTGCACAATTGAAGGCCCCGTCACTGGCACTGGTTAACTTTGTCGATTTGCGTCACGCTCGCATTTATGGCGGGGGCGGGCTCTATCAAAGTGTTTTGAGCCGCATAGGTCTTAGAAATGCATGGACTGGCTCTGCTAACTATTGGGGTTTCGAAACCATTGGGCTCGAACAACTGGCCTTGATGGACCAGAATATGCGACTTGTGGCCTTCGAACCTCTGACGCCGCCTGATATTATGACAAGACTGGAAGAGAGCCCTTTGTGGAGTTCATTGCCTTTTGTCGAGGCTGGCGGCTACACAATTCTTCCCGGCGTTCTGATGTTTGGCATGGTGGTGGAGGCATTGCGTTTTGCGGGTCTCCTGGTTGATGCACTGGAGCGCACGGCATGACGCGTCTCAGCCCATCGTCAAGCGGCATCACGCCGTTCATTGCAATTGCAATGCTGTTTGCTGGCGGCTTGTTGGCTTGGCATAATATTGCCCCGGACATCGGCAGATTATTCGAACGGAGTATGGATTACGATCCGCGTTACATTGTGCTGGCCTACTCGACATTGCCACGTCTGGTAACCGCATTGATTGGTGGTGCGGCTCTGGCGCTTGCGGGTACGTTATTGCAACAGGTACTGCGTAATCCTTTGGCTTCGCCAACAACGCTGGGTATCTCGGCCGGAGCCAATCTGGCTCTTATAGTCACCATGCTGGCCTTTCCTTCGCTTGCAGGTCTGAGCCGGGACACAGTGGCACTGATAGGTAGTTCTATCGCGGCGGCATTGGTTTTTCTTATCGGCGCGCGGCGGAATTTCTCGCCCTTTGCGCTTATTCTGTCAGGTTTGATTGTCAGTGTGTGGTGCGGTGCGTTGGCCTCCGTTCTGATCTTGATGAACGACCGCTATTTGTCGGGACTGTTCATATGGGGCGCGGGTTCTCTGGCACAGCAGAGCTGGTCAATTCCACTATCGTTGAT